>Ga0172380_10002311_pt1 | contig 29819 bp, 27 predicted proteins | sample Leawe162metaG_FD_119747 | JGI IMG/M metagenome (GOLD analysis project Ga0172380, IMG submission 119747) | Leachate microbial communities from a municipal landfill in Southern Ontario, Canada - Leachate well 162 metaG | ecosystem: Engineered > Solid waste > Landfill > Unclassified | place... | reverse complement strand
GGCAGCAGCACCGGCCGGCCGCGACGCAGAACCCGCCACTGCATGAGGCAGCGCGCCCGACCAACAAACCACCCCCGGCGGCACGGGGCACGGGCCTTCGAGCGGGAAACTGGCTGGGGCGCCGGGATCCCCAGCTAGCAGTGGACCTTACGTAAGCCCTTGATTTTCCACGCACGAGAAAATCCTGTGTGCCACAGCTGTGTACCACCCGCGTGACCCGATTCCAACTACCACACGCCTGTCTCAAATGTTCGGTTAACAGCAATTTTGCGCGAGAGGTCGAGAACACTTCACCAGTCGATTCCACGTCTCCCTTCGATCGTGCCCCTTTGCTTGGTGTAACTGAGGCGAGCCTCCACTCTTTTCGGGCTCGGCCGGGCTGGTCAGCGTGACGTGCAAGAGCAGCGAGATAATCGACGATCAGCGCACCGATGCCCTGTAGGAGGCGCTGTCGCGCGCGCCGGTCTCGCCTTCGGCGGCCAGAATATGCGCGTCCTCTCGAGTGCTGGCGGCGTTCCCCTTCGGTGGCGCTTCGGTCAGCATGCCGCTGCACTGTATAGCTGTCGCTCTCAGCTCGCTGTCCTGACTGCCGAGCGACAGCCGGAGATCGACGCATTGTCGCGCAGGCCGGCGCGGCAGAAAGTACACGATCGCCGGTTCCCCGAGGGGCGAGGCGAAACCGCGCGGGTGCCCCCCGAAGCGATGTTCCGCGCCCTGCTGCCCTACCTCTTCGCCCTCATCTGTGCGCTCGCTGTGCTTGGCGCCGTGGCCCTCACCACATGAAAGGAGAACAACATGCCTAGCATCACTCGACGTTCCCTGCTGAAGTCGGCTGCTGCTGTCGGGGCGCTGCTCTGCAGCCCGGCCTTGATCGGCCGCGCCTACGCCCAGAGCAATTCGCTCACCGTCGCCTCGCTCCTGGGTGAGGACAAACCGGAAACGATGATCTGGCTGAAGATCCGCGATCTCGTTGAGGCGCAGCTTCCCGGGCAGTTCAGCTTCAACATCGTCCCCAATGCCACGCTCGGGGGGAAAGGGAAGTGGCCGAAGGCGTGCGGCTCGGCTCGGTCCAGGCCGGCCTCTCGACGGCAGCGGCACTGACCAGCTGGGTGCCGGAGCTCCAAATCCTCGACCTGCCGTTCCTGTTCCGTCACGCGGCGCACGTACACGGGGTGCTGGACGGCGAACTCGGGGCCGAGCTGAAGCAGCGGCTGTGGACGCGGGGCTTCCATGCCGCCGACTACATCAATTACGGCGCCCGCCACCTCCTCGCCAAGGAGCCCATCCGCAGGCCCGAACAGCTGAAGGGCAAGCGGATCAGGGTAATCCAGAGCCCGCTGCACACGCAGCTCTGGAGTGCGTTCGGCGCCAATCCGACGGCCATTCCGATCCCCGAGACCTACAATGCGCTGGTCAACGGCGTCGTCGACGCCATGGACCTGACAAAGTCGGCCTATGCCGGCTTCAAGCTCTATGAGGTCGTTCCCTACCTGACCGAGACCGGCCACATCTGGGCCTCTGGCATCGTCTTCTTCTCCGCACAGTTCTGGAACGGACTGACCGAGGCGCAGCAGGCGGTGTTCCAATCAGCGGCGGCGGAAGGCGCTGCCCAATTCGACCGCCTCATCGTTACCGACCAAGCCGCCTCGATGCAAATCGCCGCCGAGGCCGGAGGTCAGGTCGTCGTCCCGGACGACGTCTCCGCCTGGGAGGGCGCGCTCGAGGGGTATGGCAGTCGCTTGCGGGATCGCTAGGGGGTATGGAGAAGATTGAAGCCATCCGGGCCATCGCCTGATCATCGGCGGAGAGGGCGGGCGTGGGCCCGCCGCACTGGAATGCGACTGCTGAATCGGTGGGTCGGAATCGCCTCAGCGCTCTCGGAGCTCTCACGATACGGCCGATCCGGATTGGTTAGCCGCGAGAAACGGACGCAGTCCTCCGCAGTCGGCCACTCCACAGCGGGCGGGGCGCTGATAGATTCTGTGTGGGCCCGCGTAGGCGGTCGCTGTGCGTCTTGGTAGCGCACAAACGCATTGGCGGATGGATGCACTGTCTGCAGGTCGATGTGCGTGGATACGATTGCGCGGATCCGGCGCGAGTTTTTCGTGGCTGGCAAGACGATCAAGCAGATCGCTCGCGGGCTGCATGTGTTGCGCAACACGGTGCGCAAGGTAGTGCGATCTGGCGCGACGGCGTTCGAGTATGAGCGCGAGCACCAACCGCGGCCCCGGATCGCCCCTTGGAAGGCTGAGCTGGATCGGCTGCTGGCAGCGAACGAGAGCAAGGCGGCGCGGGAACGGCTGACGTCTCCTGCGCGCGCCGTACGCCCTGTTCGTCGCCCGGCCGGCCGAGAAGGAGGAGCCGGGCGCCGCCCGCGCCGAACGCTTCCGTCTGCGCCGCACCCAGGGTACCGAGGGCACCGGTTATGAGGAAGGCCCTACCTGCGAACTCTGCCGTCATAGATAGTCGTGCACTTCGTCGATCGAGGTGTCCCTGGTTGGTTTGTCGAACACGATCTCACCGCGTGCCATGGCAACGATGCGTTCGCAGCACTGGAAGACGTGATGCATGTTGTGCGAGATGAAGATGCCGGCCACGCCCTGGGACTTGAGGTTGCGGACGAAGCCCAGCACCTTATCGGTCTCTTTCACCGAAAGGTGGTTCGTCGGTTCATCGAGGATGAGCGCCTTGGACTTGAAATGCATGGCACGGGCGATCGCAACGCCCTGGCGCTGGCCGCCTGAAAGCTCGCCCACGAGTGCGTCAGGCGAGCGCAGGTGCAGGTCGACATCGGCGATGGCCTTGATGCTGTCCCGCCGCATCTTCTTCTGGTCCATGATCCCGACGCCGAACATCGAGCATTTGAGGGGCTCGCGCCCTATGAAGACATTGCGCGCGATGGCCATGGTCGGGACCATGGAATTGTACTGGTAGATCGTCTCCAGCTCCAAGGCGTGGCGGGATTTCCTGGTCTGGACATCCCTGTCTTCGATGCGGATCCTGCCGGCATCGGCCCGGTGCACGCCGGAGAGGATCTTGATGAGGGTGGTCTTTTGCCTGCGCCGTTGTCGCCGACCAGCCCACAGCCTCGCCATGCTTCACGCGCAGCGTGACGTCCTTCAGGGCCTGCACGCCGGAATACCATTTATGGCGGCGGCGACCGCGGTGTGTTCGTGCCGGGCAAGGACCACGCGCGCGCAATAGCGGTCGCGCATCGCCAGCGCCCAGTGCATGTTGCCGTCGCCCATCAGCGCGAAGACGGTGTCGACGCCTTCCGCCGCGAAGTCGGCGGCCACGGTTTCGTATACGGATGGAACTGGCACCGGGGCGATCCTGCAAGGCGGTGATTTGCCCGCCCCCCCGGGAGCGGGCCGTCGGGACGGCGGGCCTCAGCCCTCGAGGTAGACGGTCTCGAACTTGGGCTTGCCGGTCAGGTTGCCGCGGAACCCCTTGACGTTCTTGGCAAAGGCCGTGACGTCGTAGGAGAATGTCAGCGGGCAGAACAGGGCCGCCTCGACCACCGCCATCTGCAGCTTGTGGAACGCCCCGGTTCGCGCCGCCACGTCCGAGGTGGATTGCGTCTCCAGCTGGTATTCCGCCCGGTTCTCGGCCAGATCAAGATGGGCCGGGTTCAGGAACGACTCCTTGTCGAAGATCCGATAAAAGATCTGGCTCGGGTCCGGACGTCCGGTGAAGGCGCCCAGATAGACGTCGCCGACCTTGTCGCCCATGAAGATCGAGGTCGAGTCGGCCACCGAGGCGGAGGTGAACCGGGTGCGGATGCCGACCTGCGCGAATTGCTCGATCAGGACCTCCTGCCGCTGCACCGCCTTCTGGTCGCTCCAGCCGACCGCCGCCAGATCGAAGCCATCGGGATAGCCGGCCTCTGCCAGCAACGCCCTGGCCTTTTCGGGGTCGTAGGGATAGTAGTCCGTGACCGCCGGGTTGTAGGCCCAGTGAACCGAGGGGAGGGCGGAATATGCCGCCTCGCCGTCCTGGGTGATCGCGTTCAGCGCCTCGCGGTTCACCGCATGGTTCAGCGCCTGCCGGACCGGAAGCTTGCCGATCGTCTCGCGGCCGAGGTTGAAGTAGAGCATGTTCAGGATCAGCGTCGGGCCGCTGACGTAGTCGAGGCTATCGGCGCGTTCGACCACCCTCAACTGCTGCTTGGTCAGTGAGTACGCCAGGTCGTTCTCGCCAGCCACCACCGAGCGCAGGCCGGTGTTGGTCTCGGGGATGATCGAGAACTCGATACCGTCCAGATAGGGCCGGTCGGGGCGCCAGAAGTCCTCGTTCCGGGTCACGATGACCTTCGAGTTGTCGGTCCAACTGACGAACTTCCAGGCCCCGGCGCCGACCGGGTTGCGGTCGTACTGGTCGCCTGCCTCGGCGATCGCCTTCGGCGACGACATCATGCCGGCCCGGTCCGACAGGATCAGCACCAGCGCCGAATCCGGGTTCTTGAGGTTCAGCGCAACCTGCAGCGACCCCAGCACCTCGACATTGTCGATCGAGGCAATATCGCCCTTCACGTTCGACCGCTCAAGACTAGCCCCGCGGTCGAGGTTGAACTTCACCGCCTCGGCGTCGCAGGGCGTACCGTCATGGAAGCGGACGCCTTCGTTCAGCGTCAGCACCAGACGGGTCGGGGTTTCGTTGACCCATTCCTTGACGATGCCCGGCCGCACCTGCAGCGTGTCGTAATCGAATTCGAACAGCGTATCGAAGATGGGATACAGCATGGCATGGTCGAAGCCGGAGCGTCCGGTATGCGGATCCAGGCTGGACGGGTTGTTCGACGCCGCGACGCGCAGGACCCCGCCCCCGGTCGGCGCTCCCTGGGCCCAGGCAAGCCCGGGCATCGTCAGCGTGGCCGCGCTGGCCATCGACAGTTTCATAAGCAGGCGCCGGGACAAGGCACCGCCGTGCGGCACCGGCTTGATATGAACGGTAGACATTTTCTCCCCCTGAAAACATTTCCCCCGTTCGTCCGGACACATTTGCAGGCATAAGCAACGGGGGCTGAGAAAGTGCCTGTATGGACAGAGAAATGGTGGCATATTGTATGCCGATCTGTCAATATGTAGTCAGATGGAAACCTGACTCGGGCATGGGTCGGGACGAAGGGACATGAGGTAAGCCACAGCGATGCAGCCGGTCCTATCTGTGCGCAATATGGGGGTGTCGCTGCGGACCCGCCAAGGGGTGATGCAGATCACCGACGACGTGAGCTTCGATCTGGCCCCGGGCGAGCGGCTTGGCGTCGTCGGCGAAAGCGGCTGCGGCAAGTCCGTGACCGGGTTGGCGCTGCTGCGGCTGATGCCGCGTCATATCACCTCGGTGACGGGGCAGGTGCTGCTGGACGGCGAGGATCTGGTGAAGATGCCGGAACGCCACATGCGTCGGGTGCGCGGCCGCCGGATGGCGATGATCTTTCAAGAGCCGATGAGCGCGCTCGATCCTGTGTTCACCGTCGGCCAGCAGATCGGTGAGGCGATCCGCACCCATTTCGGCGCCGGCAAGGCCGAGGCTCGCGAGCGCGCGGTCGACCTGCTGGACCGCGTCGGCATCCCGGATCCGGAGCGGCGCCACGACGAATATCCGCACCAGTTGTCAGGCGGCATGCGCCAGCGCGCGATGATCGCCATCGCGCTCGCCTGCCAGCCCGACGTTCTGATCGCCGACGAACCGACCACGGCGCTGGACGTAACGATCCAGGCGCAGATCATCGACCTGCTGTTGCGGCTAAGCGAGGAAGCCGGCACCGCGCTGATCTTCATCACCCACGACATCGGCGTGGTTGCCGAGACCTGCCACCGCGTGCTGACGATGTATCTGGGCCAGGTGGTCGAGGACGCCCCGACCGACCGCGTGCTGGTCCGGCCGCGGCACCCCTATACCTCGGGCCTAATGCGGTCGTTGCCAAAGCTGAGCGGCTGGAAAGAGCCGCTCCAGTCGATTCCCGGCCGGGTGCCGTCGCTGACCGCGATCCCGCCGGGCTGCCGCTTCGCCCCGCGCTGTGCCTATGCCGAAGCCGCCTGCATTCAGCCGCAGGCGATCCTTGCCCGCAATGGTCGCCGTGTGCGCTGCCGGCGCGAGGCAGAACTCCATCTGAAGGGGACCCTGTCATGAACGTTGCGACGGCCCCGGTGGTCAGCGCGAGGAATCTCGAGGTCCATTTTCCGCTGCGCGGCGGCGAGACGGTGAAGGCCGTGGACGGGGTCGACCTGTCGGTCGCCGCGGGCCAGACCTTCGGCATTATCGGCGAATCCGGGTCGGGCAAATCCACCCTTGGCCGGGCGCTGGTGGGAATGCTGAAGCCGACGCGGGGCAGTCTGGAATACGACGGGGCCGCGCCGCCCCGGAGGCGCGGCGGTGGGCAGGGGCGCGCGCGTCGGGACCGGCAGATCATCTTCCAGGATCCGCATTCGGCGATGAATCCGCGGATGACGATCCTGCAAAGCGCCTCCGAGCCGCTGATCATCGCCGGCAAGTCCCGGCGCGTGGCCGAGGCGAGGGCCGTCGCGATGATGGAGCGGGTTGGCCTGGAGCCGGGGTTTGCCGACCGCTACCCGCACGAACTGTCCGGCGGGCAGAAGGCACGCGTGAACATCGCCAGGGCGCTGACGCTGGAGCCGAGGCTGCTGGTCTGCGACGAGATCGTCGCCGCGCTTGACGTCTCGATCCAGGCCGACATGCTGAACCTGCTGGCCGATTTGCAGAACGACATGGGGCTGACCTATGTCTTCATCACCCACGACCTGGGCGTGGTCAGCCATATCAGCGACTGGATCGCGGTGATGTATCTGGGCGTCTTCGTCGAGGTCGGCCCGGCGCTGGAGCTGAGCTGGGCGCCGCGCCATCCCTATACCGAGGCGCTGCTCTCGGCCGAGCCCGAGCCATATCCGGCGGCGATGCGCAGCCAGAGCCGGATCATCCTGAAGGGCGAGATCCCCAGTCCGGTGTCGCCGCCCTCGGGCTGCCGCTTCCGCACCCGCTGCCGGTTCGCTAAGGACATCTGCGCTACCGAACGCCCGCCGCTGCGCGAACTGTCACCGGGCCATCTGACGGCCTGTCATTTTGCGGAGGAGCTGCCACTGTCGGGGCAGAAGCGAGGGCCGATGGCGGCGGCGGAGGCGGGCACATGAAGATCGGACGCCGCAGCCGGGTGGTCCTGGGCCGGATCGCGCAGACTGGCCCGGTCATCATCTTCGCCACGCTGATCGTCTTCGGTCTGATGCATATCGTTCCCGGCGACCCGGCCGTCGTGCTGGCCGGCGAAGAGCCGACGCAGGAACGGATCGACGAGATCAGGGTGCAGTACGGCTTCGACCGGCCGTTCCTTGTCCAGTATGGCGCCTGGCTGGCGAAGGCGCTGCAGGGCGATCTGTCGCGCTCGCTGCTGTCCGCCGAAGAGGTGACGACCCTCATCGCCCAGAACTTTCCGAACACGCTGCTGCCGGTGATCTACGCCCTGCTTCTCTCGATCGCGATCGGGGTTCCGTTGGGCATCGCCGCCGCGACGCGCAGCGGCTCGCGCCTGGATGCCTTCGTGTCGGCGTTGTCCTCGGTTGGGATCGCGATGCCCAGCTTCTGGCTGGGAATGATCCTCGTCACCTGGTTCGCGCTGACCTGGAACTGGTTCCCCGCCACCGGAGCCGGGTCGCTGATGGACGATCCGCGCGATGCGATCTGGCGCGCGACCCTGCCGGCGCTGGCGCTAGCAGGCGCTGGAATCGCCGAAGTGGCGCGGCAGGTGCGCTCGGCACTGGTGGAGATCCTGGGCTCGCAGTTCATCCGCACCCTGCGTGCAAAGGGGCTGTCGGATTCGGCGATCCTGTGGAAGCACGGGTTGAAGAACATCGGTGTCACCCTGCTGACCGTGACCGGCATTGTCTTCAACCGCCTGCTCGGCGCCACCGTGATCGTCGAGGCGATCTTCGCCATCCCCGGCATGGGCAGCCTGATCGTCCGCGCCGCGATCAACAAGGACTTCCCCGTCGTGCAGGGCGTGGTGCTGAGCATGGTCATCGTCGTGGTGCTGACCAACCTCGTCATCGACATTCTTTACGGACTCATCGACCCGAGGGTCAGCGACCAGTGACATCGACATCGAACACCCCGCGCCGCAGCCGTCCCGCCGTCATCGACTGGCTGGCGAGCGACCTGCGCGCGCTCCTGACCCTGAGCTATCTGGGCCTGCTGGTCCTGCTGGCGCTGCTGGCGCCCTGGATCGCGCCCTATTCGCCGACCGCGCAGGATTTCACCGCGATCCTGGAACCGCCCCGCGCCGCGCATTGGCTGGGCACCGACGACATTGGCCGCGACATTCTCAGCCGGCTGATCCACGGCGCGCCAGCATCGCTTTATGCCAGCCTGCTGGCGGTCTCTATCGCTACCGCGATCGGCGCGCCGCTGGGCTTGCTGGCAGGGTTCCTCGGCAGCTGGCCCGACACGATCATCGGCCGGGTCGTCGATACGCTGATGTCGTTTCCCGGCATCGTGCTGGCCATCGGCGTCACCGGAGCGCTGGGGATCGGGCTGACCAACGGCATGATCGCGGTCGGGATCGTGTTTTCGCCCATCATGGCGCGGCTGGCCCGGGCGCAGACGCTGGTGGTCAAGAACGAGCTTTACGTCGACGCCGCGCGCTGTTTCGGCGCCTCGACCTGGCGGCTCTTGCGCCGGCACATCCTTCCCAACGCGGTGCAGCCGCTGATAGTGCAGATCACCTTGCTGCTGGCCGCCGCATTGCTGGCCGAGGCCAGCCTGTCCTTCCTCGGGCTGGGGGTGCAGCCCCCGCAGCCGTCCTGGGGCGGGATGCTGGCGCGGGCCTATATCTACATGGACATCGCCCCCGCGCAGATGTATGCGCCCGGCTTCGCGATCATGCTTACGGCGCTGGCATTCAACGCGCTCGGGGAATCGCTGCGGCTGTTCCTCGACCCGATGATGAAGGACCGTTAGGATACGGCGGATCGACCGAGCCCCCCAGGACGGCAGGGACGGTGCTGGCCGGCATCGCTCTACGCTGCCGACGAGCCGGCCCTCAGCCTTCCGGCGGAGCTAGGCCCTGCGCCTTCACTTCCAACCGCAGGATTGCCGACGAGCAGCCGAAGAACATGGTGCGGAACCCGGGCCCGCCGAAGCAGAAATTGCGGCAGTGCTCGGGCATCCGGATCACGCCCAGCAGCGTACCGTCGCCGGACAGCACATGCACGCCACCGGGGCCGGTGCAGTAAATCCGGCCTTCGGTATCGGCCTTCATCCCATCCGGCTTGCCGTCCCCTTCGCCGGTGATCACAGTCAGTTCCGCACCGCCCGTAAGGCTGCCGTCGGCGGCCACGTCGAAGCGGCGGATATGCATCCGCGTCGTGTCGTTGACCAGAAGCACATCCTCGCCCGGCAGGAAACACAGCCCGTTCGGCATCTCGAAGTCATCGACGACGCGGGCAAGACTGCCGTCGGGATCCAGCCGATAGACGCCGCGGACGGTCTGCGGCAGGTCGCGGATCAGGCCGACGCTGGGGCTGGTGCGACCATAGGGCGGATCGGTGAACCAGATCCGCCCCCTGCTGTCGCTGACGATGTCGTTGGGGCTGTTGAACTCGGCCTCGCCGTAGCGGTCCGCAAGTACCACGACGTAGCGGCCGCCTTCCTCGATCCGCGTGACCGCGCTGGTCGCATGTTCGCAGCTCAAGAGCCGGCCCTGAAGATCCAGCGTGTTGCCGTTGGTCAGGTTCGAGGGCCGGCGCAGCGGAGTCAGGCCGCCGTCAGGGCTCCACTGCCAGATCGTGCTGGCCGGGATGTCCGAGAAGAACAGGCAGCCTTTGTGGCGGTCCCAGACCAGCCCTTCCGTAACCGTGAAACCGCCGGCGATGGTAGAAAGCTGCGCGGTCTCGTCGATCACGGATCGGAACGCGTCGTGCCGGATGTCGTAGATCATGCTGGGCTCCTTAGGGCCAAGTATTGACATATTGCCGTATAATCTTACACCTTCCAAGTCCACAATGAAGATGTCCCCGTGGCCGTGATCGACCAGGCTTTGGCCAAGGCGTTCCGGGCCGAGGTCGTGCAGACCAGTTCGTGCTGATGGGCGAAGTCAACACGCATTGCGGACAATGCGCGACGGCATCCTTCGCATAATGTCCGAGAAATTGGGCAGGGGGTGTATCGCGCCGCCCCTCACCCGGAGTGAACATCGTGACCGGCCTGACGAAACAGAGCCTCCGGATCGCGGTTTTGGATGACCACCAGAGGGCGGCGCTTGCCAGCGCCGACTGGTCGCCGCTTGGATCCTGCGAAATCGTGTGCTTCGACCGCTCGATTTCGGGCGACGCGGCTGCCGCGCTTGCCGATTTCGACGTACTGTCGCTGATGCGCGAACGCACCTGGATCGACTCGGCGTTTCTCGACCGGCTGCCGCGGTTGCAGCTGATCGTCGTCACCGGCGACCGCTTTCACAACGTCGACCGGGCGGCGGCAGCGGGGCGTGGCGGTGGTCCGCACCGGCAACCTAGGCCCCCCCTCTTGCGGCACGGCCGAACAGGTGGTGGCGCTGCTCCTGGGCGCCGCACGGCGGATTCCGGCCGAGGACCGGGCGATGCGCGAGGGCCGGAAGCAGACCGGCGTCGGCCGCTCGCTGGACGGGCTGACGCTGGGACTGCTGGGGCTGGGCCGGTTCGGTACCGGGATGGCGGCGCTGAGGCGGGCCTTGGCAATGCAGCCGATCGCCTGGAGCCCGAACCTGACCGACGAGAGGGCGGCGGCCGGCGGGTGTCGCGCGAGGATCTGTTCCGCCAGGCCGACGCGCTGTCGCTGCACCTGGTGCTGTCCGAAACCACGCACCACATCGTCGGCGCCACCGAACTGGCCCTGATGAAGCCGGACGCGATCCTAGTGAACACCTCGCGCGCCAGCCTGATCGATGAAGCGGCGCTGGTCGGAGCGCTGCGCAACGGTCGGCCGGGAATGGCCGCGCTGGACGTGTTCGAGCAGGGGAAGCTGCCGCGCGATCACCCGCTTCGGTCGCTTGCCAACACCGTTCTTGCCCCACATATGGGCTTTGTTACCACGCAAGCCTGCCAACACTGTTATTCGGACATAGTGGGCGCCCGTCGTAGCCTGGAGGCAGGAGACCTGCAGGTGAGACAGCCAGGCACTCGGCGAGCGAGATTGCCTCGGCGCCTCCTGTTGGATAGATTGTCCGACAAATCTTCGGGTCGCCGGCAGGAATGGAATCTCTGACCAAGTTGCCGATTGGGTGAAAGCGTGAATTCGGACGACATGAGACCAGACCACTTCAAGATCGAGGCCAGGCCCGCAACCGTGCGCAAGCAGGCCGAGGCACAGCTGCGGCGCGCCATCATCGACGGCTACTTCAGGCCGGGCCAGCACCTGTCCGACCGCGCCCTGCAGGAGATACTCCAGGTCAGCCGCACCGTCGTGCGCGAAGCGGTGCGCCAGCTCGAGGCCGAAGGCCTGGTCGAAACGATCCCGCATCGCGGCAGCTTCGTTCGCACCATGACCCCGGCCGAAGCCGAGCAGGTCTATGCCGTCCGCGAGGCGCTGGAGGACTTGGCGGCGCGGATGTTCACTCGAAACGCGACGGAAGCCCAGATCGACCGGCTGGAGGCGGCGCTCGACGCGATTTCGGCGGCGGCCGGCGATCCTGAGGGGCGCGAGTTGCTCGCCTGCAAGCAGGCGTTCTACGACGTGCTTCTGGACGGCTCCGGCAACCAGATCGTCGAGAAGATGCTGAGCCAGATGCTGAACCAGAACACCCAGCTGCGCGCGACGACGCTGTCGAACCCGGCGCGGCTGCCCGAGTCGGTGCGCGAACTGGGTGAGGTTGTGGCAGCCGCCCGCCGTCGCGACGAGGCTGCCGCCGGCGCCGCCATCGTCAGCCACGTGCGCAACGCGGCGCGCGAGGCCCTGCACATCCTGAACCAGCGCGCCCATCCTGCGATCGGCGGCAAGGATGGATGATGGAATGCCGTCCGTCAGGACGGACGACGGACCATCTTCGCGATCTCGGTATGATCGGCCTGGCCGCCCAATTCGGTTTCGGCTCGTTCCCAGAGCTTCAGGACCGGCCCAGTCAGATCGGTTCCCACCTGCATCAGGCCGGCCAGTTCGATCGCCGTGGCCAGATCCTTGCGCATCAGCCCCAGGCTGAAGCCGGATCCGAAGCTTCCCGACAACACGAATTGGCGCAGCTTGTTCTCGGTGGCGTTGTTGCGGCCGGAGGAATTGTTCAGCACCTCTATGGCGGTATCGCCGTCGATGCCGAATTCCTGCGCCACCGCCACCGCCTCGCAGGCCGCAACCAGACCGGCGGCCGAGACGTAGTTGTTCAGCGCCTTCATCGCGTGGCCCGCGCCCAGCGCGCCGACATGGATCAGGCTAGAACCCATAGTTTCCAGGATCGGTCGGGCGCGTTCGGCCAGCGCCGCCTCGCCGCCGACAATGATCGCCAGCGTCCCCTTCTCGGCCCGGGCCACGCCGCCGGAAACCGGCGCGTCGAGCAGTCCGACGCCGGCGGCGGCCAGCCGCTCGCCCAGCTCCCGGGTGCCGACCGGCGCCGAGGAACTCATGTCGATGAGCAGTTGCCCTTCGCGTAGTGACGTCTTCGCGGCCTCGATCGTCTCGCTCACGATGCGGCCATTCGGGAGCATCAGGATGACGATCCCGGCTGCGTTCAGCACTCCGGCGACACTGTCGGCCAGGTCCAGCCCATGCGCCTCGGCCGTGCGGCGCGCGGTGTCGGGGCTGATGTCGAACCCGATCACCCGGTGGCCCGCCCGGGTCAGGTTGCCGGTCATCGCATGGCCCATCCGGCCGAGGCCGACGAATCCGATCGGCTCGGTCATACCTTGCGCTCGTTCAGGACCTTGGTGGCCACGCGGAAGCTGTCGATGGCGGCCGGTACGCCGCAGTAAATCGCCGCTTGCAGAAACACCTCGATCAGTTCGTCCTCGGTCACGCCGTTGGTCAGCGCGCCCTTGACGTGCAACTCCAGCTCATGCGGGCGGTTCAGCGCGGTCAGCATGGCCAGATTGAGCAGGCTGCGGCTCTTGCGGTCAAGGCCTTCGCGGGTCCAGATCTCGCCCCAGCAATATTCCGTCACCAGTTCCTGCAACGGACGGGTGAACTCGGTCGCGTTGTTGAGCGAGCGTTCGACATGGGCATGGCCGAGCACGGCCTTTCGCATCTCGAGGCCGGCCCTAAAGCGCTCTTCATTCATGTCTTGGCTCCTGACCATGAGAGTATCTTTGCTGTGTCTCGGTGGCAGCGTGCATGGCCGTCACCGCTGGACGAAAGGATTCGCGACGCCGGCGCCGATGTTCAGCCAGACCGACTTGACCTGCAGGTACTCGCGGATCATGTCGGCGCCGTTCTCGCGACCCAGCCCGCTCTGCTTCATCCCGCCGAACGGCGACATGTAGCTGAGCGTACGATAGGTGTTGACCCAGACGGTGCCGGCATGGACCGATCGGCTCATCCGGAAGGCTCGGCCCATGTCACGGGTCCAGATTCCGGCGGCAAGGCCGTAGATGGTGTCGTTGGCGATCTCGATCGCCTCGGCCTCGTCCTTGAACTTCAGGATCGACAGGACCGGGCCGAACACTTCTTCCTGCGCGATTCGCATCTTCTGGGTGACGGCGGTGAAGATAGTCGGCTCGACGAACCAGCCGTCGCCGCATTCGGGCAGGCTGGCGCGGCCGCCCCCAGCGACCAGCGTCGCGCCCTCCGAACGCGCGACGTCGATGTAAGAGAGCACCTTCTCGAACTGTGGCAGGGTCGCCACCGGCCCGACCTGGGTGCCGGGCTCGGCCGGGTTGCCCATCTTCGCGGTCTTGGCGATCGCCACCAGCTTCTCGACGAAGGCGTCGTGGATCGTATCCTGCACCAAGAGGCGCGAGCCGGCGAGGCAGGTCTGCCCGGTCGCGGCGAAGATCCCCGAAATGGCGCCCAGCACGGCATCGTCCAGATCGGCGTCGTCGAACACGATGTTCGGTGACTTGCCGCCCAGTTCCATCGTAACATGCTTCATCGTCGCCGCCGCGGCGGCATAGATTCGGCGCCCGGTCGCGTCCGAGCCGGTGAAGGCGATCTTCGCCACTTTCCGGTTCTCGATCATCTCCGGCCCGACCTCGTCGCCAAAGCCCGTGACCACGTTGACGACGCCGGGCGGCATGCCGGCTTCCTCGATGAGCTTGGCCAGTTCCAGCATCGAGGCTGAGGTGAATTCCGACGGCTTCACCACCACCGTGTTCCCGGCGGCCAGCGCCGGGGCAAGCTTCCAAGTGGTCAGGTTCAGCGGCGAGTTCCAAGGCGTGACGATGCCGATGACACCAAGTGGCTCGTATTCGGTGAAGTTGAAGTAGCCTGGCTTGTCGACCGGGATCACCGCGCCCTCGATCTTGTCGGCCAGGCCGCCGTAGTAATAGTAGTAGTTCGGCAGATAGCGCAGCTGGGCCTCCATCTCGGCCATCAGCTTGCCGTTGTCGCGGACCTCGACCTCGGCCAGCCGCACCGCATCGCGGGCGATCAGATCGCCGATCCGGCGCAGCATGGCACCGCGGCCCGAGGCGGTGGTGGAGCGCCAGGGGCCTTCCCATGCCGCGCGATAGGCCGCGTCGATCGCGGCGCGCATGTCGGCCGCGCTGCCGCGGGGCACCTTTGCCCATGGCTTGGCCAGGTAGGGGTCGTAGCTTTCGAACCACCGTCCGTCGGCCGGATCGACGAATTTCCCGTCGATGTAGTGCCGATAGCTCGCCAGCGTACCTTCTCCCGCGTCCATCTCTTTCGTTCCCTCAGTTCCATCGGTCCGGCGTCGTCGATGACGTCTTGCAGGGCGGTCTTATCCTATCGTATTGACCGATTGTCTGGCAATATCAAAAGTCACATATTGACACATTGTATGTCAATGATGTTGGGTGGGGCTGAAAGTGCGAAGCCGGCCGTGAGCGGAGGGAACCCGGGTCGGATCGTGCCAGAGGGTCCTGCGGCACGCCCGCGGGGCGACGGGCGGGGGCATCCAGTCCCGCCGCGACAAGACAAGGAGGAGGAACACGAATGAGACACGACACGGTGATTCCGCCGCGGTTGGCTATCGCCGCCGCATTCGGCGTGTTGACAGCGTTATTGGTGCCCGCACCTGCAACCGCGCAGGAGTTTCCCGAACCGGGCAGACCGCTGACGCTGATTCAGAACTTCGCCCCCGGCGGGACGATCCAGAAGGCCATGCAGGACTTCGAACCATTCTTCGAGAAGTACCTCGGCACGGAGGTTATCGTCGAGACCGTCGAGGGTGCGGCCGGGCTGATCGGCTACAACGAAGCCTACAGGCGTCCGGCCGACGGCTACACGCTGGTCGGTGCGTCGACCACCTTCGGTCCGCATGTCTACCCGTATCTCTCGCAGACGCCCCCACCCTGGAAGTACGAGGATTTCAAGCCGCTTGGCATCTATTCGGAGATCCCGAACTCGGGGATGCTGGTGCTCGCCGACTCGCCCTACCAGACCCTTCCTGACCTGATCCGGGCGGCCAGGGAGAACCCGGGCGAAATCACCATCGGGACCATCGGGCCGGGGCGGATCGAAGATGTGCAGATCGACGAACTGCAACAGTTCTTCGGCATCGAGGTCAATCACGTCTACTACGACTCGGGCGGCACGCTCTTTACCGACCTGCTGACCGGCGATCTCGACGTCATCATCACCGCCGTGCTGCAATATGCAGACAACAAGGACGTCAAGATCGTGACGCTCCTGGCCAAGGAGATGATGGACACCTTCCCCTATCCGGAAACGCCGATCATGGCGAACTGGCAGGAGGAACTGGACTTCGACGTCAAGGACCTGCGTACGCTGGGATCGACGCACTTCAATGCAATGATGGTGCGGTCGGACGTTCCGGACGAGGTCTTCGCCAAGCTGGCCGAGGCGCTCCGGCTGACGGTCGAGGATCCCGAGTGGCGTAAACTGGTCAAGGACTACCGGTTCCCGGTCTATCGCAGCCCCGAGGAGGCCCAGGCCACCTACGATAACATGCGCGAGGGGATCGAGCGCATGACCACAAAGCGCGACTGATGCAGGAACTCTCCGGGCGGCCCAGGCCGCCCGGCCACCGACGCCGGAGAGAGGGCAAGGACGGATGAACATCGACCTTTCGGTCGTGTTGGCGGGTATCGAGCACGCCTTCACCCTAACCAACCTGTTGTGGCTGCTGATTGGGGTGTGCCTCGGGCTGATCGCGGGCACATTGCCCGGATTCTCCGGCGGCTCGATGATGGCCATTCTCATGCCGCTTGTGGTCGTCCTGCCCGTCGACACCATGCTCATCACGCTTGCCGCGGTCTACGCCGCCAACGTCTATTCGGACTCGACGGCCGGCATCCTCTACAACATTCCCGGTGGCGCCGCCGGCGTTCCGGCCACAGTGGAAGGCTATCAGCTGAAGAGTCGCGGGCGCTTGGTCGAAGCCTTCGCCAACCAGGTCGCCGGCTCGTTCTTCGGCGCGACCTTCGGGTTCTTCTTCCTGGTCGCCCTGGTACCGACCTTCCTATATTTCGTACAATTCTTCGGATCGGCCGAGCGGGCGCTGCTGGCGGTCTGGGCGCTGGTCTTCATCTCGTCGGGCGTCATCACCCGCGGCGATCCAGTGCGGGCCTTCATCTCGGTCGGCATCGGGCTGACCCTGGGCCTGATCGGCCAGCAGCCGAACATCGGCACGTTCCGCTTCACCTTCGGCCTTACCGGGCTGTGGGACGGGCTGAAGGTGGTGCTGGTGGTGCTGGCCCTGTTCGCCATCCCGCAACTTCTGGAGATGGTGCGCAACCGCACCTCCTTTGCGCAGGAGAACGAGCGTGTCGCCGACATCCCGTTCTTCGGCCTCTATCATGCGGTGCTGAGGACGTTCTGGACCGGGCGCGACGTGCTGGTGCGCTCGGCTCTGTTCGGTGTGCTGATCGGGGTGGTCCCCGGCATCGGCACCTCGACCGCCTCCTGGGGCGGGTATTCGGTGGCGCAGAGCCTGACCAAGCACCCCGAACCCTTCGGCACCGGCAACCCAGACGGGGTGCTGGGCGCCGAATGCGCGTCCAACTCCTGCGAGGTCGGCACCGTCATCCCTCTGCTCGCACTCGGCATTCCGGGCAGCGCGGGCGCCGCCATCATGCTGGGCGCGCTGTCGATGGTCGGGATCAACCCCGGGCCGAGCATGTATGCCAGCTACGGCCAGCAGGTCTGGACCATCATCTTCGGCATCGGGCTGTCGGGCTTCGTCTTCACCCTGCTCGCCTATCCCTTCATCCGCGGCGCGCAATGGATGTCGCTTCTGTCGGTGCCGTTTCTGGTTGCGGCGATCGGGATCCTCTGTGTGCTGGGGTCGTATCTGCAATCTCATTCCGCCTTCGGCCCCTTCGTCATGGTCCTGATGGGCGTGGCGGCGATGTTCGGCGGCAATCTGGGGCTGAAGCCGGCAGCGGTGCTGATCGGCTTCGTGCTGGGACCGGGGATCGAGAAGGAACTGATCCGCGCCTACCAGATCGGCGGCTTCGAGCGGTTTCTCAAGCCCACCGCGGCGATCATCCTGGTCGTGGTGCTGGTGACGCTGGTCCTCGGCATCATCCGCAACGTCCGCGACCACCGTCTCAGCCAGGCAGAGAAGGCCGAAGCCATGGCCGAAGGGCCGACGGAGCCCGACGGCGTGGCGGCGGCGAAGGCGTTCACCTTCGGCGGTCTGGCGCTGGTGCTGGCGGCGGCGCTGCTGCTGACTACGCTGCACTATCCGTTCTATGCTTCGATCTGGGTCTGGTTCGTCGGCATCGGCTTCCTGATCCTGCCGGCGCTGATCCTGATCCGCGGCAACCTGAAGTTCGCCGGCGCGGCACGGGCCTGGCTGGCGACCGGGCCCGGAGAGACGGTAGACCGGGTCGGCATGTTCAGCAACGTCATCGTCATCGCCGCGCTGCTCAGCTACATCGGTCTCATCACCACGCTCGGCTTCCTGCTGGCCTCGGGATTGTTCACGCTGGTGCTGATGCTGGTCTTCGAGCGCGGTGTCGTGCGGCCCGTCCTGGCCGCGGTGGGCGCCATGGCCTTCGCCTGGGCGGTGGTCACCGGCTTCGAGATCTACATGCCGCGCGGCATCTTCAACCTTCCCTTCTAGGACCGCTACCGTGATCGTTCAGACCCAGTCCTCCACTCCCTCCGCCCTCGACGGGATCCGCGTGATCTGCTTCGGCATGGGCGGCGCGGCGCCGCTGGCCACCGCGACGCTCGGCGACTTCGGCGCCGAGATCATCAAGATCGAGCCGCCGACAGGCGACTGGTCGCGCACCACGCCGGGGCTCGGCACGCGCGAGTTCAACCGCAACAAGAAAGGTATCGCGATTGACCTAAAGAACCCCGAGGGGCTCGCGCTGGTCAAGCGGCTGATCGCCACCGCCGACGTGATGATGGAAAGCTTCCGTCCCGGCGTTATGGCGCGGCTGGGCCTCGGCTATCCCGAACTGTCGAACTTGAACCCGAAGCTGGTCTACTGCTCGGTCTCGGCCTTTGGCCAGACCGGACCGTGGAAGGACCGCGGCGGGGTCGACGGCATCCTTCAGGCGGTGTCGGGGATCATGTCGGTGGTCGGTCGCGAGGGCGACGACGACCTCGATCCGATGAAGGTCTCGTTCCCGCTGGTCGATATGACCGGCGGCCTGCTAGCCGCGCAGGGCATCCTGACCGCGCTTCTGGCGCGCGAGCGGCACGGCTTCGGCCAGCACGTCGATCTAAGCCTGCTGGAAGCGGCGATGGTGATCCAGAAGTCGTCGTTCACCCGCTATCTGCATTCGCGCCAACTGCCGGCCAAGACCGGCAGCCGTGCGCCCTATGCCACGCCGAACGAAGCTTACCGCACCAAGGACGGCCACCTCATGCTGGCCGCCTATTCGCCGGCGCGGTGGAAGGCCTTGTGCCGGGTGGTGCTGAACCGGCCGGAACTGGAGAACGACCCGCGCTTCATCACCCGCGACGTGCGGCAGAAGCATGTCGGAGACCTAAAGACGATCATCGAGGAAGTCTTCGTCACCAGAACCTCGGCGGAATGGGCCGAGATCTGCCTAGCCAACGACCTGATGTGTGCACCGATCCTGAACTACGACCAGGTCGTCGAGCTCGACCATGTGAAGGAGCGCGGCGTGGTCGACCGGATCGCCTTCCCCGATGGACGCGAGATGCGTACCGTCGCGCCCACGCCCAAGCTGTCGGCGACACCGGGCAGGATCACGCGGCCCTATCCGGAATTCATCGGCCAGCACACGCGCGAAGTGCTGCAGGGACTGGGCCTCGGCGAGGATGAGATCGCGCGGCTGAAGCGGGAGGGAGCGATCGGTGTCGCCGAATAGATCATGGGAAGGCACCTTTTCGGCGCTGGTTGCCGATCCGCCGGCGGCGCTGTTCTCGGACGCCGCGCTGGACATTGCGGCGCTGGCGCTGGTGGATCTGGTCGGCGTGACGCTGGCCGGCACCGCCGAGCCGGCGGCGGCAGTTGTCGGACGGTATCTCGACACCGAGGGCGCCGGAACTGCCAGCGTGGTCGGCCGCGCCGCGCGGACCACGGCCGGCGCGGCGGCCTTCGGCAACGCCGTCCTCGGGCACGTCCTGGATTACGACGATTCGAACTTGGTCATCGGCGGCCACCCCTCGGTGGTGATCTTCCCGGCGCTGCTGGCTCTGGCCGAGGTCCGGGCGCTGCCGGGCGACGCGGTGCTGCGGGCCTATTCCGTCGGCTTCGACGTAGCGGTCCGGCTGGCCCGCGGGGTGAACTTCCACCATTACGAAAAGGGCTGGCACCCGTCGGCGACACTCGGCGTCTTCGGTGCGGCGCTGGGGGCGGCGCATCTCCTCGGCCTCGATGCGGTGCAGGCGCGCAATGCGCTGGGCTTCGCCGCCACCTCGGCCGCGGGGGTCAAGGCGTCGTTCGGAACGCTGGCCAAACCGATCCAGCTGGGGCGCGCCGCGCAGATGGGGGTGCAGGCGGCGCTGCTGGCGCAGGCCGGCGCCGACGCCGCGGCCGAGGTCCTGACCGCGCGGCTGGGCTTCTTGAACGTCTACAACGGCGCGGGCAACTACTTGGCGGAACCGCCGGCCTGGGACGGGGTGCCCGAGCTGCTGACCTCGTCGCTGAGCTTCAAGAACTATCCCTGCTGCGGCTCGACCCATGTGGTGATCGACACCGCCGTGGACCTGAAGCGCCGCGGACTGCCCGATGCGATCGCCGCGGTCGAAGTGGCGATGAACCCGCGCCGCATCCCCCATGTCGACCGGCCCGACGCCTCCGATCCGCTTGGGGCCAAGTTCTCGGTCCAGTTCTGCGCCGCTGCCGCCCTGATCGACGGCGCTCTCGGCCTCGACCATTTCACGGCCGAGGCGACCGCCCGCGAGGACATCCGCGCGCTGGCCGGGCGGATCCGGCTGGCCGCATTCGACGGCGCCGAGGCGCTGGATCAACCCTGCCGGATTACCGTCACCGCCGCAGACGGCACCACGGTCAGCGCCGAACTACCCGGCCCGCGCGGGCGCGATCCCGCGTCCAGTGCCAATGTCGCCGAGCGCAAGTTCACCGACTGCGCCTCGCGCGTCCTCCCGCCCGAGGCCGTCGTCCGGCTCTGGGCGCAGTTGCGCGGCATCCGCGATCTTCCCGATGTCCGCCTGCTGATGGCGGACCTTGCCGCCACCCCGACCACGTCTCCGCTGCAAAGGACCTGCTGAATGTTCGATCTCTCCCTCTCTGGCGGTTGCATCATCGACCGGCGCTTCTCGACCAGCGAGGATCCGCGGTTTCTGAACCTCGTCGAGGTCGTGCGCGGCGCCGACCTGTCCTATATCCATCTGGAAGGGGTGATCTGCGAAGCCGGTCAGCCCGAGGTCTACCCGGCCGCCGAGGCCGGCTGGACCTGGCGGCGGATGCCGGCTTTTTTCACCGAGGAACTGCGCTGGGCCGGCTACGACTTCGTCTCGCACGCCTCGAACCATGCCATGGACTATATGTACGGCGGTCTCTACGAGACCTGGAAGGTGCTGAACCGGGCCGGCATTCCCTTCGCTGGCACCGGCCCGAGCCTCGACGCATCGCGCCGGCCGACCTATGTCGACCACGCCAAGACGCGGCTGGCGCTGATCTCGTCGACCACCTCGGCGCCCGACTGGGCCCGCGCCGCCGATCCGATCCGCGACGATCCGTCCCGGCCGGGGGTCAACCAGATCCGCATGATCTACGCGATGGATGCCGACGGACTGGCCGAGGCGAAGCAGACGTTCCGCCGCATGGGCTGGTGGGTGACCGAGGCCGGCGACGGCTTCATGGTCAACCCGGCCGGGTTGCACAACACCATCACCCGCTTCACCCTACGCGACGCGCGCGGCACCCGAAATCTGGCCGATGCCGGCGATGTCGAGGCCAATCTGGCACAGATCGCCGAGGCGCGCAGCCGCGCCGATTTCGTGATGTTCCACCTGCACAACCACGAATGGGACATCGATGGCGGCCTGTCGGTGCCGCCCGATTTCGCCCGCGACCTCGCCCACGCCGCGATCGACGCCGGCGCCGACCTGTTCCTCGCCGAAGGCGCCCATTCGCTGCTGCGCGGGATCGAGATCTACAAGGGCAAGCCGGTGTTCTACGATCCGGGCGACCTGTTCAAGGACGGCAACTCGAAGACCCGACCCTTGTCGGAATACTACTGGATGCGTGGCGATGCGGCCGGCACCGGCAAAGAGGAGATCACCACCTTCGACAGCCGCGTCCATGCGGACAAGCGCAAGGTGCCGGTGCCGACCTACCCGACCGGCGGCTACAATACCGGCAGGGTGCTGGCGGTCATCGTGCCGGTTTGCCGCTTCGATGGCCGCGACCTGAAGGAGATCCGCATCCATCCGGCCAAGCATATGAAGGGCTCGGAGATGGTGAACGGGCTGCCCGGACTGGTCGAAGGCGCCGAGGCCGAGGAAGTGATCGATTATCTGGCCGAACTCAGCGCACCCTTCGGCACCGATCTGGTCTGCGAGGACGGCGTCGGGGTGATCCGGCAATGAACCGTCTGACGCGCGAGACCACGCAGATTGCCGATGTTGTGGTGGTGGGCTTCGGCGGCGCCGGCGGCTGTGCCGCGATCGAGGCGCATGACAGCGGCAGTTCGGTGATCCTGATCGAGCGTCAGCCGCAGGACCGCCACTTCCCGAACACGCGGATGAGCGGTGGTGGGTTCCATTCGCCCAGTCCCGGCGGCGACCCCGAGGCGCTGAAATCCTATGCCAAGGCGATGTTCTCGGGCGAGAATGTTCCCGGCCAGATCGAGGGCGCAAACCCGGACTTCTCGGACGAACTGGCCGAAGTCTGGGCGCGCCTGTCGCCCGAGAACGAGCAGTTCATGTGCGGGCTGGATCCAGACTACAAGACCGTATCGATCTCGGGCGCGGCATTCCCCGAGTTTCCCGGCGCCGCCGACGCGGGCTATGCCGTGGTGAAAAGCTCGTACACCGGCACCCGGGACGAGGCAAAGCAGTTTGCCATGACCCGCGACGCCGACAAAAGCCAGAAGGAATCCGGAGAGGCATTCTATGCCTGCCTTCTGACCGGCATCCAGTCGCGCGGCATTCCCATCCTGTTCGACACCCGCGCGCGGCGCCTGCTGACCGATGCCGAAGACCGCGTTGTCGGCGCGCTCTGCGACGGGCCGGCCGGGCCGGTCCGCGTGCTGGCCCGCCGCGCTGTAGTGCTGACCTTGGGCGGCTACGAATACAACCGGCGCATGCGCAAGGCATTCCTCGACGGGCCGGGGGTCGAAGGCTGGGCCTTCTATGGCACCACCGAGAACACCGGCGACGGGATCGAGATGGCGATGCGGCTCGGCGCCGGCCTGGCCAAGATCGGCAAGATCGCCGGCCGGGTGATCTGTGCTGTGCCGGTTCGGGCGCATGGCCTGAAGATCGGGCTGAACACCAATTCGGTCGGAAGGCCGAACGAACTGGTCGTCGACAACCACGGCCGCCGCTATGCCTCGGAACGGCGGATCACCAAGGATCCCAGCCGCTACATCTTCTACAAGGAGGCGCTGCGCTTTGACACGCTGACGCTGGACTATCCGCGGATTCCGTCCTGGATGGTCTTCGACCAGACGATGTTCGAAAGCGGCGCCGTGGTCCGCGTCAACTCGGCCGCCTACAACGGCATAGACTGGGGCGCCGACAACGGCAACGCGCTGCGCAACGGCTGGATCCTCAAGGGCGACACGGTCGAGGATCTGTCCGCCGCCATCGCCGCCCACCCCGAGAACCGCGGCCGCATGCAGGCCGGCGAACTGGCCGCCACGGTGGCCCGCTATAACGGGTTCTGCGCCGACGGCCAGGATCAGGATTTCGACCGCGAACCGGCCTCGCTGGGCGAAGTCGCCAGGCCGCCGTTCTACGCCATCCCGCTCTACCCGGGCGGACCGAACACCAAGGGTGGCCTGCGGTCGAATGCGCGCCGCGAGGTGCTGGACTGGGAAGACCAGCCGATCCCGCGCCTCTACACGGCGGGCGAAATCAGCTCGGCCTTCCTGTTCGTCTATCAGGGCGGCGGCAACCTGGCCGAATGCATCACCTTCGGCCGGGTCGCGGGGCGCAACGCCGCCGCCGAGCCGGCCATCCCCCTCGCCGCCGAAGCGGCAACCTGAAAGGGCCCCGTCCGAATGTCCGAAGACCTCGTCCTCCTCGAAGACCGCGGCGACTATGCAGTCATCACGCTGAACCGCCCGGAAAAGCGCAACGCCATGTCCACGGCGGCGCAGGAACAGCTGCAGGCGCATCTCAGGGCCACCGTGGGCCGCTATGCCGCCATCGTGCTGACCGGGAACGGCCCTGCCTTCTGCTCGGGCATCGACCTGAAGGAACGCAGCCAGCGGCTGACGGAAGGATCGCTGAAACCGGAATACTCGCGCCAGGGCCATTCCTGGATCGAGACGGTCGAAATGATCCGCACCCATCCCGCGGCCTTCATCGCCGCGGTGAACGGCTATGCGCTGGGCGGCGGCGTGTCGCTCATCAACGTCTGCGACCTGGCCATCGCCGCCGCGACCGCCGAAATCGGGATGCCCGAAATCACCTTCGCCTCCTATCCCACCGTCGCCGGCCCCTCGACCCAGCTACGGATCCTACGCAAGCACGCGTCCTGGATGATCCTGACCGGCAAGCGGATCGACGGCATCACCGCGGCGAAATGGGGCCTCGTCAATCAGGCCGTCCCGGCCGACCAGCTGATGCCGACCGCCTGCGCGCTTGCCGAACATGTCGGCAAGTTCAACCCGGTGACGGTGGACTGGTCGAAGAAGGCGCTGGACGAGATTCCGGGCCATGTCTCGGACTGGACCGCGGCGCTGGAATACGGTCGCTCGGTGACCTCGGTGATCCAGAACCAGCTGGGCAAGGACAAGGTCACGCCGAAGAAATTCTGACAAGGATGAAGCAAGTGAAGCAGAAGGTTGGATATATCGGCCTGGGCGTGATGGGCGGCAACATGTGCCTGCATCTTCTCGACACAGGCGCGTTCGACGTGACCGTCTACGATCTAGACGCCGCCAAGGTTGCCGCAATCACCGCCGCCGGCGCCACCGCGGCCGGCGGCCTGGCCGAACTGGTGGCGGGCAACGACCTGATCGCCTGTTCCCTGCCGAACCCGGCGATCGTGCGCGAGGTGTTCACCGGTCCGGACGGCGTGCTGGCCCATGCGAAACCCGGCACCAACATCATCGACCTGTCCACCGTCGATGCCGAGACCAGCGTCTTTGTGGCCGAAAAGGCGGCCGAAAAGGGCGTCACCTATTACGACACGCCGGTCAGCGGCGGCCGCAACGAAAGCCGCAAGGGCACGCTGACCATCATCTCGGGCGGCACCCGCGAAGAGATGACGGCGGTGATGCCGCTGATCGAGACGCTGGGCGGATCGCTGCATTTCGCCGGCAGCCGCGGTGCCGGTTCGACGGTCAAGCTGATCAACAACGTGATGTCGATGGGCAACCTGCTGGTTGCGATAGAAGCGTTCGTGCTCGGCATCAAGGCCGGCGTCCCGGCCGACAAGCTGATGGAAATCCTGCCCCATTGCGGCGGCACCTCCTTGCGGCTGACCAAGAAGTTTCCGGCGATCCTCAAGCGCGACTTCAAGCCGGGCTTCACCGTCGATCTGGCCGAAAAGGACCTGCGGCTGGCGATGGAAATGGCGCATCGGTTGAAAGTGCCGATGATGATGGCCGCGATCTCGCACGACAGCTATCTGGCAGCCTCGGCATCGGGCCGCGGCGGTCTGGACGCGACGGCGGTGGTGCAACTCCTGGAAGGCATCACCGGCGTCGAGGTGAAGGGAGGCACGGAATGAAGAACCTGCGCGACAAGACCTGCGTCGTCGGCGTCGGCAACAGCGCCTACGGCAACTTTCCCGAAACCGACGCCTACGGCCTGGGCTGCCAGGCCCTAACCCGAGCGCTGGAAGATGCCGGGCTGCAGGCGTCGGACGTGGACGGGCTGATAGTCCACCGTATCCCGTCCTACGAGCGCTTCGCCGAAATCTACGGACTGTGGAACCAGCGCTTCGGCGCGCAGCTCCCGTCCTCGGGCCGGATGTCCAGCATCTCGGTGATGATGGCCGCCACCGCCATCGCCACCGGCCAGGCCGATGTGGTGGCGCTGGTCTACGGCAACAACGGCCGCTCGGTCCGCGACTACTACGGCGGCGGCGACAGCCTGTGGGCGCCCTGGGGCTTTACCTCTCCCGGCGCGCGGCACGCGATGATGGCGCGCCGGCACATGGAGCTATACGGCACCACCAGCGTGCAGTTCGGCCATGTCGCCAAGACCCTCCGCGACCATGCCAGCCTGAACCCCGACGCCGTGATGCGCACGCCCTACACAATCGAGGAACACCAGGCCTCGCGCTGGATCTGCGAGCCTCTGCATCTTCTGGACTACTGCCTGATCAACGACGGCGCCGTCGCGCTAGTGATGACCTCGGCCGAGCGGGCGAAGGATATGAAGAAGCCGCCGGTCTACGTCTCGGGCTGGGCGCGGCGGGATACCTACGAAGCCTCGTCCTACTACACGCCTCTCGACGACATGTGGCACGGCGCGCTCAGCGGCATCGCGGGCGAGGTCTACGACAACGCCGGACTGCCGCGGGACGCCGTCGACGGGCTGATGATCTATGACAACTTCTCGCCCACGGTAATCTTCTCGCTGGAAGGCATGGGCATCTGCGGCCGCGGCGAAGGCGGCCCCTTCGCCGAGGAAGGCAACCTGAAGCTGGGCGCGCGCTGGCCGACCAACACTAACGGCGGCCACCTGTCGGAAAGCTACATGCAGGGCTGGGGCCTTCTGGCCGAAAGCGTCCGCCAGTGCCGCCGCGAATGCGGCGAGCGCCAAATCGCCGACTGCGAGGTGGTGCAGTACATCTCGGCAACCCCGGTCGCGTCGTCCATTCTTTTCCGGAGGTAGGCCAATGGACTACGCCAAACCCCTGCCGCAGATCGACAACTGGAATCGCCCTTTCTGGGACGGCGCCAAGAGGCACGAACTGCTGTTCCCCCGCTGCGCCGACTGCGGCCACGCCTTCCTGCCGCCCGGGCCGGTCTGCCCGAAATGCCAGTCCTCGTCACTCGACTGGCAGCAAGCCAGCGGCAAGGCCACCGTCGAAAGCTGGGTCGTGTTCCACCAGAACTACTTCAAGGGCTTCAAGGACGACGTGCCCTACAACGTCTGCATGGTCCGGCTGGACGAAGGCCCGATGCTGATGATTAACGTCACCGGTATCGACAACGCCAGCATCTCGCGCGGGATGGAGGTCGAGGTCCATTTCCGCGACGCCACCGACACCATCACGATCCCGCTATTCCGCCCGGCAGGTGTGGCATGAGCGAGAGCCTGATCCTCTTCGACGAATACGACACCCATGCCGTCATCACCTTCAACCGGCCCGAAAAGCTGAATGCGCTGTCCTCGCCCATGGTGGCCGAGATGCAGGAAGCGATCGAGATCTGCCGCGGCAAGCATCGCGTCGTCGTCGTCACCGGCACCGGCAAGGCATTCTGCGCGGGCGTCGATCTGCGGGAACGCAACGCCTGGGTGATGAAGGGCGCCAAGGTCCGCGGCGATTCGGTGCGCAACAAGTGGTACGATACCGTCGGCGCCACGATCCGCAACCATCCCTCGATCTTCATTGCCGCCGTGAACGGGCTGTGCCTGGGGGCCGGCGTGACGCTGATCAACATCGCCGACCTGGCGCTGATGGCCGAGGAGGCCGAGATCGCGGTGCCGCAGATCTCGTTCAACATCTACCCGGGCGTCGCCGGGGCCTCCAGCCAGACCCGGCTGGTCAGGAAACACGTGTCGGACCTGGTGTTGACCGGCCGCCGCATCTCGGCCGCCGAGGCGGTCGAACAGGGCATGGTCAACATGGCCGTCCCCGGCGACCGGCTGATGGACGAGGCCAACGAGCTGGCCGCGCATATCGGCCAGTTCAACCCCGTCGCGCTCGACATGTGCAAGAAGGCGCTCGACATGATCCCCAGTCAGATTTCCGACTGGGCCACTGGCCTGGACTACGGGCGCCAGGTCACCAGCATCATCCAGAACCAGATCGGCAAGGATTCCATCCAGCCGGCCGGTTTCTGAACGGAGAGAAACATGCAGGAATTCCAGCTCTTCATCGACGGTGTCTCGCGCGGCGGGGCCACCGGCGAAAGCTTTGCCACGATCAACCCCTTCGACCAGAAGGAATGGGCGCGCATCGCCCAGGCGACGAAAGAGGACGTGGACGAAGCCGTGGCGGCCGCGCGCCGGGCCTTCCGACTCTGGCGGGCGCTGTCCGGCCATGCCCGCGGCCAGCTGATGGCCAGGCTCGCCGACCTGACCGATGCCGAGGCCGAGCGGCTGGGCACCTACGAGACCCAAGACAACGGCAAGCTGCACGCCGAATCGATCAAGAACGTGACCGCCGCTTCGCGCTACTACCGCTTCTTCGGCAGCTATGCCGACAAGATCCGGTCCGAGGTCATCCCAATGGACAACCCCGACCTGTTCGACTACACCCTGCGCGAACCGATCGGCGTGATCGCCATCGTCACGCCCTGGAACGCGCCGCTGTCGATCCTGGCGAACGCGCTGGCCCCTGCCCTTGCCGCGGGCAACACCGTGGTCATCAAGCCGTCGGAATATACCTCGGTCACCACGCTGGAATTCGCCCGTATCGCCGAAAAGGCGGGCTTCCCGAAGGGGGTCATCAACGTCGTCGCCGGCGGCAGGGATGTCGGCGACTGGCTGGCCTCGCACCCCGGCATCGGCAAGATCGCCTTCACCGGCGGCGCGCCCACCGCCCGCGCCATCGCCCGCAATGCGGCGGCGAACCTAGTCCCGCTGATGCTGGAACTGGGCGGCAAATCGCCCAACATTATCTTCGCCGACACCGATCTCGACAAGGCCATCGCGAGCGCTTCGGCCGGCGTCTTCGGCGGCGCGGGCCAGACCTGCATCGCCGGCTCGCGCCTGCTGGTGCAGCGCACGGTCTATGACGATGTCGTGGCCCGGCTGGCGCGCCGCGCCGACGCGATCCGCCTGGGCGACCCGATGGACCCGGCGACCAGGATGGGCCCGATCGCCCACAAGGCGCATTTCGAACGCATCCTCAACATGCTGGACACCGCCCGCAGCGAAGGGGCCACGGCGGCGACCGGCCCGGCGCGCGAACCCTTGGCGGACAACGCCGCGGGCGGCCTGTTCATCGCGCCAACGGTGCTGACCGGCGTGTCGAATGGCAACCTGATCGCCCGCGAGGAGGTCTTCGGTCCGGTAATCGCGGCGATCCCCTTCGACGACGACGACGAGGCGCTGGCGATCGCCAACGACACCGAATACGGGCTGGCCGCCGGCGTCTGGACCCGCGACATCCGCCGCGCACACCGCATGGCGCGCGAGATCGAGGCCGGTCAGGTCTGGATCAACACCTACCGGATTTCGGGTGCGCAGGTGCCGTTCGGGGGCTACAAGCGCTCGGGCTATGGGCGTGCCCGCGGCTATGAATCGCTGCTCGAATACACCCAGATCAAAAACGTGATGATCGATCTCGCCTGAGCGCCGCGCTCAATCTCCAGCCGATCGGCAAACAGGGCGCCCGGGGCGGGGGGTCACGCTTGCGCCTGAGCCAGGCAAGGTGCCGCGGGCGGCGCCGGCTTCGCCCTGGTTCGGTCGGCCGACCGTTCATGGCACGGTGTAGAACACACCGAAGGTTGACCTCCCCGGGCGCCAGTCGGCAGCAAGTGCATGACTTTTGCCTGCAAATTCAACACTTCGGAGGGGTCATCATCGGCGCCATCTTGATCCCTATCATATTACAATTTTCTTAATACAAGCAACGCGCTACGCCCATAACGTGGCGCTGAGGCGGGCCGAGGCTGAAGGGACCGAGGCGCCCCCTCGTGCCGTGGTCTATGGTGACTGGGCGCGGGCAAAGCTCGAGGCGGGGGGAGCCCGCGCGGGGCCCTGAGCCTTGATGAAATCGATCAGTCAACCTGCCTGCGCCGGAATTCCGAATGGCGCCTTGTGGCGGATATCGTTGATTTAGTCGGCTGTTGATCGGGCGTCTCGGTCGTGATTCCGTTCTGCTGTTGGATGCAGGAGGACGCGACGATGATGGAGATGCAGATCGAGCCGGCGCAGCTGTTCTACGAGTTCCGGCTCGATGAGCACGTCCCTTCCGATCACCTGCTACGGAGGATCGACCGGTTCCTCGACCTCGAGGG
>Ga0172380_10002310_pt1 | contig 29832 bp, 27 predicted proteins | sample Leawe162metaG_FD_119747 | JGI IMG/M metagenome (GOLD analysis project Ga0172380, IMG submission 119747) | Leachate microbial communities from a municipal landfill in Southern Ontario, Canada - Leachate well 162 metaG | ecosystem: Engineered > Solid waste > Landfill > Unclassified | place... | reverse complement strand
ATAATTGCGATAACGACGAGGAGTTCGATAAGAGTGAAACCTCGTGCTTTTGACATTTTCATAATTAAATTATTTTTTTTAAAAACCTAATAAATTCCTTTAGTTTTTGACTGCTTTTCTCACTTTACGTAAGAGTGATAAAAACAGATCGACCAAAAACTCTTGGCTAGCTAAATTTATAATTATTAGCTTATGTTGTTTATTATATCACATCTAAAATAGTCAACAATCTCGGCTGTGGAAAACCCACCCTACATCGCCCCGGAAATATTGTAAATTGGAATAAGAACAGAGGCTAAGAGAAAGGCCACACCAAAACCTAGGAAGACAATCATAACTGGCTCGATAAGGCCGACCAAGGCGTCGATGGCATTGATCACCTCTCGGCGATAGAACGCGGCTAAAGTTTTCAAAATATTACCGAGTTGGCCAGTCTCTTCACCAATTTTCACCATTTGAATAAAGATACCTGGAATTTCGCCGGACTTCATCATCGCATCGGAAATAGAATTACCGGTTTTAACATCTTCGGTGGCCTGAGTCAAAACTTTTTCAAACACTTTATTGTCCACAATTTTAGCGGTCAATTCCAAACCACGCACGATTGGAATACCCGAGAGCAACATCACATTCATGTTATCGGCGATTCTCGACAGATATAATTTACGATATAAAATCTGAAAGGCGGGCATAGAAATTTTAAAACGATCGATCGAATATTGCCCCGCTTCTGTGCGGCTGTAGCGCCAAAAAAAGAAACCGCCAACGACTAGAATAATCAAAATCAAAACTCCATAATTCACAAAAAATCCTGAAATACCGAGCACAATTTGGGTATAAATCGGTATCGCCTGACCAGAATCGGTCAAAATGGCACTAATTTTAGGAATCACCACAGTCAGCATCAAAACCATCACGGCGACGAAAGTAAAAACAATGAAAGCGGGATAAATCAAGGCACTTTTCACCTTGGAAGTAACTTCGTGCGTACGGTCCAAATAATCAGCCAGGTAAAGCAAGGTTTGATCCAATTTTCCTGATTCCTCACCCGATTTGACCATGTTGACATAAAATTCAGAAAAAACATCTGGGTGTTTTGCCAAAGCTTCAGAAATAGTATTACCGGCTTGCAAATCACTAGCGACTTCACCGAGTTTTCGTCTTAAAGATGGTCTTTCTGATTGAGTTGAGAGTAATTCAAAAACTCTTAACGCTGAAACTTGAGCCTCGAACAAGGTCGCCATCTGACGTGATAAAATCACAATGTCTTTGTTGGAAACTTTGTCAAAAAATGAAATATTTCTTTCTAGAAAAGATTTATCATCGACTGGGGTGATGTTTGATAAAACCAAATCTCTTTTTTGCAGAGAGCTGATTGCAACTTCCAAACTAACGGCTTCGATAGTACCCTCTTTGGGTTGCCCACTATTATCAATAGCTTTGTATTTGAAAATCATTTTATTTTACAAACAAATTACAACAATCGTTCCAAAGTTTTTGGATTATTCGAAAAAAGATAAGCATTCTCAATGGTAATCTCTCCTCTCGCGACCAAATCAGCCAAACAACGGTTCATATCTACCATCCCTTCTTGAGAGCTGGTTTCAATTACTGTATTTATTTCATGAGTTCTTTTTTCACGAATCAAATTTGAAACGGCGCTATTATTTATCAACAATTCATAGGCTGGAACAAGGCCACCTGAAATTCTTGGAATTAAACGTTGAGAAAAAATACCATTCAAGCTACTAGAAAGTTGACTGCGTATTTGATCTTGCTGACTGCCGGGAAAAGAATCGATAATTCTATCAATTGTTTGACTGGCACTGTTCGTGTGTAAGGTGGAGAAAACCAAGTGACCAGTTTCAGCGGCAGTAACGGCAGTGGAAATAGTTTCTACCCCGCGCATTTCTCCAATCAAGACTACATCTACATCTTCACGAAACATGCTTTTTAAAGCATTGGCAAAATCGGCAGTGTCAATTCGAACTTCTCTTTGGTCGACGACCGATCTCTTTTGCTCATAAATGTATTCAATCGGATCCTCAATAGTTAAAATGTGCTCGGCTCGGCTGTTATTCACATAATCAATCATCGCTGCCAAAGTTGTGCTTTTTCCATGACCAACCGGACCGACGACCAAGAAAAATCCTTGTTGTCTTTCGGCAAAAGTTTTTAAAATCTCTGGCAAATTTAAATCTTCAAAAGTTCGAATCTTTTTAGGCACCAAGCGCAAAGCAATCGAAACTGCTCCTTGTTGAAAAAAGGCATTACCTCGAAAACGAGCATCAAGTGCGCTGTACGAAAAATCTACTTCTTTGGTAGAATAAAATATTTCTTTATTTTGTGGTGATAATAACTCCGCCAACAAACCTGCTGTATCTTCTTTGCTTAAAACGGCGTGTTTAACCAAAGGCAAAAGCATACCTGAAACACGGATAGTTGGGTGACGACCTTCAGAAACATGTAAGTCTGAAGCTCCCTCACTTACCACCGTCTTTATTAAGTCTATTAAATATGCCTTGTAATCTGTCATATTACTTGTTTATTGTATTCTTCTTTAAATTATAAATACGAATCACTTCTTCGACAACTTCGGATGGAATAGTGGTGGCTTTAATAATATAACCACTGGTACCAAAGCTCTTAGCCTTTTCAATATCAGCGAGCTGACCTTGATTGGTAAGCATTATCACCGCAGCTGTTGGGGCAATGTTTTCTTTACGCATGGCATCTAATATTTCAAAACCGTCCATTCCAGGCATAACAATGTCTAACAACATAATATCTGGCGTATACCCTTCTTTCATTTTACCTAAAGCCTCTTCACCTGAAGAAGCCGAAGCTACCTCAAAACCATTCTTACTAAATTTTATTGAATACATATTCAATAAAAATTTATCGTCATCAACAATCAAAACTTTTGGTAATTTAGTATCCATTTTTTTATTTTATCTAATATGTTTTAATTATATCACAATCATACTTCCTCTTCCATCAAACCCAGACTGTCTACTTCACTGAAAGGAATTTTCTTGTTTAAGGCCTTAATAATAGCGTCTTCTTTCATGGTCAACATCCCTTTTTTACGCAAGGAGTCAAAAATAGCGGTGGCGGTTGGGTTTGTTAAAATCAATTTCTCAATCTCTTTATTCATCTTAAAGGCCTCAAATACTGCAACTCGCCCTTTCGTTCCAGTTGGGCACTCGGCGGTGGCTTCAGGCTCATAAATATTCTCAAATTTTGGTAATTTATTTTTATAATCTTCGGGCAAATCAGCAAATTGGCGTTCGAGCATAGCCTTGGTGCTTCCTTCGACAGGTATTGCCTTACCGGTTCCTGGGTACAAGGTTTTGACTAAACGTTGCGCCATAGTTAAAATCAAAGTTGGCGCAATTAAAAACGGATCAACACCCATATCAATCAAACGAGGGATTACACCAACAGAATTATTCGTGTGAATAGTGGCCAAAACCAAGTGACCTGTCAAAGCCGCCTGAACAGCCAAACCAGCCGTTTCTTTGTCACGAATTTCTCCAACCATGATAACGTCTGGGTCTTGGCGCAAGGTGGTGCGCAAGCCAGTCGCAAAAGTATAGCCAATATCAGCAAAAATCTGTGATTGTGATACTCCTTCAATATTATACTCAATCGGATCTTCCAGAGACAAAACATTCAAACCTTCTTTATCAATCTCACCAAGCATTGAATACATAGTGGTGGTTTTTCCGGAACCAGTCGGACCAGAAATCAAGATCATACCGTAGGGACGAGTAATGGCGTCGCGAATATAACCTAGATTTGTTTCAGATAAACCGATCTTGTCTAGAGTTTGCACGCCTTTTTCCTGATCCAAAATTCTCATCACAATTTTTTCACCATAATAAGCAGGAAAAGTAGAAACACGAAAATCAATTTTACGCCCATCGATTTTGGCCGAAAAACGACCATCTTGAGGTTTCCTTTTTTCATCCAATTTCATATTGGACAAGATTTTTATTCTAGCAATAACCGCCGAGTGTACCGTCGCCGGCAAAAGCAAGCTAGTATTCAGAACGCCATCAACGCGAAATCGCACCCGAACTTTATCTTTCATGTGTTCAACGTGAATATCCGACGCATTACCTTCGGTGGCATAACGAAGCATGGTGGCAACAATTTTTGTAACTGGAGCATCCTCGACAATTTTAGTCTCTAGTGGATCTTCATTAGTAACGGGAGCATTCATTTCCACGCCGTCTACATCTTCTGATAATTCAGTTTCTAATTCCGATAAAGCTTGGGTCACCTCGCCAGACAAACCTTTATAATCATCCAACACTTTTTCAAAATCTGACATGGAAATCAAATACAGTTTAAATGGTAGGCCAACTTTGCTTGAAATAAAATTCAAAGCGTCGCGGGCTTCAATATTTTCTGGATCGACAATTCCCACTTCCAATAAGCCGTCCTTTACTGCAATCGGTACAAAACTGTAATGTCTGGCTGAGTCCTCAGAAATATTTTTTAAAACTGAAAAAGGAATATCTAATCCCTCCAAATTTCTAGTCGGAATATTATAATATTGACCCTTGGCGTCCAAAATAGCGTCTTCGTTGACGCCTTTTTTCATCAAGATTTGCTCGAAGGGAACGCCGGCAGTTTCAGCTTCAGACTTTATTCTAGCAATATCACCCTTCTTGATTATGTCTTTTTGGGCCAGGATATCTAATATGCTCATATTAAAATTTATAACAATAATTAGCGTCGAGTGGTGGTGGCGGTAGTGGTTGCTGGCTTTATAATTTGATTTTCTACACCAATAGGTGCAAAGGGATTATTACGGCTAATCGCTTGTTCCTCAATTGGCTTTTCAAAACTTTCCAAACTAGTAAAGACACTGCTAGAAAAAATCGATTCATCTAATTTAACTTGGTTTAGTCGACCCAACAACACAAGAATCGCCTGACCATCAATAAATTGACCAGTGGCAGTATTCTCGACAGCCAAAGCTTCATCCGCTGGACCGTCATTACCAAAAAACATTTTGAAGCCAACAAAAGCCACAATGATGATTACCGCCGCGATAATTATTTGTTTAATCTTTTGTGTCATAATAATTTATTTTAGCCAATAAGTTCTGAGACCAACTGAAAATTCATAAAATCCTGTGTCATTACCACTAACCGATAGATCAACAACATCAACTAGGCGTAGGCTTTTCTCTAAATCAGTCAAAAAATTCTGAAAATTATCATAAGAGGCGGTAACCGAGAAAGACAAACCAACTGTACCATATGGCTTATTATCAGCCCCTAATTTATTTGGGTCGGCTTTGGCTGCAGTATCCAACTTTATATTTTTTAATACCAAGTTATGGATATCAGCAATATGATTCATATCCATCACTAACTTGATATTATCAATATTATCGGGCAAAAGACTCTCCAGCTTGAGAAGTGCGTCGGGATCAAAATTATTACTGGTCGCTTGCAAGCTGTCTCGTTTGGCTCTAATTTCTTGCGTATCATTCAAAGCCTTCTGATATTCGCCGTCTTCTAATCGTAAATCTTGAATACTTCTTTTTACACCACTTGGGTCAACTCCACGGTAGGTTGGATCAACATAGCCAAAAAAGGCCGCGATGGAAATTATAATTAAAATAATTGGGGTTATAAAATTCATTTTTTTATTGTGTTGATATTTTTACGGGATAGGAAACCAGCTTAGGTGTAAGTAGGGCTGTAAAACTAAAGGCGATCGTTCCATTCTCGGTTGGATTAAAATCAGAAACTACTGGCTGATAAAGATAATCTTTTACGTCTGGCTTACCCAGAGCATCGGCCTGTTTTAGGAGGGCGTCATAATTTCTGGCATTACCAGTCAAGTCAATTTTGATCTGATTACCAGTACCAAAACTAAACTTCATCGTTTTTAGTTGAACATTTTTTAAAACTTTTTGTTCGAGCAAAACAAACACCGGCGAAATTGCCAAGTGTTGTTCTAGTAAATCATTTGAAACGCTAATTCGATTATCCAGACGGATCAAGTTGTTTATTGCGTCTTCTTCATATGTTGCTCGTGCCGATTCGAGATCGGCTTTATCTTTTTCAATCTGACCAACTAAAGACTTTTGCCAAATCCAGACTCCACCACACATGGCAACACTCACAATAAAAACAATTATTGACAGTAATAAAAATAGACTAATGCCTGTCCCCTCCGATCGGCTTTCGACGATTGGTTTTTTGGGTATGAATGATGTCTGCATTTTAGTTTCCATATTCTTATACTATTATAATATTAAACCAAAATAAAAGCTATGATTTAATCAAATTTAATTCACTTCTTGTAGGCGGCGTAAGGCTAGACCAATGGCGACCGCAAAAGACGGGCCAGCCTGTTTCAATACACTCTCTAGAAAAGCTGGAAATTCCACCTTAGAAAAAGGATCCGCCATCGCTACTGGCACGTTAAAACTAGATTCAGCTTTTTCTTTCAAACCTTTTAGTAAGACCCCTCCCCCAGTCAGAAATACTTTACTGACATTTCTCTCAGTTTTCTTTTGATAACTTAATAAGACCCGGCCAATTTCAGAAAAGATATAATCAAGAGTTAGTGATGTAATTTCATTAATATCCATTTGATCCGTGCTCTTTTTTAATAAACCACGGTCACGTTTCATTTTTTCAGCATCATCAACACTAATCCCCAAGGATTTAGAAATAGCCAAAGTAATATCTTGTGAACCTCGACTAATCATATGAGAGGTACGTAAAATTCCTCTTTCAATAATATAAATTTTTGTGGAATTAGACCCAAAATCAATGATCATTTGTGGGGCAGTGCCCGGTTCCAAAACCGAACGCATAGAACCGAAAATTTCAATTTCCGAAAAAGCGGTGTCTAATTTGGCCAAGCGAGTAATCTCGCGATTTTTTTCCATCGCATCATTATGGATTACTACCAACAAAACATCGATAGTTTTTTCTTCCGGTTTCTGTGTACTGGTTTGATATTCAGAAACAGTACTCTCGTTTTGAGGAATGACCAAATAGTCCAGACTAACTTCTGAAATTGGCACAGGAATATATTTACGGGCCTCCAAGGGAATCATTTGAGCTAATTGTTTTTCCTCCACTTTAGGTAATTTAATAAATGAAACCAAACTAGAACCCATCGGTATGGAAATACCACAACGATTTGTGGTAGTATTGGACTCGCGTAAAACGTCGATCACCGCTTCAGCAATTTTTTCAGTCGGCAAATTTGTGGAACGGCCAATCTCGACTCCAGCATAGGGGCCCAAAGAAAGCTCGCCGTAAGTTTCCAAAATGGCTCGCCCTTTTCGTTTCTTTAGTTGGACAATTTTAATTGAAGATGGCCCCACATCAATACCCAAAACACTTTTGTTCTGATCGTTTTGAAAAATATTTTTTAATGAATCAAGGATATTAGGCATAGTTTATACTACTTATGACAAATATTATAACATATCTAGAAAAAATACTCGACAAGCTAGCCGACTTATTATTACCAAAAGAAAATTTGGTTAAAGATTTAGAACAACTCGGCCCGTCTGAGCTGTATACAAAGCTTTCACCAGCCAATAATCTTGACCTTGAGGAAGACCCGACACTACCGATGAAGGCCCTATTCAGCTATCGTCAACCATTATGTAAGCAGGCGATTTGGGAAATAAAATTCCGTGGTAACAAAAAACTAATTCATGATTTCAGTTTATTACTGTATGGATTTATTATTGACGAATTAGAGGATTTAAGAAGTTTCCATAATTTTCAAAATATTATTTTAGTGCCTATTCCCTCTTCGAAATCTCGCCAAAGAGAAAGAGGTTTCAATCAATGTATTTTATTGGCCGAAGAATTAATAAAAATTGATCGCGAACATCAAGCCAATAATTTTACTTTAGTAAAAGATATTTTAATTAAAAATGAAGAAACCGCTCATCAATCGCGCACTAAACATCGCCGACAAAGATTTGAAAATCTAAAAGGCTGTTTTCTAATCAATAAAAAATATCAAAATTTAGAAAATCTTTCATTCATTATAATAGACGATGTGATCACGACTGGTGCCACCATGGGTGAAGCAATTAAAACACTCAAAAAATCTGATGCCAAAAAAATCCTTGGTATGGCTTTGGCGCATTAAAAAACCACCCTCGAGCGAGGGTGGTTTTTTAATAAACTAATTTAGGACAAATGCTTGGAAACCAATTTGGTCATCTCAAACATATCAACAACGGCCTTGCCACCAAAAACTTTTTTTAAAGCGGCGTCCGCAACAATATTTCGCTTCTTGGCTGGATCTTGTAAATTATTTTTCTTAATATAAACCCACAAAGCCTTGACCACCTCAGAGCGAGGCATTGGACCCTTACCAACAACCGCCTCCAAATCTGCACTAACCGCCAATGGTTTCATAAAAGCTGAATTACTTTTTGCCATATTTTTCTTGTCTCGAACTGTGTCGAGAGATAATTAGTTAATAAATTAATAAATAACCCTATATACAGTATATCATAGTTATAGATTTATTGGAACAATTATGTTAGATTATTCCTATGGAGCCGTGTCAGAGTGGTCTAACGTACCTCTTTGCTAAAGAGGCGGGGTGTAAAAGCCCCCGCTGGTTCGAATCCAGCCGGCTCCGCCCTAAAAATTTATCTCGTCACTCTCGGATGTTTTTTATACATCTCCATGATTTCTTCTTTCAAAAGTCCTCCCCTCATATTAATTCCAGTCTCTTTTAAGTGATTATGTGGAAAACCAAGATCTCCACCCCAAGCTTTATTTATTTCTCCTACATCTTCTAGACTAGTTCCGTAAACAATATCTTTTATATTTGCGTACCAAGCTGCTCCAACACAAAGGGCGCACGGCTCACATGAAGCATAAAGTGTAGCTCCCGATAAATCTCCCGTTTTGAGTTTGGTACAAGCCCTGCGAATCGCATTTACTTCAGCATGTGCCGTAGGGTCAGTGATTTCATCTTGATCATCACCAGATCCCGCCTGACTGATAATCTCACCATTACGCACTACCACCGCTCCAAATGGCCAGGAAGCTTTTCGAGCCTCCTCTAATGAGATTTTTATGTATTTTTCTTCATTCATTAAGGTCTATTATATCAAAGTGCACTCTTTTTAATAGTGTCGCATCCCCGACCAGCGTACCTCAATTCTCCACCACGAAATATTCTACAATACCCTTACACAGCCTCAGTACCCTATTACTTAACCAGAGTGGCCCGCAGTTGAAAACTAAGCAGAAATCCATCTTGCTTCTCGGGTTAAAAATAATTATCCAAACTAAAAGCCTAGCGGGATTGAACCACTAGGCTTCGTCTAAAATCTACAAGGAACTACTACTGTTGTTCGCCACCTTTCCGACGGATTTTAGCGGCCACATCACGGAGGGCATGTCCAGCGGGTGCGGTCTTCTTGCTCTCCGCAATCATTTTCCCGCGTTCTTCCCGCCAATGAACATACTCATTCAGACCCTTGACCAACCCCGGTTTCTTCGCGAGAAGATCAGGGAGATCAATGTCACTTCCCGTCTCAAACGGCTTTCTTCCAACTTCTTCCGTCAGCCGGATGAGCTCCTGAGCCTCAGGCGACAGCTTGCTCACATCCTGGTTCATTCTAGAACCACCCCCTTTCAACGATTTGGATTTTCCTCAAGCACAGCTGGTGCAGATACTTGAGAGATCGAAGTGCTTCATACGCTGCCGTGCCTACTGGCGTTCGTGCCAGAGAAGCAGCATTGTACAAAGTCACTTGATCAAAACTGTTTCGAACGAAGAACTCTGCCTGACTCTTCCTGTCCTCACTTTCGCAATGCCAGGTGGCACTGTTAATGGCTGATATAGCCACTGCCCAATCGGCCGACACTGATACCTCGCAGACAGGATGAACCATCTTACCGTCATCGGATTCCCGATTCAGGAACAGATTCATCGCGACACAATGGTAAAACGTCAGCCAAATACCGATCTTCTTCTGCAGGAAGTTTGGATCAAACATCGCACCGAAGTTGAACATGTCCTCCTCTCCCATGATCGAGAGCATAACCGCATACTTCCTGATTTGCTGGTTAGACAAATCGAGTGGTTCGTGACCCTCTTGTTTCCAATTCATCTGCATCAGCAGATCAAAGTCTTCGGACTCATAAAGTACGTCTATCAGGTCCGCAAGAGTTTTGACTTTGGCTTTGATTTTCTCTTCCATCACCCGTGAGCGATGCAAGAGATCCATCGCCTTGGCCGCTATCTCCTTCAAGATTGCTTTTCCAGTCGTTTCGTCTTTAGCAACCAGTGCCAGTCCAGGCAAAACCGTTTGATACTTTTGAAGTATCGGGCGGATGCCTGGAATATTCCATTCGTCTGAAAGAAGCCCCCAAGAAAGCCCGTGCGGATCAACCATGACCCAACGTCCATCTTGTAACTGTAGGACCACCCCCACGTGGAAACACTGAGACCGTTGGTCGCGGATCTTATCATCGTAATAGCCGGCCCTCAGGCTTTCCGAAAACTCTGAACTGCCGTTAATCAAACCACGATCGGTGAGATCACGCACCACACACTGCTTAAAGTTTCTCCGTTCCAGTGTCTCAATATCCTTGATTTGTGTAATCGGATGAACGACCATCGCTTTAGCTCCCGCCAGTTTGGCGAAAGCGAGAAGCATCTGAGTCTTACCCTGACAGTTCGCCAGGTTAGTCTCCTTGTTCCATTTACCGTACAATCCGGGAATGAAACCTCGATCAGACATTAACTGATGATGTTCTTCATCATCCCGTCCATCCTCGATTACCTTCATGGTGAGAGTACCCTTGGCCTCCTGACTTTCGGAGCGAAGCTCAAAATAGAGCTCACGCACGATAGCCAGCTGCTCGTCGGCGTCAACCGTCTTCCAGCGCTTCGCCATTTGGACGATACTGTCAGGTAGACACTTCCGCGCTGCCGAAATAATCTTCTCACCACACAAGTGAATCAAGGCCCGTTCTTCTGCCGACGGCTGCGAACAGCCATTCATGGCCAGAGCTTCCGCGATCGCTTGCCGTTCCGGCATTCGATTGAGCAGTGAGCCCATCATGAGATGTCCGGTCCGAAGGGCAATCGCCTCATAGGAATCGGATTTCGTCGCCAAGATCTGCTCTTCTCTTTTCAGAAGTTGAGCAAACCGTTTGCTGTTCAACGCTTTCGCAAGCGAAGAACCGCAATGTTGCAAAACCCAGTCAATAACCTTCAACATGACTTATTCTCCGTATGTGTTTTCAAACAACAATCTTCTATTAGCAAAACTACTCTTGAGATATAGTAGCACGGCATATTGCACAAGTCAAGATTCTTAGTTGAACGCCAATTTATGGATGTAATTTATGGCTCCTGTGGTCGATGTGTGTTAAAATTGACTTTATGAAAACTGAAGAATTACCTGATAATACAAACACGGAACCAATGCTGTCGGGTATTGATATCCCCTCTAAACTTGCAAACGCTAGTGAAGTTGAACATCAAAAAAAGCAAAAAATATTAAGTTTATACGAAAAGGCTTTAGACGCAGAAGACTATGAAATGGCAAAAAGTATTGATACCAGTTCTTTTAATGTCGAAGAATTAAAAGAAGTAAGAAAAAAAGTTTTTCTAAAAAAACTATCGGAAAAAGTTTACCCCGGATACCTTGGCCTAGCGAAATATCGTCTGTCACACAATGATGGTGAGCCGGGTTTTTTGATCAGCTATATAAAAAATATCCTTGTTAAGTTAGAATTAAACCCAGAAGATGTCCACGAAACTCTTAGAGAATCTTATTCATCTTTTCAAGATTCCTTAATAAAAATCTTAGGACAAGTTGAAAAATATACCGACGCTCCGATTGATACAACGTTTTCTAATAGGACACCGACAAAGGAAGATATAAGAAAACATGAAGAAGGAAAAGAAAAATATCGAGAAGTGGCGCAGGCAGAAGCTGCCTTAAAAAGTAAAGAAGTCTTTGAAGGTCTTTCAACTGCTTTTGATCTGAACTCAAAGGAAGACCTTCTAACTTTTAAAGAAAAAAACTTTTTACAAATTATTATCAAGTTAGGGCAAAATGGTTTTTCTAATCAAAGAACTATTGATCTAATTTCAAGGGTATGTAATCTCAAAAAGGAAGACATTGAATCAGTTGAGATGGAAAAAATGATTGCAAAATATTTTTTTGATAAAATCAACAGCCTCTCGTTTGATAAAGATGCAAGTGAGCATTCATACTTGGGCTCTTATTGGGATAGAAAACATTCAAACTCTACTGTCTACAATGAGATATCATATGTGTCTCGTTCACCTTTATTTCCCAAAAATTTAAATGATTATCCAAAACTTCAAGAGGCTAGTAATAAAAAATTTCTAGAGTTATCTAGTCAATTAAAAATCGTTGAAAACAATTTTGTTCCCTCTGAGTATCTACGTGAGGAACTGGATGATCGCCTCGAAAAAGTTGGGGAGCAAGAATACTATAAATATATTGAACGCCTTATCCCGCTAATCCAAAACATGAAGGTTTCTACAGAGGTTGTGAAATCCTCTAATTTTAAAGACATATTAGCTAAGTATATTTCAGATTATTTTTCCGACCTTAAAGGTGAAAAAATTGGGTATTTTGGTATAGATAACAAATTTCTTGCTGAGATGGGTTTCCCGAACGAAGATTTAGTTACTGAAGCGAAAAAATGTTATTTGAAATCCCTTGATTCTCACAACTCTCAAGCATCAGAAAAAATACGTAATTTAGTGCGGACATTTCCGCTATCAACAGAATTTAAACATTCACCAGAGAGCACGGAGAAGCAGTTTTCTTTTCTAAAAAATCTTTTATCAAAAAAAAATATCGATGGAATCTGTCAGTTTTTATCAGTGGCAGAGTTATCGCCTGAGTTTTTAAAACAAGAAGATTTAAGGCCAATTAAAAAATCCTTATTATTAGAATTGCTTTCAGCAGAAAATGTCTCAATAAAAGGTATTTATCGGTTACTGGAAAAATTAGATTTTAGTGATAATAAAGATATTTTTCAGGAGCCAGAAATTAAAAGCGCTGTAGAAAATTTAATTCATGGATATTCACTGGTATTCAGAGAGTTTTCGAAACACTATAAGTTTAGTTTATCAAGAAGCGCACCCTTAACGAGAGAGAACGGCCAAATTAGAGCAAATAAGGACGACTATAACGTCTCGGAAATAGAAAACGTCCATGAATTTATTGTGATGCTAAATTTGGTCGAGAAGTTAGAAAACCCCACCCAGCTCCATAAAGTTATTCGCGATAGTATCTTATCTGAATTAGGGGAGATAAAACATATCTATGTTATTGAGTCTATCCTTAAAAGTCCGTTCTATGGAATATTTAAACCAGAAGAATTAAAATTAGGTGAAACTATTACTGATTTATTGATCAAAAGTGTGGGGGTAGTAAATGCGTCTAAGAAACAATACGACATTGATCCCTTTAGGCCGACCGCCGAAACTCTAAAGGAATATCAGACCCAATTCAAATTAAATAGCGTAGAGATAAGAAAATTAGCGCTCGCCTCATTTAACTTTTGGGTGAAGGATGTAGAACATAATCCTAAAAGAAACATAGACTTAGCAAAAGGGATTTTTGATGAGTATCATCTTACTGCCGTCGAAACTGCCTCTAGTCTTACTGGGCTATATTCACTGTTTGTAACAAAGGGTTGGGATGAGATGGCTCTTAAGATAAAAAAGGATTTTAATCTTCAGGTAGATTCAACCGAGCTGGAAACCGCAAAACAGTCCATTTTTATTTCCTCTCTGGAAAAAGCAGATATACGCAACATTCTAAAATACTGCGAAGCTTTGCCAATTGAATTTTTGAGATCGAATGCTGTGCAGATTTCCGGTCGTAAACTATTTTTAAAACTTGTTACAGAAGGTCAGATTGATAATGCTCGGAAAATCAAGACTAGCTTAGATCTTAATATAAGTGTTCAAGATATCTTGGTAGAAAATCCATTGGCAAAAAGTTTTATCGAAAAGCTACAGTCGAGTTTTCCAAGGCTAGCCGAAAAATATCTTAATTCTGTAGATGCTTTTCTTTCTATTTATTCTGAAATAGGTAACAAAGAAACACTGGAGACTCTCGAAAAGTTCCCTTTTCTAGCTGAAGCTTTAAATGGTAACGAACAGTACGCCTTGAAATTGATATTTAAGTTTAATTCTCTGGACCAATTATCGAAAAAAAATATCGAGACACTATATAAAAATAAAAAAGACATCGTAGAACAAAGACCGGACATCAATGAAAACTCAAGGGACTTTCGGATCGCCATGCAAAACAGGCTTGAATCATATCGCAGAAATCCCGAAATTATTCTGGCTCTGCAAAAAGCCGGCATAAATACCGAAGAGTGGCTTAACCATGAAGATGAGATGTATTTTGAATTAGGAGAAGATGAAAAACTTAAATTCTCTGATACTATAGTCACTCCAATTGAGCGTGTCCAAGAAACAATCAATCATTATATTGAAACAGTTAAAGGTATCTTTGGTCACTTTAAGAATGAACTCGTTGCTTTTCGTGTACCACTCAAAGATTTATCCGAACTGAAACAAGAGCTTGAGACTTTACAGACTCAAAAACAAATAGCAGAAAAAGCTGGTAACCAAAAAAAGATCGTGGGGATTTCAAAAGGAATTGCAAGTTTGGAAGAACAAATTGCTAATCCCAAAGAACTCGCGCTGTGGGATAAAATTTTTAGTCGTCTCGCCACTTTAGACTTAGTGAAAAAAGATGTTTTTAAAGCTTATGACTTGCTTCGGGAAGCTGAAATAAAACTCTCCGAACAAAACAAAGAAACATCGACACCGCAAGAAAAAAAGAGGAAGGAATTTGCAAAATTAAAAGAAAAAATTGAGCAATACAAAAAAGAGCTGAAAGAAAAATTTTCTGTTTTGGAAAGAAGAATGGATGAGTTTCAAAATAGTCTACAGTCTATTATTTCTCCCGCTCTTGGAGAGGACCGAACGGAATCTTTAATACAAGAAATACAAGAGACTGTCTCAGAAAATATGGACCATTATGATACCGATCGAACTACCTTGGCAAATATATTCTTAGAAAAAGAAGAAAAAGAACTTACTGGTCAGCCAATAAAAATTAGCGTTTGGGATCGCAACCCCGATATAGACCTATATCTTGGAAATTATACGAATTGTTGCATTAGAATTGATAGTGATTATGATGGCGCAGAAAGCGCGATCGCCGATTATCTAACGGACCTTGGTGTTCAAATTGTATCAGTTTATGATGAAAAGAAGGGTATGCCAATTGCCGCGGCTTGGTGTTGGGTGGGACATGATGACACGGACCAACTTGCTTTCGTCATTGATAATATAGAAGCAAACACCGACTATCTCAAAAAACATAAAACTCAACTAGAAAATAAATTGAAAGAGTATATTCAGAATTATGCCAAAAAAGTTGGGGCCAAGCTGGTACAAGGAACTCTTAATAATGACCTCTTGGTGGCTAAAATGGATTCTGCTTACTTTAAACTTGGTGGGTATAACCGTCCTAGCGGGTATCATTTAGAGGGTGAAAATAATCGTGACGATGGAGAAGTAGACGTACAAGAGCAGTGGGCCGAAAATGAAGAAGAAAACTAAAAGCCACCAGAGGTCTTTCGACATGGTGGCTCGGGTTATGCAGCTTTTCGCTGCGGGTTTCAGTTGATGGGATCGTCCGGCAGGACGACGATGATCTTGGCCTGAGTGTTCTTGCTGACCTCCTTCACGGCCCAGTATCTGTAAGCACCGGGCTTGTAGGCTCCAACAAAAATCTGACCGAGAGCAAAGTAAACTTCACCGCCCTCTGCCGTTTCCTGACAGACCGAGGGGCCATCCTTGAAGAAGTACTGCCGCTTGTTTGTCTCCTTGTGGAGGCTCAAAGCGTAGTAGGCTTCAACGACTGTTGCCAGCCGTTCATTCGCTGCCAGCGTTTCGCTCGCAAAGCGATTGATCAGGAACCAGCCCTGTGTCGGTAAAGACGTCACCATAGAGGGCTCTTCGTTTTCCCCCATGATTTTAGGCAAACGCCACTGGATGCCCATCTGCGACTTGTCCGCAATGTCGCGAATAGTCACCGGACACCCGAAGACCAACAGGTGTGTCGTCGAGCACCGAGCCAGTGTTTCCGGCCGGTAAGGCACTCGATCGGCCAGTTCCAGAACCTTCGGATCGATGACGATGTCGAAGAATTTCTGAATCTGATCGGGGCCGATGGTCTTGTCCTCGCCCATAATCGCCTTGGCGACACGAGCGGTGACTCCGCCGACTGGCAACTCCGTCGCGCCGCGCAGCATATAGCTCGCGACTTTTGACCGGAACTTGTCGTCCTCGTCGATGCGGGTGAGCACTTCCGCCCCCGAATCCCCGAGCTCTCTGCCGAGCTTGAAGATTGAGGCCTGGAACTTACCGTATTCGAGTTGGGTTGCTTTCATTTGGCACTACCTTTCTTTCTATTAGCCGATTAAGGCATTAAGAAATCTCTCGCTTGTCCCGGAGAGACTGGGTCCCATCTATCAAGATGAGAATCAAAAATACTTAGGTAAATACCCTTGATTCTCACCTTGAATCTGACAATGAACTACTGTGGATAGTATAGCAGATTGTAGTATACTTGTCAAGGTAAAGAGACCTAGTGGTGTTTGCTTTTTCCTCCCCTCCAGCCTATAATTAATCTATTAATAATTTAATTTAAAAATATGGCATTAGATAAAGCACCACAGAACGAAAGTGTTGAAGGACCAAAATTGGAATGGGGGGCAGATTTAGGACAAATGTCTTGGAATGACGCACTCAAAAAGATTACTGAACTTAATGCCACCTTACCTGAGGGAGAAAAACCATGGAGATTACCAACAGAAAAAGAGTTATGTGATGAATTCGATTACGATGAATTTAGAAAAACACGTTCAAGCTCAGCTGTTGGTTTTCAAGATAACTATTACTGGTCAGATAGTTTGACTCCGACTAATCCTTTCTTAGTTCCGATCCTCCACATGGGCAATGGTGTTGCGGACTATGGAGGTACAGGTTATGCAAATGCTTGTGCGCGTCTCGTTCGTAATGTCGCTTAATTTACTTTAAAAACACTAAGTAAAAATAGCCCTTAAAACAGGCTATTTTTAATATCTAAACCTCGGAAGGAACTTAAGACTTTTTTCCAAACTCTTATCGACCAAAGATTATTGGAAATGAGAGATAAATTTGGTTTAGAAATAACTCAATCAGAAATTACTAAATCCTCTCTATCGTCTTAGTTACCAAGTTAACAGATTACATCTCCGAATAAGCTCTCTTATCACCATCAACAAGATTAAAACCAAGCAATTTTATGACTTTTTCTAGACTGTCATTAGCTGATGAATCAACACTCCGAATTTCTACAAAGTCTCCAAGGTCAACTTCATTGCCATCAACAACTTTAACTACTTTGTCTAAACTAAAAGTCACACCATTAAGCTGATACAGGGTTCTTTCTTTTTTAATAATTTGAACCAAACCACCATACATTTTAATTAAGGATTCTGTTGTCTTAGGATCAATCTCAAAATCAATCTTCGGTCTGATTCTAAAATTACCTTCTTGTTTGGGTCCTTTATACGAAACAATATTGTGACCATTTTCTTCTCTCACCCTAAGATATTCACCAGTCTCACCTAAATCTCGATCTTTAGGATTATAATAAGTATCAACCTGAGTTGAGTTACCAATTCTTTCGGCCCCTAATTTTCTCAATACTTCCGGCTTGATATTGCCGGCAAATTTTATCTGTACTTCTTTAATCCCTCGAGCTTCCACATTAGGATTATACTCGTTATGAATTATCAAATCTGCTTCTTCCTTCGTACCCTCAATATATTCTTCGTGCATAGGTTCCACCACCTTACCGAAATAATCTAAAATATCATCAGGATTTTGTCCCCGCGATTCAATGTCTCTCAAAATTCTTCTGATTAATCTTCCGTGTGTACCCACCTCGACAAACGCTTTGACATCCCCAATATGGGAAACTTTTTCGTTTAAGGCAAACAGACCTTCGACAACGATCACTCTCCTCGGTGGCACCATTTCTGACTTATCTGCTTCACCAATCGAAAAGTTATAAATTGGTTTTTCAATTGTTTCTCCCCTCTTCAGGGCCTCGAGATGAACACTGAATAAATCTAGATTGATAACTTCTGGTTGATCGTAGTTGTAATCAACTCCTTCTTCAGACATTGCTTCCATATATTTTCCACCACGATAATAATCATCTAAAGATAAAATTATGGAATCTTCTCCAAAGGCTTTGTGTACCTTATCGGCCACCGCACTTGTTTTACCTGAGGCTGAACCGCCGGCCACCAAAACAATCACCGGGCCCTCTTTTTCTTTCATTTTTTCTCTAACTTTTTCTACTAGAACTGTCACACCTTGTTCGAGATTATATTCAGGAATTTGTTCGGCTTTTGCCTCAGGGTTTCCATTTACGGCTAGGCTGGCGTTTTTATAATTTGGATCATTACTAACATCTTCGCCAAACCAATCTGGAGCCACAAATTCATTCGCTTTATTTTCATCGGCGAACTCAACCTCCACCACCATCAATCCTTGTAATTTTCCACCATAGACATCGAACTCAGCTAAATTTCCGTTAGTCAAAGGTATCTCATAACGAGTTTTTTCAATCACTCGATCACCCACCATCTGCCAATCCTTATCAAAATCAGCCTGAGATATTTCTTCTTCTGTTTCCGGTCGCACCACACCAGAACCCCTTTTTGTTGTTCTGTAATATTTATCACCTTTTTGCCTTACTCTTACCTCGGTTCCGTCATCGGCGATAGAAACATAACCTTGCTTGATAGACTTGCTAAGAAAAGATTCCAAGTTGTCTGGTAATTTTCTCACTTGAAATTTCCTTTCAATTTCTTGTGGGGTTTCTGATTGTCTATGTGTTTCAGTTTTCATTTTATCGGTTATTAATTGCTCTTCTTAAGCCATCGGCCCCACCTCTACCTTTATTAAAATTACCACGGGCTCCTTCCGCTCTAAGCTCTTCATCATTACCGCCTGTATTAGCCACAGTCCGAATATCGACAGAGCGAGGATCGTTGTTCATTACTTTTAAAATATCACTACCATTGATACCATCACCGATCCCTTGATCCATTAAAACAACGTCTGGAGATCTATCTAATATTTTACCAGCTAAAACAGAAATCTTATTTTCTTTACTAGACTTGTCATTATAATCTCTCTCGCAATGAAAATATTCTATTGTCACATTTGGCCAGCCAGCCACGCTGAGTACGGTGTTGACTATCTCCCGAAAATCATCGTCTACGATCAGAAGATTAGTAGATTTCTCTGGTGACTTCTCCTTAGCCCTTGTCTTGAAATCAAGCTTGGAATAGTCAGGTCTGATTGGTTGTAGTCCTATTTCAGTTAACTTTTTATTAAGTAAAGCAATTATTTCTTTAGAAGATATGCCGCCATAGCTAGATTCTGGGTCAAACTTATCAGCAAATAAAAGTAGAAACTCCGTGAGGGTATCAATTTGTTTTTTTGTTTCCACATCTTCCATCTGCTCGGTTTGAGCATCAACGACTTTTTTTATTTCCAAAACCTTCTGAGCTTTTGGCTCTACCTCACTCGAATTATTGTCTTCCGGAACATACGGAAGAAAAAGTTCTTCAGCCAGAGGGGGAACATCTACTCCCGCTTTCGTACAAAGAGTACAAAAACAATTAAACACCTCGAGTCTGGTGTCAGCTTTAGATCTTCTGGTATATCCATCTCCAACCACAGCGAAATCTGGATTACTTAAAAGAGAAGCAAGATCTAGGGCGTGTTTTTTATATTCTCCAAACTCATGACTATTAACATATTGGAGATAATCGATTCCAGTCTTTATTGAATCGGACAACTCCTCTGTCTGGCTTTGTGGTTGTTCTGATGGCATAAAATTAAATTATTAATTTGATAAAACTAGTGATATTTTATCATATTATTTATATAAAAGGTAAAAATTTCCAGTATAAAAGCCCGACCGTAGCCGAGCTTTGTTGATAGTTTTTCCGAACATATCAGGTCCGTCGCAGAGTGATCTGCATAAAGGTGAGAGAAGGCTTCTAGGCCTCCATCAGGTCTGCCAGTGCCTGAGCCCAGTCCTTGGTGCCGTCTGCATTCATCGGCGCGTGCATCATCAGCACCTTCGCCCCGTCAATTCGCACGAGGTAACGAAAGTGATCAAACGCTGCCGCCACCCAGTGTGTGTGATGGTTCAGGTCTGTGACGACCGCCACGTGTGTTGCACCCTGGTGTGCCGCCTCATCCTTGAGGAGCAAACCGTAGGGCACCAACTCACCAAGCTTGAACGCATCTGGACCGAGCGTCTGTGAGCTCATCGGCATCAACAGGTCTGTGAGAACGATGTCGAACTTCTCGTTGGCGAGAATCTTCATCGCTTCCTCGTACCCCGTTGCGATCGTGAGCTTGTGCCCAGCCAGACCGGCCCTCGCACTTGCCTGATGCTTCGGCGTGTCCTCAATGACGAGGATACGTGGAGCATCGAGACGAAGCGGGACTTCCGGAATGACCAGTTCGGTCTTCGGCGCCTCAGGTGGCTTGAGCGTCTTCCGAACATCAGCGATCAGATAGACGAGCTCCAGAAGCGAGCAGCCCACTGTCCGGCAATTTTCGGGCAAATGTGGAGTGTCGCGCTTCGATGTCTGGAGATAAGCATACGCTTTCTCCTTGCTGTACCCCCGCTCGATATCACGCACTTCCGTGAAGATGACGAGGTCTGCCTCATCAAACGTTTTCACGTAGACGTGGGATTCTTCGTTGCCGACCATCGGCAAGACCCCTTTGATTGAGCGCGATACTGCCCCGTCCTTCATTGCGAAGTAGATCCGGACCGGACGATTTGCTGCTGTGCTCATTGGCACTTTTCCTTTCTTTTCTGTTTTTGTTCGTTGTTAGAGGGTTTCAAAATTCAAATTATCTAATCTAAATTCTCAAATACTCTAACAACTTTTTCAAAGATCTTATCCGTTTCGTCCTTTCGGACTCATCAGGTAAAGTACTCACTTTACTACGGAGGGGCATTTACTATGGCGCCCCAGTGGCCATGAAAGTTTTGATAGGTCACTTACAACTTTGTCCGAATTATTTCTTCTTACTCGGACTCTTGAGCCCCCGGATCATGATCCTGAAGCCGATGATCATGATGATGATCATGAACACCTCTTTCTGGATCGGTTCGATCGCCGTGAGGACACCCGTCAACACCGCGTTCAAACCTTGGGCGATCGCTCTGGTGAGTAGTTCGGGCCGAAAATAGACCACGAACCCAAACACCAGAAAGAAGACCGTCGAGCAGATGGCCCGGACCCGATTTCCGAAGAAGAAATTGAGGTACTGTATCATTCTCAGTCTCCCGTTAGTTGTTGGATTGTCTACCTACTATACTAGCATATTTTAACCGAAAAGTCAAGCATTTCAAAGAACTTTTCTGTTTCGTCCTGAATGTCTAAGTTAAGGACTCGTCAGCGAGAGTACACACTCTCGTACAGAATCCTGAGTAGCCTGTAGCTACTCAGGGATTTTTAAAGTGGTTTTCTCCACTTTGTAGATCTTGGTTTGTCTTTCTTCTACGCTGCAGCGTGAAGAAACCAAGTTAACGCTAACTACTTAACGGTTTTTTATTTTTCAAGGTGGTTATCTCCACCTTGGTGCGTAAGAGTTCCTAGTTCTTACCTTCGTTGGTTGTTATTAACTATGGTCAGTACACTCCGAATCATCTTGAGGGTGTACACTTTCCCAATACCTGTGGAACTCCTCATTTTGTTGGTGTTCGTACGCTTCTGAACGATTTTGCTCCTCTCTCGCCTCATGATTCGCTCTCTGTAGCTGGTCTCCAGTAAGATATTTGCTAGCTGCGCGACGGAATGCATCACTCATAACCACCTCAACTCCACCGATTTTCTGCACACGCTTCCCGTTTGGGGTTGCTATTGATGTGCATTGATTATCGAAGGATTTGAGGGCTGTATACTTTGCCCTCACAACCTCCGACAATCTTTTTCAAAGAACTTTTCTGTTTCATCCTTTCGGAATCGTCAGTCGAGGTACACACCTCAAGACAGTTTTTATTCCCCAAGCTCTCTTTCTTTGATTTTCAGAAGGTGTAAGTGGAAGTGTCCGGGGATGGATTTTTGTTTGTGAGTGTTTTCTATGATCATGTCGTATTTGTCGTTGATGTCTTTTTTGATTTCCTTAAACTCGTTTAGTTCTTCGTCTATGAGGTCGTCTTCAGTTGTGTGTCGGAGTGGTACGATCATGTGGTTCTCGGTTGCTATTTCGTCGTAAGAAAACTCGTTCTCAATCTTTTTCCATTTTCCGTAAGTCTTTATGGCCGGGGCACTGCAGATGTAGCAAGTTGGGAACTTTGGAGTTTTCTGATATTTTCTGTAAGCTAATTCTGTCTCTACTTTTCTTAGGCTTTTGAATTTACTCATTATTTTTTTTATTATTTTCTGTTAATTTTTTCGACCTTTTTCCGTTTCGTCCTTTTGGACTCGTCGGGCGAAGTACACACTTCGCGACGGAGGGCGGGAGTTTCCATCTCCCGCCTTTTTTCTCAGGCTGACTCTAGAACCTTCAGCGCCCAGGCGATGGCTGTGTCCTCTGCCAGGGTGTAGTACTTTCTACCTCGTCGACCCTGCTGTTCCTCCACCGCCACCACCTTGGGCATCGTTGCTTCGATCCTGGACCGGATCTTCGCGGTCAGCCTCTTTGTTTCAAGCAGGCTTCTGAAGATTCTTTCCGTCCAGATCTCATGCTTCTCATCCTCAATCTTGATCCAGAGGATGAAGCGAGCTGGTGTGGCAGTGACGTAGGTTCCATTTCCGCCACCGACCACCCTGCGACCCTCGATGAACTCTGGCCCCCAACATCCTCCGCCCTTAACCTCGTGAGCTTTGATACCGCTCCGGCAGTCAATTTGGGAGGCCTTGTACACCATCTCGGTGGTCTTTGCTTCGATCGTCGTTTTCGCTTCCATCTTCGTACTCCTTGCTTGGTTGTTTCGAAGATCTGTCTCTTGGTCTGAGAACAGCATATATTAAGAAGCGAACTCTTGCTCGAAATGGTGATGTGTTATGTAATAATTATCAGATAGATTCCAAATAACCCTTATAACACAACATCCCCTGTTCATAGAATATGTAATTAAATATTACATATCAACTAAATATTAGTATAATAACTACAAAATAGCTGAAATACTTGCTTTTTTAGACTAATTTTGCTATACTTCTTGTAAGCTAAAATTACAGCTTAAATAAATAAAACATGGATAAAAACAAGATTTTAGAGAAAATAGGGTTAACTAAGAACGAAAGCGCTATTTACTTGGCCCTTTTAGACCTTGGAACTTCTACGATCTCCCAGATATCGGAAAGAACTTCCATTCATAGACCGTTGATTTATAAGGCGATACCTTCCCTTCTGGAAAAGAAGCTCATAACTAAAACCCAAAAATTAAAAAGTGTCGTTTACGGCGCCGAACCGCCAAACCGATTAGAGACAATGTTCGATGATTTAAAAATAGATTTTTTTGAAACCCTGCCCGATCTTGAAGACTCCTATAACAGTAGTGAAAAAAGACCCAAAATTAGATTCCTAGAAGGTAAAGACGGGACTAAAAGAATTTTTGACGATGTGGTTAGAAGTCTTAAAAAAGGTGATGTCTTTTATCGCTACAGTTCCAATAAAGATGGTAATGAAAAAAGGGATAAATATTTACCAAGAATCTATCGTAAAATGCGAGACGAGAAAAAACTTCAACGAGAAGTTATTACCAACGCCCAAACGGCGGTACATAAAAAACCAAGCCTGGATAGATTCGCAAAAACCATGCCAAATGATTTTGGCCCCTTTGAACACAATGTCACGGAAATCATCTACGGAAATAAGATCGCCTTTATCGACTATAATACTGAAACAGCAATGATTATCGAGAGCAAAAGAATCACCGACTTTCAAAAGCAGATATTTCAAACTCTGTACAAAAAATTAGACTAAGTTAGACTTTCTTTCCTACTCATGTAATCTCTCCGAATTTTCTTTCTCCACCTTTTCATCGCTGTAGGAAATCTTTTTGAAAAGTTTTTCGACATACCAGAGAATGGTGAAGATCAGTAAAGTAAGTAAGGCGGCGATTATAGCCAGAGAGTACAAACCAAAACCCGCCGACATACCAATACCCGCGGACACCCAGAGACCAGCGGCCGAGGTGAGACCGGAAGTCTTCATGTCTTTATTATTATGGAAAACCAAACCAGCACCGATAAAACCAATACCGACTAAGACCTGCGAAGCGAGACGCAAAGGATCAAAATTAGTCAAAGTAATAAATTGTAAAGAAACAATTTGCGACACCAAAACAAACAAGGCCGAGCCCATGGCTACTAAGGCATAAGTTCTCATACCAGCGTTTTTACCAGCCAAAGTTCTCTCCACCCCGACCAAAGCCCCGAGTAATAAAGCGATCACCAAGCGAATCAAGATATCAATAGTAGCTAGTTCCATAAAATTTATAATTATTTATTAACATTCTAATTGTATCATATTTTTGCTAAGATACCCTAGTGCAAAGACATGACCCAATAGAACAACATTTTAAACTCCAAGAGCTTCAGAAAAAGGCATTGAAAAAGATTGGTCTCAAAACCATTGAAGATTTGCTGTACCATTTCCCCACCCGTTATGGCGACACGGCGGAAATGAAAAATATTGTTGATCTTATTGTGGGTGAAAATGCCGTCATATTTGGAAGAGTTTCTGGCTTAAAAACCGGTAAAGCTTTTATCAAAAAAACTCCGATTGCCGAGGGTTATATCGAAGATGAAACTGGAAGAATAAAAGCCGTTTGGTTTCATCAACCCTATATTGCCAAAATGATTCAGGAGGGGGCCTTAGTACGCGTCGAAGGAAAAGTCTCCGAACGGAAAAACATTTTAGGGTTAGTCAATCCAAAAATCGAAACCGTCGGCAAGTTGCCAATCGGCGTAGGTGACTCTTTGTTCGGTGAAGATGGCGAAGTGCATTCTCTCTATCCCGTCTATCCCGAGAGTCGCGGTATCACTTCACTCTGGATTTATCACGCCATTCAGAAAATTTTAAAAAGTGGAATTTTAGATAATTTAAGTGATGCAATTCCTGATTATATTTTGAAGACGTATAATCTCCCTTCTCTCACAACCGCTCTAGTGTGGATTCACGCTCCATTAAAAGAAGATGACGCTTTATCAGCACGAAAAAGATTTGCTTTTGAAGAAGTTTTTCTCATTCAACTACAGAAAAAGAAGGATCGATTAATTTGGCAAAAAGAACCAGCTTTTGTAATTGAAAAAACTTCGGATGAAGTACAACAATTCGTAAAAAGATTTCCTTTTCAGGCGACTGAAGCTCAGCAGAAAGCAATCAACAGTATCATGTCGGATTTTAAAAAAGGCCAAGCGATGTCACGATTACTTGAAGGAGATGTGGGTTCTGGTAAAACTGCTGTGGCTGCGACGACGGCTTACTCAGTCATCACTTCCCGACCAAAGGGGCAAGATTTTGGCCACCTACAAGTCGCTTATATGGCCCCGACCGAAATTCTAGCCAAACAACATTTTGAAAGTTTCATTCAGTATTTTACTTATTTAAACATAAATATTGGGCTGATTACCGGTAAAGAGTGTCGCAAGTTTCCCTCGAAAACTAATCCCAAAGAATGGACCAATATTTCCCGCGCCCAGCTTTTAAAATGGGTAGAAAACGGAGAAATTCCAATTCTAATCGGCACTCACGCTTTGATTCAAAAAAGTGTGAAGTTTAAACATTTAGCTTACGTGATAATTGATGAACAGCACCGCTTTGGAACTGCCCAAAGACAGAAACTCGCCAAGAAAGAGAAGTTCAATCCGCATTTATTATCCATGACGGCAACGCCGATCCCCCGAACCTTGGCGCTGACTGTTTACGGCGACCTTGATTTAACCTTGCTTGATCAGATGCCGTCGGGCAGAAAACCGATTATTACGGAAATAGTTTTACCGGGTGAAAGAGAAAATACTTATGAAAGAATTAAACAGGAGTTGAAAGCGGGGCGACAATTATATGTCATCTGTCCGCGCATCGATGAACCGGACCCAGCCAAAGAACAGGCCGTGATCGCCAAAAGTGTAATGGAAGAGGCCGAGAGATTAGAGCGGGATATTTTTCCGGAGTATAAAGACCGGATTGGTATTTTGCACAGTAAAATGTCGCCTGATGACAAAGAATATGTGATGGAGGAGTTCAAAAAAGGTAATATTAAAATCTTAGTCGCCACTTCAGTGGTCGAGGTCGGCGTAAATGTACCAAACGCGACCGTGATTATTATTGAAGGCGCGGAAAGATTTGGTCTAGCTCAACTCCACCAACTTCGTGGACGAGTGATTCGAAGTAATGATCAAGCTTATTGCTATGTTTTTGCGGATTCTAAAACCCAGAAAACCGTCGAACGTCTAAAAGCTTTTAAAAACTCCAGTAACGGCTTTGAACTCGCTGAATTTGATTTGAAATTACGCGGTCCCGGCGAATTATCCGGTAACAAACAATGGGGTATTTCCGACATTGGTATGGAAGCTCTCAAGAATATTAAAATGGTCGAAGCCGCCCGCGCCGAAGCCGAGTATCTCCTTTCTCAAGACGAAACCCTCACCAAATATCCCCTCCTAAACGCCAAACTCACCTTGCGTAAACAAGATGAGTTGCATTTGGAGTAATTGCGAAAAGTGGATTTTTGAGATAAGATTCGGAGACGGATGCGTGTGTAGCTCAGTTGGTAGAGCGCCGAGCTTATACCTCGGTGGTCCTAGGTTCGAGTCCTAGCACACGCACTTTTATCCCTGATGCTCAATATCCTTCTTCTGCTTTGGCATAATGTCGTGAGCGATAATTATTTTTTCGTACTCTTCACGTTCGATGGTTTCTACTTCGACTAATCTTTTAGCGACGGCATCCAAAGCTTTACGGTGGGTATTTATAATCTCCTCAGCCTTAGTACGAGCATTGGTCATAATTTCTGAAACCTCGCTATCAATCAAAGCACTGACTTTTTCTGAATATTCATTTTCACCTACCCCACGACTACCAAACAAAGTATTACCGCCGTTTCCTTCCAAGGCCATTGCCCCAATTTTGTCGGACATACCATATTTGGTTACCATTTCGCGAGCGAGCGCGGTCGAAACTTGCAAATCATTTGATGGACCAGTTGTCACATCATCGAGAATTAATTTTTCGGTTGCATAGCCAGCGAGCGCGACCGTAATATCATCCAAAAATTCTTTCTTACTTTGCAATTTTCGATCTTCGAGTGGCAATTTCAAAGTATAACCAGCAGCACGACCACGAGAAATGATGGAAATCTTATGAACTGGATCAGCATAAGGCAAAACAGAAGACACAATCGCATGCCCCGCTTCATGATAGGCCGTTAATTCTTTTTCTTTTTTCGACAGTAAATGAGATTTTCTTTCTGGACCCATCATCACTTTTTCAATCGAACGAATCAAATCAAATTGCGACACCTTGGTACGATTTTCTCGCGCCGCCAAAATTGCCCCTTCGTTCATTAATGAATAGAGATCAGCACCAGAAAAACCAGGGGTTCTTTCGGCAATCACTTTCAGATTCACGTCTTCCGCAAAAGGTTTCTCTTTTGAATGCACTTGCAAAATCGCCTCACGATCGGCGCGATCTGGTAAATCAATCACTACTCGGCGATCAAAACGCCCTGGTCGTAACAGTGCGGGATCCAAGACATCGGGACGGTTGGTCGCCGCCATGACAATCACTTTTTCATTTGGCTCGAAACCATCCATCTCCACCAAAATCTGATTCAAGGTTTGCTCGCGCTCATCATTTCCCCCACCCATACCAGCACCACGGACGCGACCGACAGCGTCAATCTCGTCCACAAAAATAATTGCTGGCGCCATTTGCTTGGCCATCTTAAATAGGTCACGGACACGCGAAGCACCGACACCGACAAACATTTCCACAAATTCCGAACCAGAGATCGAGAAGAAAGCGACACCCGCCTCACCGGCCACGGCTCGCGCCAGCAAAGTTTTACCAGTACCCGGCGCTCCCATCAGCAAAATACCTTTTGGAATACGCGCGCCGATATCCAAAAACTTTTTCGGATTTTTCAAGAAATCAACAACTTCTGATAATTCTTCCTTTGCCTCTTTTGCACCAGCCACATCTTTGAAAGTAATCTTTTGGGTTTTATCATTTGGTAAACTCATGCGCGCCTTGCTCTGTCCAAAAGTAAAGGCTTGCATTCCAGCCCCCTTCACTTGCCTAGTCAAAAACCAAATAAAGAAACCGATAAAAATCAACGGAATCAAGAATGGTCCTAAAATCATCAGCCAGTAACCAAGCCCACCTTCGCTTTGAATATTTATTTTAACGGCATTTAATTTCGCGGTATCAACTTTGTAATTTGCCAGGGTATCAGTCAAAGCTGTACCTTCTTCTTTCTTAGATTCTTTTACTATTTCGGCCGTACTAGTTCCAACTTTATTATAAATTATACTTAAATCATTACCGTTTACTTTTATTTCCTGCACCAATCCTGCAGAAATATCCGAGGCTAATTGCGATATCGCGATTTCTTCGCTGGCTTTATTCCCGCTCGTGATCATCGAATACAAAGAAACGATAATCAACAAGATTAAAATTACATTTATAATATTAGAAAAAAGTGTATTCTGACCAAAAAACTTCGGCCCCCTCGGACCACCCTTTTTTGTCACCTTTTTCATTTGACCTCGGTTTTTATTATTTATAATTGGCATATGGGAATCATAGCATATTTTCGGGTTTTTAAAATAAGGCAGAGTCTGCTATCATAGCCTCATGTCCGAAAGTCTAATCCACAACAAAAAAGTCTTTTTTAATTACGAGGTCACGGAGAAATTCACCGCCGGGATCGAGCTTTTTGGCTTTGAGGTAAAAACCCTGCGCTTAAAACGTGGCATCATTGATAATGCTTATGTGACGATTCGCGGCGGTGAAGCTTTCTTGGTCGCATCCAATATCCCCGCTTTTCAGCCCAAGAATGCACCAGAGACTTTTGACCCAAAAAGAAATCGCAAACTACTCTTAACTAAGAAAGAATTGAAGAGGTTGGCGGAAATTGAAAGTAAGAAAGGCTTGACAATTGTGGCAATCGCAGTGTATAATGCAGGACACAAGCTCAAATTGGAAATTGGTATCGCTAGAGGAAAGAAGACTTTCGATAAAAGAGAAACGATCAAGCGAAGGGAAACCGACCGCGAGATCCGCAGGACCTTGAAAACACAATAGATTAGAGCGAGCAGAAGCAATCAAATTTTTTGGGACGGACCCAACCATCCACAAAAAATTTAATTCTTCCGCTCGCTCTAATAAAACATGGGGATGATCGGCCTAGACGTTTGAGCCGTTCTCCATTGCGCAAAGTGGTGCATTATTGTACACACCTTAAATGTCAGTAAACAAACAACTGCTGATAGCATTGTTTCAAGAGCCAAGTCTGTTGTTTCGCAGTACTTTACTGCCAACGATTTCGCTTTCGCTTACGTTTCGTAAAACAAATCTAAGCGGCATCCGTTCCGCCCATATCTAATAAGTGGGATTGGGTGATATATAATTAGATTATAGTTCGACAGTGTCTCGGGTCGAATTGAAATT
>Ga0172380_10002309_pt1 | contig 29845 bp, 44 predicted proteins | sample Leawe162metaG_FD_119747 | JGI IMG/M metagenome (GOLD analysis project Ga0172380, IMG submission 119747) | Leachate microbial communities from a municipal landfill in Southern Ontario, Canada - Leachate well 162 metaG | ecosystem: Engineered > Solid waste > Landfill > Unclassified | place... | reverse complement strand
TATGAACCTATACGGGTTACTTCTATATGCGTATTAGATGATATTGCGCTTCCTGACATTGTTACTGACACATCTGCCCGTATCTCAATATAGTCGCCGACTGCTAATCGGAGAGTATACGACATAGGAAACATACCATTCGTCATAGAGTATGAAATCACAGCTAGTTTCACTCCATTTTTCCATACGTGGTAGGATTGTAACCATTAAAATTGAACCATTCGTGAGCTAAAACCGCTATACCTGAACCATGACTATATCCTAAAATAATTAAAGGCTTTTTGTCATCTGTTTTAAGATTAATATCATTTTTTACTGCCTTCCAAACTTTTAAAAATCCTCTATGACAATACCAAGTAAACTCCATTTCTTTATAAGGTTTAGCGAGAAAGTCAAAATTATAATACCAATCTATTGTTTCATTACTAGGTTGAAACGATAGATACTGTACACCCTCTACTTCCTCTACTTTCCATTCAGTTTGTAGGCCGCTTGTTATCCAAGGTCTGTTTGTTGTTCTTTCAAAATATTCTTTAAACATTAGTTGTTAGCCTCCGATGCGAGTAATTTGAACGCGAGACTGGACTGCCGGTAATGAGCTTACGTTTGTTTGAGCAGTTATGTATAGAGTATCTCCTTTAACTACTCTTATTGTTCTTGAACCAGAAATAGGAAATCCCGTCGCGGCAGGAAATACTACCCCTAAAATATACCCCTCCTGAGATACTCCGTTTAACCACAAAGTTTGAGAATAACCTAGTAAAGCTACTGCATTCCCACTACCTATTCCTAAGCTCTTTATTTCGTACAAACCAGAAATCGGAGCTGTAAATACCCAAGAAGCACCTGTTGTTACAGCTACATTAGTGTCTTCATTTTTTGTATCAAAGTTCAATCTTACAGGAGTCGTTGAAATGCTGACTGAAGTGCTCATTGTATAGTCAGCAAACACCACAGGAGGTATCTCACTACTTGAAGCACCCTTCTTTATCCTTACTCTCCATCTATCATAACCAAACGCTGATGCTGTTAGATTAGCCCAAGTGTAGTTTGTCGTTCCTAAATAGGCGCTATAGACATTAAATGTAACACGCAGTTTGTCCTGTGCTCCTATATCTGTAACGCCTATTCCGACAGGACTAAATCCAGTAGGCACAGCGCTAGACGCCCCCAAAGAGAATACGGCCGCACTTCCTGCCGCTGGCCAACTAGCTACAGTAGCCGGAAACCATCGTCTGGTTAGCTTGCTCCTAACTTCAATAATAGGTTCGTCAGTAATCTGCATAGGCTTCTGTAACTGAACGTCATAATACGTAGCCGCTGTATTAGCAAGTATAGCCGCTCCACCTTTGCCATAACCGAAAGAAGTTGTATCGTTGGTATTGATAGTAGCTTGTGTGTTGAATAAATACTCATCGTCCATAGCGCCATTGAGATTTACGTTAGCGCTCCAAGTAGAGATGGTGAAGGTTGCCTCACAGTTAAATTGTAGGGATGCAGTCCCCATATTATACGCAGAGGAGCCTACAGCTATAAGCGTATTTACCGCGTTAATAACATCTAGCCTAAGAGTAGTTGCACTATTAACTACAACATTGCCTATAACAGACGAAACGGCGAACCCATCTGACGCTGACGACACTCTAGCTATACCAACTGTGCTATTTATAGGATGCTTGGTTAAATCAATCTCATGCCCTGTAGGTAATGGGAATAAATAAGTTCCATTTCCAGCACTTCCAGCGGCAGTTTGCTCATACCTATAACTCCACATCATCTTATCGCCATGTCTAGCCCATGTAGCAATATCTTCTGCTATGGTTCCCTTGGTAGGAGCTGTAGTAGTTGCTCCAATGGTTAGAGGGTATTGTATAGTAGGCCCGATAGCGGCACCAACTACCATATTGTTGGTTCCAACTTGAACATTGTCTAGCTTAAAGTCCCAAGCTAGTGTGCCGCTTGTCATTACATGGAATATCAACCGATAATCAGTAGAATCACTATTGGGCCAGAACACCACTTTTTCAGTAGAAGGATTTCCATACGTAGCGGCAAGTTCTACTTCACTCGGATACAGTATACCAGAACCCACCGTATCATATATGTACACACCAACATCGCCACTGGCATATCCAGAAGTAGTTTCATATTCAAACGAAACTTGTACCGGATTCTGAAGCATTCCCCTATCAACCGTAAACGTTCTCCCAACGCCTTCACCCTGTCCATCTACTGCTGACTTAGAAAGAACCCCACTAGCATCTCCGATAAGCCCCGAGACAGTAGAACGGGAGAATGTTACCACAACCGGAGTACCCCCTGTGCCATCTTCAGGAACAGAGGTCGCAGTATCCTTATAGGTGAGCCAGCCATCGGCGGTACTCTCAAACTGCCCATTCTCCAAAGTAAATCCGGGATTAACGGCATCTGAGCCACCACCAGTCACTTCCCACTTATCTGGGTTTACATCAGGAGTATTCCCGGAATTGGTAACTATAAGGCTTCTATACGGCACACCTTCATAGAAAACAGGATCGTTCAAATCGTAAGAACGTGTAGTGTCCCATTGCCTGAAATCAAATAACGGCTCTACATACCCACTAGATGTGGCAATAGCGGCGTTCATGCTATCAACCGCATAACCGCTCGCCGTAAGTATAGCGGCATCATACGCGGCATCAGCATAGCCACTCGCTGTCAAATCTGCGTAACCACTAGCGGTAGCAATCGCCGCATTATAAGCGTCTACCGCATACCCACTAGCGGTTATAGCCGCAGAAGCTATAGCGGCGGCTTGCGCCGTTGCCGCGAAGCCACTGGCAGTTACATCAGTATATGCTCTAACCTGTGCCAGTGTCGGCGCAACAGTTCCCCCAGATTGGACGGCGGGGAATTTCTCTACTCCCGTAATCGCCGTTGCACTGGGCAACTGACTTATCTTTACCTCTATAGCCATAGTATCTCCTTATCCTAAACTGTAAGCAACCCGCGCTTGCGCTGAGTATATATCGCCTGTGCAACCGAGGTAGCCAGATCATTCTCAGCAGACACACTGCCTTCCACATTTACTGTGACGTATACGGGGCTTCCACCGCTTCCAACTTCGTCAGTACCAGAAAGTACCATCTCCCCAGAGCGAATACCTTCCGCAAAGGTCTGTGGTATAATTGCCTCACCAGCATGCACAGTACCCATTTGATCTTTGGGGATATTGGTTGAACCCACATCCCACCAACCGAACAAATCACCTAATGCACCCACACCGGCACCAATGGCGGCACCCACACCAGTACCAACTGGCCCAAATATAGACCCCACACCAGCACCTATCAAAGCACCGGATGAGGCATCTGACAGAGTGGACGTATCTGATCCTGCGTTGTCCAGAGCGGTTTGTGTTGTAGTTAATTGTGTTTGTGTCACCCCAAGTTTGTATGCCACTGCCTCAAGTGCGGCGTATACATCCGTCAACGTGCCTTCAGTAGCATAGTCTTCAGGATAAGTCTGCCCAGCCAACTCATACGCCGCCTTTAATTCTTCTGCATTTTGTGCCCACAAATCATTGACAGCGGTTTCATATTGACTACCAGACATGGCTCCAACTTCGTACAGAGCTTGCATGGAGTCAACCTGTATACCTATCAATTCTTCTGCTCTGGCAATCAGGGCATCAAATTCATCCTGTAGCCTACCAAGCAAATCCTCTAAATTGGAAACTGCATCTTGAAGATTTTCTACACTATCAGCGGCATCATCCCCCCAGCCAAATATATTATTTACGAAGTCCGCTATTCCTGTAGTTATATTATCTATAGACTGTGAGATGTCTATACCTTTTATTTTATCAAGTAATTGACTTACAAAATCATCTGTGGCCTTTGCCGCCGATTCACCCAAATTGATTAGAGCTTGTGCGGCTTTGTCGGTAGAAGTAATAAACTTGCCTGTGGTAGTGCCCTCGAATCCAGCCATAACAGAGTTGGTCAGACCAGACCCATAATCTCCTGCCGAAAAATCTTGTGCGGCCCATTGACGGTATAAAGAAAACATTTCTGAATTACCATCTTTCAATGTAGTATACAGTTTTTCCAGCCGCTCCTTCTCCAATGCTTGCCGTTCGTTGTAATACCACTCATTTATTGCCAAAGAAGCATCGGCATACTCCTTTTCCGTTATTTCCTTTTTCTGCATTTTCTGAATAGCGGTAGCCTGTGCTTTATCTCGTTCCAAATCCAGATCATCCAATTTATCAATAGAAGCCTTGGCTTGCCATTCTCTTGTAAACCAAAGGTCATGTGCTTTTTCTGCACCATCAGCTATAAGTTTCTCTATTGCCTTGATTCTAGCACGAAGAATATCGTCAAACTGTGTATCATCATAATTCAGCACAGACGCGCCCTCAATGAGTTTTTCTTTAAGAGCAGTCATTTCTTTCGTCAGGGTATCAGTAAGATCATCGTTGTTAAAAACATATCCAAGCGCATCTTTCATGGCCTGTCGATCAGTCTCAAAAGTAGCAATATAGTCATTGGCCGCCAGAACACCCTTAGACTCTTTCTTTGGTATATTCGTATAATCTGCCGCACTTTTACCAGCAAAAGTAGCGTACCATTGCCCCTCAATCTCCCATCGATTTTTCATAGCACGCGAAGCGGTTTGGAGTAACTTATCCTCGCCCTTGGTGATGGCATTCTGTATCTCGGTATATGTTCCATTCGTTACCACACCAAGATCACGCAGAATTTTTACGGTGTCTGATAAACTAAGATTGAATTCTTTAGCGGCGTCCCTTACCTGTGTAGTGGTATATTGAATGCTAGTAGCAGACCCAGTTGCATCCGCCGCAAACGACCCCTGCATATTTCCTATAACATTTTGCCGGAGTGCTTCTCTAGGATTGGTCTCTCGTAATGATACATCAGCGGCCTTAGCGCGTGCCATAGCGGTAGCCGTGACTGCTAGACCAGTCGCTAGTCCAGCAATAGCCAAGAATGCAGGATTAGCCATAAGTGCTAAAAGTTCCGTACCTAGTACAGCAAGCTGACCACCTATTAGCTTCAGCGACCATACAGCACCAGTTCCTAGTGTGCTAAACGCGGCATTGACACTCATAATGCTTATCGTCATTGCTTTTAACGCGGCACTTCCAGCCAATACCAGCCCCGGCAACTTCGTTATCATCTGAAGTATCTTACCAACTATAAGTGTCTTTACAATCAATACAATGGCGGGGGTCAGTCTGATTGCCGCCTCGACCACACTTAACATGGCAGAAGCAACCATACCCAAGTCTGTACCTAGATTGGTGAATGCCCCACTAGAATCCTTCAGGGCATCCATGATGCCCCCAATACCTTCTGTGAGTGCCGTGGTTGTGCCAGATGCTATCTTTCCTGCACTCTGTTGGGCAATATCACCAAACATACTCAACTGGCCACTTAGGGTCTTCATGTATGCGTCCATCATACCAGCGAAGCGCCCACCTTCACCGGTCATGTTCTTGAATGCCTTCTCTACTTGTTCAAACCCAACTGCACCCTGTTCCGTGAGCTTCTTTATCTGTTGGGTTGTGACTCCCATTACGCTTGCCAGTTCATCATAGATAGGTATACCACGCATAGCGAACTGCATAAGGTCACGACTATACGCTCTACCCTGTGTCTTCAAAGTACCATACACATACGATATATCATCAAGGGAATGTCCGGTAGCCTTCGCCACCGTTCCCAACATTTCCATGTTCTTTACTAGACTCTCAGCAGAGAAACCATACGCCAATAACTGCTTCGAGGCACTAACCGTTTCCTTGAACGTCAGCGGACTCTCAACAGCGAAGGTATATAATTCTTGCATCTTAGCCTTGGCCGCATCGGTAGACTTCATCATCACCGAGAATGCCGCTGTCTGCTCCGAAACAAATTTATTGAAGTCGATACCTTCCGATACTACTTTTTTTACTGCCTGAAACGATGCCGTGATCCCTATAACAGAACGGGCGAGATTGGCAAAATCCCGCCCGACAGTATTAACATTTTTGGTAGTATCTTTAGCCCATTCTTGCGTCTGAGCTTGTGCTTTCTTGAGGGTCATAAAATACTCATTGCCCTCAATGTAAAGTCGTGTATAAACTGCACCAGCCGCCATCATGGGCCTCCTAAATCTGCTGTGACCGAGTGTTTAGCGACTTTCCACTAGCCCCACCCTTGTTCCTGCTTTTCTCCATCTGTTCATGTTCTATAGACTTGGCTTCCAGTTCCAATGCCGTCAGTCCGTCCAATACATCCGTAGGCTCATTCGCCCATCCATTGCCGTTGGGCATCCCCCACAGCTTCGTATATTGGTAGATGGAGAGGAAGTACAGGAACTCTTTATCGGCTACATATCCTTGCACCTCATCACGAGTCACAAGGACATCTTCACCGTTGATCTCTTTAGCCAGAACAAGGACGTGTCCCTTCTCTTTGCGGTACACGTCCTTGTGCCTACCGTCGTGGAAGAGACGGTAGGCTATTCTTAGTTTTTTTCATTCGGCCTTGCGTTCAGTATGCTGTTGTAGTAATTGTACAGTTCCTCAATAAGAGGATCAAACTCTACCGGCGCACCAAACAACTGCGTGACCGTAGTAACTTTCTTTTTCTCATCATCACTCTCATATTCGATATTGATGAGATCGATGGTAAGCTCGCCGATGATCTTCTTGCGGTCAACCTCAAAGGAACCAGAAACCTCACCCTTGCCATCAAACTCGAACTTCCTTGGGAAGAGCTTTTCCTTGATGGCTACGGTGGGGGCACGGTGGATGATCTTCATCTGCTCATTGGCAGGAAGTTTGCGGTTGCCGTTGAATTCGGGAGTGAACTCACGCTTGGTAGAAACTGAAATAATCATAGGGGTATATCCTCCTTATGGATATGAAAGGCTATTAGCTGTTAGCCTTGAAATACATCACAGGGTCTGCTCCGATAAATCTGAGCCCAGAATTCCATGTTTGTGCATCGCTAACTGAAGCACCAAGATTGTAGCCGTAAAGCTCGATCTGACCGAACAGGAAGGCACTAGTCTCACCAGAAGTAGTGGTGTCATCCTGTATGAAGAACTGCCCATAAAGCTCAGAGGCATCCACGGCACGAAGCGTCGAAGTATTATCAGCAGTAGCAGAAACAGACTTCATAAAGCGGCTAAGAATCGAACCGTCTTTATTCATCTCAGAAATGAAGTTGATGCCTTCTACCGTACCGGAGAGATCAGTCTTACCGGGGCGGTACTTCTTAATGTCATCAGCTAAAACAGTCACATCAATCTCATCACGAGAGAATTCCATCGAGAATGAACTACAATCTGCAACTATAGTCGAAGTAGCAAGCGCGGCAGTGTTACCCGCATTGAGTGTCTGTCCCTTGCCCAAGAACAGATCGCCAACTACATACCCAGAAGGGAACGTAGCGGTTCCAGAAATTGAAGCAATCTTGTACCACGAACCACTTATCATAGCACCAGTAGCCAGCGTAGTGCCAAACGTCATCTTGTAAAGCGAGGCATCGCTTCCTACAAGCCTATTCAAATTTGCCATATCTTCCTCCTGTTACTCAACTAGGTTGAGTGTAATCCTCTGTAAAACGTATTGTGGCATCAAACTGATACCTGTAAGCCTCGTTAAAACCAGCCCATCCTCGTACTGCGCCCACCGTCACATGCACATCTGTTGCGGTAGTAATCACACCACGAAGATTCTCTAGCATCACCTGACACCGTTCTATTATCTGCATCCCTTTATTTATCTGCGTAGGGCCAGCATCCACTGATATCCTAGCGTACGCTATCTCCTCAGTTTTTGTCTGCGAGATTTTTGTACGAGAACCACTAGTAACTTCCAGTAGTACCCATGGCATCTTTGGTGTACCTGTTATCGTTGGAGCCTGTATTACATAAATTGAACTAGAGTTACCTAAAATGCCGGACAGTGTAGCGTCTGTTTTGAAGTACACGTACAAATCTTGTAGTATCATGGCTTGTACTTCCTTTCCAGTTTCGCCCACATCTGTGTTAGTGCATCTTGTGATATCTGAGAAGCAATCCCCGGTATCTCTGGCTCAACAGGAGCTACAAACGGTTTCTTACCCTGTTCATGCCTTATAGCATCGGGGCCTTTACGAATAGATTTAATAATCGCCCAAAGAATACCCATATCAGCTTTTGATCTATCTGGGTGTAAATCCAGTTTCTCCTCTGCCCATCGCTTCATATTAGCTAGAAACTCATTGGCACCCTCACTACTCGTATGCTCTCCAGCACCGTATTCACGATACCAAGCATGGGGGGCATGGCTACCTATATCCACTGCATTATTAGCAGAGGGAGCATCAATCATGTGTTCTGGATTGGGAATATTGCCACTATTTTTGGAAGTACGCCATGTAATAGACTGTGATAGCGTTTTCTCAAAATCATAAGGCTCGGTTTCTTTTCGCATGAGCGCCGAAATTTCTTTACCCGCTCGCTGAAGCATACCAAGCATAACAATGGATTGTTCACGTTCAAAGTTCGCCTTAGCCAGAGCACCAGTGAACTTTACTGCTCCACCAGCCTTATGTGTGTATGAGGCCATCTTAGCCCCCCAAATCCCACTGTGCCCGCTCAAGTGTGCAAACAACGTGGGGGATCATCCACTTCCAGCGCTCAGGCTGTCCGATGATCTTTCGCTGTATCCCATCCGTATCTATAACACCATCTCCCGTCTGTACCGAATCTCGATACTCATAGGGGATCAAAGCTATATCCGTTGCGTTTGCCATTGTCTGGTCATTCAAGAAAGAGTCCTTGACAGATATTGGCTCTATTCTACCGCTTATTGTCGTAAATAATGTCCACACTGCATCATCATACAGACCAGAGGGCGGCATCCGTCGCCATACCTGTAGTGTTTCCTGAAACTCATTAAACACCATAGGTTAGCCTCCTAAAAAGGCTTGCACAATAGCGGAGTCCGTAATGGATACTCCCGCCATCCTACTTTGCCTTAGTGCCTTGTATCGCATACCATAGTTAGTCAAATCAAGCGGATCACGAAGAACGCCTACACCGCCAGTAGACAATGCCAAACGCCCCTCCATCTTATAGGTTTCAACTCCAGCCTGACCAGTACGTATTATGCTGAGGAAGTATTCATGGGAGGCAAGCAACGCAGTTGCCAGTCCCCACTGGTCTCCAAAGAACGCAGAAGAGGTCAAGCCAGACGCTATCGTAATATAACCTGACATTACTGTGCTGGTATACAATGCAGGGCAGACTAGCTCGATATACTCTTCTGGTGTCATGGCACTCTCCTACTTATCCTATAATCTCACCGGCATCAACAGCCTTGATCTGCTTCTGAAGCGCGGCCTGTACATCGGGGCGACTCTCTTCGTCAGCCCACTTTGCAAGTGTAGCTGGATGGAACGTCCCCTCCACAACGCGCTTGATTACACCGGGGCGGGCTATATCAAGGAGCTTCGCCGGTATACGAATCGACTTCGACTCACGGCCATCCTCAAGCTCACACCAGATCAGCGGAAGGTCTTCTGGCTTCTCGGGCCGGGGGGCCTTCACCCACTCCTCAACGATCTTGCCGGAGGCTATGTCATCGGCAACAAACATGCGGGCATCATGCCACAACTCATCAGCTATTTCATTATAGCCGGGAGCCAGCGTACAGAAGCGCGAATTCGCACTAGGATCAAGTGCCGTAGGTGCGTGCGCGGGAATAACTTTCATGTTATTTTTTGCCCAGTTTACTATCATCATGTTCTCCTTGTGGTATATCCACTAACTGTTCTGTAAAGAAGTAAAGTTGGGTCAGTTTTTGTGCTGACCCAACCACACCTAATTCCTTATACTAAAAGGAATTACTCAGATTCCATCCGCATAAGAAACGCTGGCCGGGTAGAAAATTATCATACCTGCGGTGCGGGCAAGGCACGGGATTGAGTAGCTAAGGCCCGACTTATCGGCATCGTACTGCTCAAACATAAGGGGCACTTCAAGATTGAGATGATTGGAGTCGTTCACGTACACCATCATTCTATCTGTCGTGCTATCACCAGCATCCGCCAATTCCGTAACCCACTCCACCCGCTTGATATAGCGGTTGGTCTTGAGGAAGTATTCCAGAACAGTGGTATCCGAATCAGTGCCGAGGCGCTTGGTAGAAATCAGATTGTACTGCTCCAGCGGAAGCAACATCACATCAGGTTGTTCAATGCCATTCGTCGCTGACACTACAGCGTGGACGATGCCATTCATGTCATCCAGAATCTGATCCGCAGACTTGGTGCTCCAAGTTTTGGTACCACCTGTGCCGCCGGAAGCAACAGTGTACTCTGTAATACCAGAGTAGTTAATGAAGCCCTTCAGGTTGGTAGCCGAATCACCACTAAAGGCAATACTGTTCAGCTTGTCCTCAATCGCCCTGCGAGCCGCTTCAGCTCTGCGGGTTTCAAGGGGCAGACCAGCCATAGCCGCACGGCGAATCTCCGCTATGGAGTAACCATACGAAGAACCAATGTCCTTGGGCTTAACCGAATACTCTACCCCATAGATGTCCACACGGGGGAAGTCCGTAGCATAGTCAGCAACCATCTTGGCCATACCAACGCGGGAAAACTGCCGCCAAGTAATAACCTCAGCGGCTGGACTGGCCTCGCTGGAAACAGGAAAGAGACTGAAAGCCATGTTAGGCTTATACTTAACATCAAACGTCTTAGACTTAACCACCTCAAGCTCACGCTTGAAGAAAGCCGACTCGTTGGCGTCGATGTTGAAAGCGTCGTACTTAGTAGCCATATTCTATTCCTCCTTCAACTTACGCAACCAGCTTCGGGCCGTTGACTTCAACGAGCACGAGACCAGAAATAGTCGCCTGATTGCCACGGAACATACAACCACCGTTGTAATTACCAGAAGCAGTCGGCGAGAAAAGACCGGCAGACGTAGCATACGCGGCAACCGGAGCAGTCGAAACCGCCGCCGAAGCCTGTACCCAAATCTGCCCCTCAGTAAGAACATTCACGACATCATACTGATCGTAAGTTCCTACAGTGTCAACAGAGGCCCGCTGATCAAACAACGCAATACCGATAAACACATCACCAGACGCATACGTCGGGTGAACCGAACCCGGAGTACCCGGAGTCTGATATACAGGCCGACCAGCCGTTATCGCGGCGGCGGCAGGGAAGCTCTCAACTTCAAAGTCCAGACCAAAGGGGAGACCGAGAATAGCGGCTTCCATCGTTCCATAAGCACCCATCTATTCCTCCTTATTTCCTATCGCCCTTGTGAGCGTTACGCAGGTTCTCGACATACTTCTCACGAGCCTTCGACGCATCCACAACCTCAGCGGCATCAGCGTGCTTCGCAGCGCCACCATTAAGCTCACGGGTCTGGGCATCAGCATTCGCCTCAGCCTCAATCGCCTTCGCCTCAATAGCGCTGTCAAACCGCGCATCGATATACACGGCATCCTTGCCATCAAGAACGGCCTTCGGGAAGACCTTCATAATGACAGCCTTCTGGATATCGACCTCGGCCATACCATCCTTGACTTCAACCTCAGCAACGCGGGCCGCATCAAGAATGCGGAGCTTACGCACTACAGCGGCATCAATCATGACCTGATCTATCTTCTTGGCCTCAAGCTCCTTGACCTTCGCTTCAGCGATGTCAGCACGATCCTTCTCTGAATCACACTTTGCTTCGAGCTGGGTCTTCTCCGTGGTCAGTGCATCAAGGCTCGCTTTGAGTCCATCAGCCTTGACCGTAACGGTATGAAGCTCTTCCAGCACCCTAGCCTCAGCAGAGTATTCTACTCCGTCGATCTTGAACATCTTCAGATCGGGCATATTGTTTCCTCCTGTATTAACATCAACGTGCTCGCTGGCATCTACCAGTATAGCATCGTCGGAATCCAAACGTATCTTCGCGGCATCTCCGGCGCGGGCAACGTCACAAATCGCAACGTGATTGGCCCTTAAATTCCGCTGAATATAATCGTAGGTCTGTCCCAAGAATCTCGCCCCCGGTGTAGCCGGTTCAAGATCACAGTTGTAACCCACACTTAGTTCATCCGTTCCGTTCTCCACTGCACGTATTGTATCCGCATCGTGAATAATCATATCGATGGATACATGGTACATGTCAGTGCTATAGAACTGATATCCAGCCTGACCGCCCGCCATATTAGGCTTACCCTCAGTTCCTCCCGGACTGGAAGGATTGTCCCCCAGTGTACCCTTCTGGTACTTCTGGACGTTATCAACCGTAACCATCTCATCAGGATGGCCGAGCGTAACCGGCTTGAGCTTGAGTGATTCAAGGAAGGCCGGGGCGAATACCTCTTCGGGTAGCCTTAGCTCCTTCACAATAGAACCGTCTGCCCTCCGATACTCGTAAATGCCTGTACTACAAATAACCGCTCGACCCTTCAGGAACCCCTCTGGTGTTTTCTCAAACTTTGTATACATCCAGTCAGGTGCCAAAATCGTATCAAATCTGTTTGCCATACTTCACCTACTTCTTCTTAGGCTTTGGGCTATCGGGTTTGGGCTTTTTCTTCCCCGTACCACAAGACATATAGCACCTCCTATATATTCAGATTTGCATATAGACTATTTTCGCCTATAGCACAAAAACTAAACAAATGCCTCAAATTGTTTATCCTTCGTGATATGGTGCAGTGGAGACCTTGAATATGCGGTCTTTCTTTTCTACACTAATCTCCGTATAGGTGCCTTTATCATTAACTGTAATTCTCACTGTACCATACTCAATGCCTTCAACGGCTTCTTGAATACGGTTTAGCAGTTCCGGCGTACATCGCATCGTATCCTCCTATATCTTTGACCCTATTGCTTCTCTAAGAACCGGAAGCCAGTATGGAGTGCTTGTGCACCTGCACATAATGGCTTGTCCCGGATGTACGTCTGGCATTGTCGCATATCGAGGCAACCATTCGTCACCAGTCTCGGAAAACACACGGGGATCACTGAACTTACATACCTTGTCGTCCATAATCCAATGTGAAGGAATCGCCTTTGGGTATCTTCCATTTGGATTTCCACGCACACGCTCATCACGAGCAGTCAACCAGATATATCCATCCATACCTATTGACTCAAATTGGTTCCTAGTTATTGCATACTGGAGCTTACCAACCTGATCACGCGCTATGAGTCGTGCGCGATAACCAGTAATCTTGTCTGATAACTTTTGAATAGCCCCAACCATTTCTTCGTATGACCATCCTGACTGAAAGCCTGTAGTCAATAGTGTATTGAGCTTCGTAATATATTCTTGTGATAGACTCTTAATCAGCCGGTGATTTTCGTTTACCCATAGTTTCTGCGTCTCTGGCCACCACGGAGCACCAGTTTTCAATGGGATACCCAGCACAACTGCTATCTGTGACTGCCACTGTATCTCTTCAAAACCAAAGATACGATTAGCAACTGATTCGACATAATCGAACACAGCGCCTAGTGATGCCCCTGTTGTAAACATAGTGGCTATCTCTTCTTCAACTTCTTTTAGAATGGCTTCAAGTTCATCATCGGGGCTGTCTACTCTGACACCACGGTCATTCATCTTCATCCATGTTGCCAACTTTCCCTCAAGCCTGCCCAGCACTGAGGCTGTCACTATCTTCATAGAAGCCGATATACTTTCCGCATAAGAATGCTCTATGGCGATAGGATAATAACGACGCTTTGGCTTCTTTTTCAATAGCATCTCTTGTTGGCGCTTTGTCAAAGTGTTCCAACGATACTTAAAGAGTATCTGAAATTCATTTTTGCTTGTTGGTGTCATCTGGAACGTCCTCTATATTGGGATCGGCTTCTGGGTCTTGAAAGTTTTCTGCATCCACGGGTTCCCAACCATACTCCGAGCTTATATCAGCCGGGTCTCTGGCCCCCATATCAGTATATATCTTTTCAGTTTCAGCGGTGATCTTTTCTGTCTCGGCATACGTCTTGGCGACATTAGCCTTCTCTTCCTCTGACAACTGATATAGCGAATTGAACTTGACATCAGGAGCCTCGGCAATACCTGAGTAACTACAAACAAAGGATACCAAACGCCGCACTGCCGGAAGCAGTTTATTTCGCTGATTGGCCTCAATCAAATCGTAGTAGTTACGGAGATCACTTTCCCCCGTAGCATTAAGGCCAGCAGGAGAACGTCCAAACAATCGTGTAACCGGAATACCTGTAGAACCAGAAAGCTGAAGCATGAACCTGTCTATAACTTCTGGTAGTCCCGCCAAGGTGGCATAGTCCCTTGTGTACTCTTCATCATCGCCAAGCAATACAGCGTTTATGACACTCTTGGAACGATTCATTATTTCCAGCCGCTGAACAACCTTCTGTTCCTGACCGGATGCAAGCATTTCTGCCAAGTGGCTGATCTTGAACTTGCCAATGATGAACTCCATAAGGATATTCACCGTGGATTGTGTTATGCCGCCCAAATCCTTCAAACTATCATATACACGCTGTAGAGAACTCATACCCCAATAACGGGTAGAAGCGTCCACCAAACCATTTATGCGTGTTGGCACTGTATCGTTGTGTAGTGGTATGACTCGGGAGGCATGAACATACATGGGAACAACCTGCGTTCCCACATAGTAGTTTATCTTATATATTTGTACCTGTCCAAAGGTAGCAGAGCGGGGGTCTGTGTCAAAGATACACTCTGTTATGGGGATACAGGTCTTATCCACCACTTTGAGGTATTCAATAGTTTTGATTTTGTCCAGTTTAAGTGGCTTCTCTGGGGACTGCCCATCCATAGCCCCAACAATAATCAAAGCTCCACCAAGAAGACGTTGCCACTTAATACCCAAGTTAAAGGTCTCTTCGGCATTGAGCCGTTGAAGCTCTTCCATGACCTTGAGAGCACTTGCATCCTCATCTTCACCAAGATATATCCACTCGCGGGTCATATCATCAGCTACTACATCAACAATGCGGCCACCCAAACCATCACCTGTATAGATATTGGATAGTGTATCGTCATCAATCATATACGATGTACCAAACTTCGTATAAATTGACTTATCGTTTTTGCCGCCCAATCCGGTAAAGACGTTTCCCCATCCATCCCCACGCGGCACTCTGCTCTTTATGGGGATGATTCCGGTAGAATCTGTCTTTGTATTATTATCGGGGAATAGATCGTCCACCGTATCACCTCCACTATATAGTGAATCTCTTATGTTATATCACTATAGCATACTTTCGTCATTTTGTCAAGCCCCCAATTTACTACCCGTAATAGTGCTCAATAGTCCCAAATAGCCGATTTTGACCAGTCACTTACAGTGCTGAACCCTGCTTCTCTGATCAATGACGCCATACTGTCTGGGGCATCATCTGGTTCCTGCTTCACACGCCAATCACACACCTGTTCCATATACTCAGGGTCGGTATCATTCGCCCATTCTATTATGGGCCATACCTCATAGCCGTAGGTCTGTATCTTGACTTCCTTGTGCATTTTCTCGAAATACGACTCAACCCAGATACCATCGCGCTTCACATTTGGGTTCTGACTTATGATGTCAGCGGAATATCCACGGTCGGCGTTGTCCTCCACATACAGGCTCTTCGCGCCGTATTGAATAAGTTTCTGGCAGATGAATGGAAGCCATTCCTTGATATTCCCGTGGAAAGCAAAGCCAACTGCATTAAGTCTACCATTTGGCATCCGTCCCATTATCGTCAGAGCATTCCAGTGATCGCCCTTGAACGCCGCATCGACATGAGCCTTTACATCCTTCACTTCGTCATAATGCCATGTACCCTTATGCGGATTTTTGAAGATAAGGTCATCCTCTGCCTCAAAGCGCAGTTCGTAGTTACAAGCATACAGAATCGGTGTCGTCGTGCTCTTGATACGGGCTATCTGCTCTTGCGTAACGAGATGGGCTTTGTCTATGGGGTATTCCAACGCTGGAGGCAGAATCGTCCACGCATCATGCTTATGCCACGGAGTACCAATAAATGACGTGGGCTTGTCACGGTCGATGATGTTGGCGCGAATTTCCTGAATAAGTAATTTTGTCTTTTCTCGTTCAGCCTCAGAGATACGATCATTCAGATCAATGAAGTCATCGCATATTACACGGTCGTAATGCTTTCCTGTTATATTGGAATCAAGCCCTAGCGCCTCTATAGAAAGCTGTGGGGTGGATGTTTCCTTAACAGAAAGATTTAACTTCCCCTCACGCTTTGTAGTGAACTTCCATTTTGAACCCCACGCCTTTTCAAACACCGGACGCACAAGTGGATTTTCCATGAGGTTCGATATGGAACGCACCACTTCAGCGGCGGCGGTATAAGTCTTTCTGACTATAGCAATACGATCATTCGGGTTCCACATAAGGTGCCAAGGAACACCACACTCGATAATCGACGTAGACTTGTACGAACCACGGTGGGCCTTGAGCGCCCTATCCTGATTGGTGTCCCATATATATCGAATCCAATCTGAGTGCATTTCAGTAAGGAGCGTCTTACCCCCAAGTAGCCCAAGAATATGGGGGTGTTCCCTGATAGTAGCAATATCATCCCATGAATATTTTATAGCCATTATTCAATCTCCGGGGTATGATTCGTAAACTTGCCAAAAATCTCCTTGCGCTTCTGCTCTGCATCGGACTCATCCTCAGCATTAACCGTCGTAAGCGTCTGGAGGAATTTCACGATGGACGACAACTCTTGCAGAACCTTGTACTTATCAGGTAACTTATAGGTGACATAGCGCTCACCTGTTTTAGAGTTGACGGTATAGTCCACGCCGCTGATAAGTTGGCGCGCTTCTTCTTCAATCTCCTCAAGAGGGATGGCATCTCCATCGGATGTGTAATACTTATTGATGTCATACTGTAGCCATGTCTGCACGTTCGTCATAAGCAAGGCAGGGCTATACTGTAAAGAAGAACTAACACTATTTTTTAGCAATAGCTGAAGCAGGGGGAATACCCTGCCGTTGTTCATAAGGTATGCGGCCTTCGCCTTAGCCGCCGCCATACGCTTTAAGCCAAATATCTTCATCGCGGCAGAAACGGCATTCATGCCGTTGTTCATGTACTCGATGACAAACTCCACCTCGAACTTGGTGAGCTTGTAGCGAAGTATATCTACACCACAAATCGTTGTCGGTATCCCGTTCTCATCAGTACCCATAATCTCGACGGCGTTAGCGATACCACCTTCTTTTTCTACAATCATCGCATCAGTAAGGCCCTTAGTCCGTCCCATGGTAAACTCCTCTATATAAGATAAGTGCTATATATTAGAGTACACCATAGCATACTTTCTTAACTTTGTCAAGTACCCCGTAGACAACAAAAAAGCACCCGGTTAGGGGTGCTTAAGTAGTAATGAAATTATAGCTTAATGAAACACGAAGTAGATAACCCACTCTCCCATATCATGTACTTCAGGAACAATGTAGTCCCCAAACATCCAATCCATAAGGGGGGTGTCTACCAGTATACCTAGCTTCTCGCTAGGCATAGCGACTACCAGATCACAACACATTGGGTCATGCACAAGGCCCTTGAGTAGTTCTGGGGCATCAGCATATCGCCATACCCGCATCATACTGCCATTATCGGCTACGACTTCTTCAATGTCAATCATTGTTTGTACCATTCCCCGTTTCCTTCTTCGGCCTTCACATCAATCTGAGTGAGGATAATAGCCATACTAATATAGCCCGCCAATTTCTTGACATCCTCTGGAGAATAGTCATACGTAGCTTCCCTGTAAAAACATTCTGCCACTTTTGTAGGTATATTAGAATCCATTTCATCCCCCTTTCTGATATTTATCACAAGCCGGAATCTTCTTGCACTCCTCATAATCATCGGTGAGGGACACACCTTTCGTCTGCATAATCTGTGAACTCTCGGCCCAACACTTATCAAAGCGAGCACAAGTACCACAAGTCTTAAATTGAACCCTCATACTTCCTCCTTGTACTTAGCTGTCACTAATGCCTGATGCAATAATGACGCAACCAAATCTACAAATGCCTCATTGTCCTTGAGATCGCTCTGTGCCTCTCGTAAAACATGGTGCAGAAGTTCATGGCAAAAAACCTGCCCCTGCTTATCTACTGATAAAGGTACACCCGGCATAACTGTCTGTAACCAAATCTCATTGAGACGAAAGGATGCCTCTCCCATATTATCAGAACTAGCAATGAGATCGGGCATCAATCGAACTCGATAGGTAATACCATGAAGCTCAAACGAAGTAGGAATAGGTAGTACCCGTTTATCCATCTATACCTCCATTCCCGGCTCAGGGAATTCATCCGGGGCCAGCACACGATAATCTGCCCCAAACTTCTCCGGTGCTTGAGAATACCGCATATTGCCTCTATTGAAGCCCGGTATCTCCATTAGCCCTGACAATCGCTCCTTCAATTCCCTACGGGGATCATTGGAAGCAAGGTCAGTATTCGTCATCACATACATGACGAACTTTACGAAATCTTCTGGGGTGATATATTCCTCGCCAAACCTGATCCCGTAGCCCTCAGAAAAATCGGCACCACCTGAAGTCGTTTTGCAATCCAATCCGCCACTCAGTTCCAAACTCATACTTCCTCCTCATCATCATTCACTGTGGCTCCATACATAAACGCCCATGACACCAAGGCCAACACAAGCAAAATCAACATAATAGCCGCTACCATATCCTTATTCTCCTTGTTTTCGTTGTACGTGGATAGTATCACTAATTTTTACAAAAGTCAAGTACATTTTTCGCTTGACTTTTCCGCAATCTTATAGTACACTCTACAAATCATGGAGGTGCCTACGGAGCAGTTGGAACAATGTCCCTATGACCCTGCCACACAATGTAGCGAGGTACGGGAGTGTGAAGGATGTGCGTGTGAGACCTACAACATAGCACTGGAGCAATATCGATTTACAAGGAAGGAGCCGAAAGATGAACTTAACGAAAGAACGGATGCAAAGGAGGATTCATGCGATGAAAGAAGAAATCGCTAGGATGGAAGAACTACTGACGGTAGATGAAGGGACAAGAATATATCACGAAGAGAAAGCATACGTAGCGATTATCCACCCCCTTAACGGAACACACACTATACCGGGAATTTTGTTCGGTACTTCAGGAACCTACGCCTTCTACTCAGGCAATAAAAACGACCCCACAATGTACGTTCTGACACGAGCGCATCTTTCACCGCAAAAAGCTATAGACGATATTTATAGATTCGATGGTACAGTATATGAATTCGACACCATACGGGAAGCGATGACGTTTTTTCTGGAACATCTAAAGGAGGAGGAATGATGAAGCACAAAGTAGGGGACACGGTACGGATCAAGTCGAAGGCTTGGATTGATGCACAGCCGAAAGATAGTGCTGATGCATTTGACGTTAAGGGAAACGATGGCACTCCGTTGGTATTTGTGGACGATATGTTCGTATACGCGGGGCAGTCATTCCAGATTACCAATATCTATGCTGATGGCAACTATGAACTGGGTGATATGGCCGACTGGGAATGGTCAGACGCTATGCTGGAAGATGACAGCACCATTGAAGCCTTGCAGAAGCGTGTAGCTGATCTGGAAGCTGAAGTGCTACAACTCAAGGGTGAAGGACAAAAGCCTGAGAAGATTATCTATGACCGGAATAAACACTATGTGGCTGTATGGGGGCAGGACGTATACCTACTCCGATGTACTGGAAATAACACCCTTTTCTTTGCCTTCTGTGGTATAGACTATTCACAAAGTAGGCTTGCTACTACCACTCAGAGCGGCCAAGAGGCTATCGACGCGGTGGTAGAGATGGGCGACAATACTGATACTGAAGATACTCCACCTGAGATTTGTATATTCGACACCGGTAAAGAAGCCTTAGAGTTTATGCTCAAGTATCTGTAATCCTATAGGCCCACCCATAACAAGGTGGGCTTTTATTTTGCCCGCTATAGCCCCTAGGAAGCTCACCACGGCGTTTTGCCCATATAGGGCGTACCTTTTCATGCCGGTATGCCTTATAGGGGCTATTTTAGAGGTATACCCAGTAAGGCATCACTGAACGGGTATACAAACAGCACGTAGAATAGCTAGTCGTTCATCAAGATCGATAGGAAGGTTAGCGCCCTTCTCAACGTTGTCATGGCCCCATAGCGGCTGTAGATTTCGGTAGTTCCAGCACATACGAACTTCATCAGGGTTATTGAAGTCAAAGTAGGCTTGTGGGATAATGTGATCAATATGCCACTCCCCATAATTATCCCACGACATGCCTTCGGTGAATAGACTAGCCAAGTAATCTTTTAAGAACTGCTTGGAGCATCCTATCCATTTAGAAGCACTGCCTAATTGTTTCCCCCTAATAGCACGCCGAAATGAAGTGGTAATGCTAATCTTCATGCGGTATATACCATCAATGTCCCGTCGTTTGCGCGCTAATATAATATTAGCTTTCTGTCTACATTTTGAGCAAAATCCAATAGGGTTCCCTTTGTCATTCTTTAAAAATGTCCGAATGGGTAACTCATGCTTACAACAATTACACCAATAGAGTCCGCGAGTAATAAGGCGCTTATTGTGTACAAACCGTGACTCCTGTGCCGTTCCTTTATACTTATATTTATAATCACAAAGTTTACATCTATTCTTACTAGCTCTATCCGTATAAAATTCAGATAAAGGCAGTTCTCTTTTACATGAACTGCACCAACCCATTCCGGTATCCTGTAAACGTTTATTTTTTGCCTTGGTTGACTCCGTTAATAAACTCTGTAAACGGGTATCCTCTTCGGTGGGTGTATGTTTTATGTAGTACCCCGTCTGTTTCCTATATAGCTCCCTTGTACACACCTTACATGCTGATCGATACTTATCCCTTCGTTTACTAAATTCGCATAAGGGCTTTATTTCGCCGCAAATAGAGCACTGCTGTAATCCCTGCTCCAGTAACAGTATTTTATTCGCTTGTAAAGTATTCATTAGTACCCCCTAGTATCAAGATACTATCATACTTTTTGTAATATGTCAAGAGAGGCCCCACGAAGAGATATTTTTTGAAAAAATTTTAGTTGAGCATATTGGCCCCACGGAAGCTCTAGCCTGACGCGGACTAGGAGGAGGGACCTTGGGTGGGGTAGAGGGGGCTGGGGGGTATACCCTATTCCTGCCTCGTCTACCATCCATAGTATCCACGCTCATACCTATCTATACTACTACCACGCCGTATCATTACCCTATGTATCTACAGTGCTATCACTATCCTACTGCCTATATATACTATACCCTATGCATGCTCATATCATTGAGATAAAAAAATACCCTAGTCGATTATGACTAGGGTACTATGGTATAGTGTACAGTGCTATGGATTTTGCTCTGTATATCCCTGCGCCTTCATGTCTTTGATTGCTTTATTCAAGTCCATTTTATTTCTGTATAGCTTTACTTTATAAAATACTGAACCATCACAATAAGTAGCGCCGTCATCATAGCATAGTACGTAACGTGTCCGGCCTATATTGTACTGTACATGATAGGTATACACAATCCTAATCCTTCCTGCCCATCCAGTAGGCTAATCGATCAACTATGATACATAGGGCTATAAACCCTAGTATGTATGCTATAAGCCTAGCCATAGTCTACTTTGACCGCTTGACTAGCAAAGTAGCGGCCTTATCGTAGATAATGGCCTTACGCTCTTCCTGATGATAGATAGATACGACATGCTCCCTATTGTGTACTACCTTAGTAGTGGTAGTGCCGGAAGCATTAAACCGCCTGAGCTTGTCGGCAAAGTTAGTCACGGCTACGCTCATTGCTACATTGTCCATTTGATCCTCCCTAATCTTGATATACATAATATAGCACAGTGTAGAAAGCTTGTCAATAGAAAAAAGAAAATATGTTAGGGAATAAGAAAGATTGCTCCCCGCCTGCCTTATACCTTACTATATACCCTATCCTATACTGTATCATAATGATACACTTTTCTAACTATATGTGTCAAAATGATACACTATTCCTTGCCTATGTCTATTGATAATGATTATCTATATCAATTAGATATCATAATGATATATAGTTGCAATATTTGGAAACTATGAAACTATTGTGTTTTATACAGTGGGTAAAGGTTGATAGCTGGATATACAAAAAGCCCCTATACTGTTAGGTATAAGGGCCTTAGAATGGTTATTGTTTAGTTACTTCCTATTATAAACCCTAGCCCATTGTATACGCTTTATCTCTTGCATAGTGATTTCAGGCTCATGCGCCGCTAGAATTCCCTTGTATTCGTTGACTAGGGCCTCGTCGATAGCGGGCTTTGACTCCCTGATATACTCTATCGACGCTTCGCAATGCTGGCCGACATGGGCGTATATTGACATCATGCCATGATTCGCCGGGTCATAGGGAAACACTAAATAAGTATCGTATTTGTCTTTCCTAACCATGTACTCTAGCTTGTTCATTATATGCCATCCTTCCTACGATAGAAACGCTATACACTCTCCCGTAATATAAGTATTCAATCGTTGCCATATCGTGAAATTACTATCATGCTCGCCGCGCTCAATTTCATCGGCATATCTTAATTCATCCTGATAAAACTGGATTTTCTGTTCTTCCGTGATATGACTTGCGTAAGCATTTTCTATCTTGATATCATACGCCATAGTCCGCCAATCTTCCGCAACTGCCCGCCTTGCTTCCGTTAGCATAGTATCACTTACTAGCTCGCCTTTATGCGTTTTCATAAGTCTTTTTCCCTTGCCACGTCTATCGTATTGATTATCGGCCTAGGGTATCCCATGCGCTCGCAGTACCGATATAGAGGCTCCGTTCCGCCATGGCTATAATGTATCAAGCCGTCAAGGTATCCAGCTTCTAAAAGATACTCCATAGCCGTAGTAATAAATTGCTCGCCGTAGCCGTATCGCTCGCCTGATTTATATGTGTAGACTGTATTACCGTCTATGTCTCGCACTTCCATAGTAGCAGTATGGTATGTATTACCATAGGATTTTTGGAACCATCGCCGCCCGGTAATTATAAAAAGATATTTCATTTTGTCTCCCTTATCATCTCTATATAGTGTACTTGCTTTTTACGTATAATGTCAAGCCGTCTATTCATAAAGTCAAGCCCTTTTAGGCCGATAATCTCGCCTTCCTTTGGAATGTAACGAATTCTTAATCTATATGTTTCATTGCTATAATCTAATGTTATTTCATATTTACCGTCGTCCCATACGTCAATATATCCGCATGATAGCGCATAGGCAGTCAAGAAAACTTCACTATTGCGCTTTACATAAAATCTCGATATTTCTTTACCGTCTTTTATGCAATAATCCTTGCAATACGCCTCAAATGTAGTTATCATGTTAGTATTCCTCTCCCGTATATTGCCATATACCTATGCAAGCGCCGTCGCCTTCGCTTGATCCAAAGTACGCATTTTTTGGACAATGCCTATCGATAATATCTATCATATCCTCATAATAGACGTCCCGAAAATACGGCGCATAACCGTCGCGTTCTGTATATGGCTTGTTATTTTCAATTTCTAGCTTTTTTAGTATATCGCGTATTGTTGCCCGTTCACGCCGTGACAAGCGTAGGCATGCCAATTCATAGGCGAACGCGCCGCATAGGTCTAACGGCCTAAGCGTGCCTTCGCTATAAATGCCTATGTTAAGTTTTGTTCGCGTCTGTAGTCGTTTCATTTTCTCACCCCCGTAAAAAAAGATTAACCTATAAAATAGGCTAGGAAAGCGCTATAAAAGTATATAGCGCAATCCTCGCATATCTTTATGCGTAGCACTCTACATAGATTAGATTCTCGGCGCTATATCCTAGCGTTACGGCTACGGCGAGTAGCGCCGTACGGATAGCATCATCACCGACGCCGTTTATACTGACGGGCTTTATACCATCATCCTGATAGAGCTTGACACCGAGATTGTCAAGCGTGGAACCTACGGCGGCGCTTTTCTTATCGTAGCCGTATCCGCCAGCTTTTCCGCTCGCCGCGCCGTGGATACTGCCTCCGTGTATCCATATATTACAATACACTGTTGACGCCGTGCTACTACGGCCCATGTATAACCGACAATCTACTATACATAGACCGGCACGGTCTAGTACCTTGATACCTCGCACTAGCTCCTTGTCCCTCGCGGCGCGGCCTTCGTCGCTTATGTTCTCACTCAATTTCTCATACTTCGCTATCATGTTCCATTCCTCCATTGCCTATATAATACATGCCACGGCGTACCATGTCAAGCCTTAATCGTCATACGTCCATGGTCTAACTTGACCATTTTTCCGTCACGGTCTAATTCTATATATTCCGCTCGCGGCGATTGTACCACGGCTTGACAGTATATGTCAAGCGCCCTTGTCCTATCGGTGCCAGTGTACGCCGATCCGTTTCTGGCCTTGACGCTATAAACATGTATAGCCATTTTAGCTACTCGCTTTCGCTATAACCGGATTTTTAGAGCACGAAGGCATATAGAGCCGTTTTTTATAACCATTGCCGATATTGATAGCATTGTAGTAGCTTACGGCTTGATTCAATTTACCTATAAAGCTATATCGCGTTTTATAGCTTCCCTTCGTTCCCTTGCCAACCTGCACTAGAAATTCCGTATAGTCACTATCATAGGCTATACGCTTTCCGTTGACCGTTCCAGTCATAATCATATTGTACCTCTCTTCTAATAAGATACTGCATTGTATAAGTGTATTCAAGTCGTGTCAAGCGATTTTTAATCATTTTCATCGATTTTCTTTTTCTTCCATATATAGCCTATATCTCTAATACGTTTCTATATTTATATATCTATATCGCCGATTCGATCAATTTTATATATGTTCCATGTATGATAATGAGCGAATAAAGAATGTAATTAAAAGATAATGGATAGAATATCACTAGAATCTATATATTATAGTATGTTTACATAGAATAATTACTATATAGGCTTTTAGTATAGTCTATTGTTATATAAAGATTTTACTATATATGAATAGACTGTACTAGTAACTGTATTGGTTACATTAAGATTATAGAAAAAGAACCAGTACACCTCTCGCGCATATGCATCAAACAAACGCATCAAACATAAATGAAAAAGTTCAAACACATCTCAAAAATAAGTTATAAAAACATCCCATATATTATAATAGTGTCACTGCTACTCCTCCCCCTTAGAGCTAAGAAACACCTATAAAGTTAATCAAATTATACATTAGACTAGTTATATATTAGTTTTATGTAACATTATTATTGACTAAATTAGTTAATCTTTTGTCTAAATTAGTTAATAAAAAACGTGATATTACCTTTTGTTTCTGGCAATATCACGTTTATTCTTTATTACTTTGTTTAATATCTTTACTAAATATCCTTATTGTTTTTGTCAGTTTCTACATTCTTTTCGATAATCCCTTTCCCGATAATTGTTTTTCTGAAAGAGAATTTCTTCTCCTCCTTCGGAATAAAGTATTACTTTCTTCAGTTCTCCATGCTTTATTTTCTGTTCAAATCGGTATTCGATTGATCTCTTCATAGTCTTTCTCCTTAGTATCTTTGTCGGTTTATCTTCCATCCCGAGCGCATTTGTCGGTTTTCCGTTTTCTGGAAAATAAATTTTATTTAACGGATCAGGTCTCCGTTGTTCAGGTCAACACACTCAAACTGCCTAGTATGTAACTCATGGTGCCCAAAAAAGAATGCAATCGAATTGTAGCACCCTATTCGTAGCATACCATCCACTACTCGTGATCTATCCACATACATCTTCCCATCCCGCTTCATAGCCACGATGTTGAAGTCAGCCTGTAGCAACACCACATCATCAGCTATGATAACATAGTGACCCGGAACCACAACGCCATCAATCTCGAACGACCTAGCCTGTACCATAAGTTCCTCCGTACTAATAGTGTAATATAATCCTGCCTAGAAGTCAAGCTATTTTTATATGGTATCGATCAAGCCATTCCACAAACGTTAATTCAGCAGCATAGAATCCACAGGATATCCTTCTAGGCAATGAACCTATGCCCACACAATAATCAGGGGCCTCTCCCGTACGATAAGCCTCCTCGGCATCGGCATTAGTTAAGTAAATCTCATGGGGCCATGGAGTCTCTTTAAGCTGAAACGACGTACGCATATTGATCTCCTCACAAAAAGATAATGAGAGTGTACTGCCACTCATACAAAAAGTCAAGCAAATTGTCAGGAATATATGCTATACTCCTGACAAAACACCCCTATCCTAGATTCAACGAGAAGGCCCCTAGAATCAACGCACCATTATATAGGGGGAAACTATGGCACTCGTTCAGAAAACGCCGTGGTGACGCAGGAAACAGCTATAGCGGCGGGATGACGGCCTTGTGGTGGGTGCGGTGGGCAAAAACGCAATAACTACTTATAGATTATCTTCAGGTGGATAGCATCTTGTACCCTCTTACAGTCCACTGAAAAAAGAAGAAGGCGAATTTTCGCCTGTTATTCTGTTAAGAATAACACTATCATTCCAATAAATAATATAGTATATGATAGTATACTATATTATTTATTATCTATATGATTACATTAAGAAGGTTTACTTTTAAGACCGGGGTCGGTTTATTTTTAAGACCACCCCATCTATTTATAAGACCTACCCCTCTATAGTTTATACCCCCATAGTGCTTGACTAATCTGTGATTCTATGATACACTCTGGCAATACTGTGGTAGGTTAGCCCCTAAAAATAATGCGGCGGGTCACAAAATACCACTTGACAAAATCGAAAAAGTGTGCTACACTCCTTCCATCATGCCGCTTGCACTCGGTATGATACTCCACAGTGCGTGAAGTTATCAGGGAGATTATAGAGTCCAAGGATGGCACGCACCCATTCTTAACCCGTGCAAGGGGGACTCTATAATCTCCTTTTCGTTTCTAGGAGGACTCTATGAATGAATTGACAGAGATGTTTGAGGGCAAGCAACTACGGATTATTGATCGAGATGGAGAGCTTTGGTTCGCGGCTAAAGATGTGGCAATGGCGCTGGAGTACAATGATACTGTGAATGCTATAAAGCTACACTGTAAGGGGGTGGCAAAACACCACCCCCTTCCGACCTCTGGAGGAATACAAGAACTTCGCATCATAAATGAGGCTGACCTATATCGGCTGATAATAGGTTCCACTATGCCTGAAGCCGCTCGTTTTGAGAAGTGGGTATTTGAAAAGGTGCTTCCATCTATTCGTAAGACTGGTAGTTATTCCGTTGCTATCCCTAAGACGTATGCTGAAGCACTTCAACTTGCCGCAGATCAGGCTAAGGAGATAGAGCAAAAGAGTCAGGCACTTATTGAGGCCGCGCCTAAGATAGAATCCTATGATGCAATGATGAAGTCAGAAGCTACGATGAATATTTCTCGATGTGCCAAGCATTTTGCTTTACATCCCAAGAAGGTTGTGTTTCCATATTTAAGGGCGCATGGATATCTCATCAAGGACGACCTACCATCACAATCAGCTATCAATGCTGATATTCTTGCACTTGTGCAAAATAAAGAGCGCTTCACTGAAATAGTTCACTTACAAGCGGTGGTGCGTACTCGTCAGCTTGAGAAGTGGAGAACCTATTTAGTACCGAGGATTATTGCTTGGGATAAAGAGCGAGAGGGGGATCAGGATGAGTGAGTCACTTATAAAGATGGTAGATATGAAGCGAAAGTGTATTGCGTTGGAGTGTCGTGCAGATAGGCTTGAGTACAACTCCCGTTTTTACAGTTCAGATGCAGTTGCTAGTGAGTTAGGATTTGAGTCTGTTGCCAAGTTCTATACAGAGCTAACATCAATGGGGCTGGGTATTGAGAACGAATCTGGTGAATGGATGCTATATCCAGAATACTCAGAAACAGATTTCTACGTTATTAGGATACAAGGAGAGTATACAGATATTGATAATGCCACATACTACATTGAGTGGACTGGAATGGGGCGGGATTGGCTGAGAGGAATATTCTATAGGGGGGACAAGTAATGGCACGATACGTAGTAAAGGCTATCCATAAAGAAGGTGAGAAGTCAGCACCTCCTGCTCCTGTAGAACGGCCCAAGTCAGCTAAACAGAAGCGATTCGAGCGACGGTTAGCTGAACGTCGGGCGGCGCGAGCGGCTAAGGCCACACAGTGATATAAGGGTATAGGGGGTAGAATTTACCGACCCCCTAGACTATGCTATGATTAAGGAGGACAATATGGGTGACAATGAATTTCAGAGGGTTTACGATTCTTGGAAGAGTATAGCCCTCTACCCTTGTGGGGGCGGTGTGTTTGGCCCAATGGCCCACGAGTACGGCTTGACTGCCACTGAGGCAGTTCTATTAGGATGGATACACCAGCTTGCAGAAGAAGGGGAAGTATCATCTATGACCATATCAGAAAAAGAGTACGTCTGGATGGATTATAAATATTTTCTACAGCAGTTTCCTATACTGAATGTATCTAGTACATCCCATCTCAGCACGATAATTAGGGGGCTTGTGGGGCGTGGTTTATTGGAGAAGCATAATTATCATAGCTCTGTAATCAGTCATCGTGTATACTTTCATATACCTGAAGATGTCGAATACTTTTTATTCTGTCAGATTGGGGCTGTGTTAGATTTCGAGGATATATGTCGTGCATGGGTAGCACACCAATCTGGTGTGGTGACGAATTAAATTGGGGGTAGATGTGGGTACAGATGAGTTACAGGAGCTATGTGCTTCATGGAGAGAGACAGCTCGATACCCCTGTGGTGGGGGTATCTATGGCCCCGTCGCCGCAGAATATAATCTATCCTACACTGAGGCCGCGTTGTTAGGATGGATCAAGTGGTTGCTGGATGGTACTAAGACTAACATCCTCATTATAGATGGTAAAGACTATGCGTGGATGTGTTACTCAACCTTTTTGCGATACTATAAAATGGTACCAGTGTCGAGTACGCATAACCTTAGCACAGTGATACGTAAACTGGTAGAGCGTGGCCTGTTAGAAAAGTATAACCAACACGATCCCGAGACAGGGCATCGTGTGTACTTCCATATACCCATGCAAGTCCGTCATTTTTTGTTCTATCAAACGAAGGCAGACATCGATACCGAGACCGTGTGCAAGGAGTGGTTACAGTATAAGGCTACAGGTGCAGTAGTGCCCCAGCCCACTCCTTCAGGTGATAATTTATTCCCCGAAGAATCCAAGTCCAAGCCACTACCTGAGTGGTTCGTTTCGTTTATAGATCATGTTAAGGAAGTATCACACCTTAAACCGAAAATACAGGATGGCAATGGCAAGACGTATAAAGGTATAACCACCGTCTATAATCAGTATGGCGCATTGCTCGATGGTTCATTCGTTGCCAAGTATAAGCCAGAGAATCCGAGCTATGACTATACGACGATAGGCCCCGTGACAGCAGAGGAGATAGCCGAAGCGTGTAAGCGTATACCGGCGTATGTTACATCCCTTCCGAATTTCTTCCGTAACTTCAAGTCGGGGAAGAGTCCGTTGCTCGATGTGATAGCTGAGATGCGTACCGGGAAGAAAGTCCCTTATAAGCCGGTTACCAAGATTGAGAAGAGCGATAAGGATGAGATGGTAGCTGACCAGATTTTCCAAGATGCACTGAAGATGATAAAGCGAATGTATCAACGGTTTGATTTTAGTGAGCCGGTAGTGGCCGCGTTATGGAAGCTTCACAATTGGTACCTT
>Ga0172380_10002308_pt1 | contig 29874 bp, 48 predicted proteins | sample Leawe162metaG_FD_119747 | JGI IMG/M metagenome (GOLD analysis project Ga0172380, IMG submission 119747) | Leachate microbial communities from a municipal landfill in Southern Ontario, Canada - Leachate well 162 metaG | ecosystem: Engineered > Solid waste > Landfill > Unclassified | place... | reverse complement strand
GTTCAAGCATTTTATATGACATCTTCACCGCTTCCTGCAATCTCTGAGGATACGGCTTCATTGATTTACTTTTATTGTCCATTACCAAGGTTCATTCCTCTTTTTATCTTTTTGTTCTTTCTCATATAAATATCTTCGGTAGGCTATACTATTACCATTTTCTTTAGCCATCTCGCGCGCTGCGGCCTTATGAAATACTGACATAGCCTTTACTGCCATGCCATCCGCTATAACTCTATCGCCGTGCGCTGATTGCGCGCCACTCGATTCATCTTCACTTAATGACAATCCAATATCCCTATTCTCATAAAAGATATAATCATCATATTCATTTATCGAATCTTCATCGTAAATAATTAAACTTTTATACTGAGGATTACTCCTGATTCCTTCGCCTATGGCTGTTCTCAAATCCATTAACAAGTCAAACTTCTGTGGCTTGCCTGAACACCAGCCATACACATTCCTCCGTGTTGCGCTTCGTTTGCGTTCATCAACATCAATGTAAACAAAAGAATAACCGAGTTCTCTTCTGCGCTTATTAAATACTTGTCCAACCCCATTGGATTCCCAAGTAAGGAATGGTCTGCCTGATGCTCCGCCAACCCAGTGGCATAATGCCACGATGTAAGTTGTAAACTCTTCCGGCGACAAGTGCGGAGAAACAAAGCTCCCAATTTTTTCATTTGTATTAACGTCCACGATTGTGGCAGTTGAGTTAGATGCTCCCGTTCCAAGGGAAATATCGCACGAGACAATGTAATTATGAGACTGATTAAGCCTTCCATTCTTTAATTCCTGCCATAATTTTAGGCGATTGGAACCCCAATCTTTCTTGAATTCTATATTGCTGAAATTATTCTTGTCTTTAAGTTTATAATAAATTTCGCCAGCAACATTCGGTTTCCGACAGTATTCAACCCTTATTCGCTGTAACACCATAGGGTCGAATAGCATTTCAGTGCTACCCATTGGATTCATATCAAGGTTAGTTGCTATATCCCAAGGGTCCCTACGGGTGCATTCTTTATCGTACCATTGGCTACGCCACTTATCAGAGCCGTCAGCTATTAAAGATAACTGTGGCGTTTCACCTTTAGCCATGCACTCCACTTCAAAGTCGGAATGCTTGAAAGGCTCGTCCGCCTTAATGTTATCGAACAAGCCTGGATATTTTGTTTTGTAGTATTCTACGTCCCTAATTGATACATAGTTCAAGCTTGGACTACGATATAATCCTTCCGTCTTGGCTGGATTGCGCCACCAAGGTAAGCAGAAAACTTTTATCTTACCGGAGAACCGGAGCTTTGCAAATGGATGCGACCGTCCGTAAAAGTGGGTCGAATTATAGAGAACGCAGTCTGAAACGTCAGCGACCGAATCCCTGATACTTTGTGCCACTCTGGGTTCAACACGCCCGAACTCATCGAGTAAGATAGCTGTTCTTCTATCTCCTGCGCCGAAATTTTCGTTTGTTGCTTCGCCATCAATAACCGTCCCATTATCTAAATTCTCAATGTGCATATGGGTCTTTACCATAGCCGGATGCATCCATGCGGGAACATGACAAATACCATATAAAATTTTGTGAAATATACTACGCGCTGAACCAGTAACCCTTTGATTGGTTAAGTCGATACAGGTTGATGAATCTACGTAGTCCTCTTTTCTTGAACCTACAAGATATGAACCACCAGGAGATAACATGAACTCTAAGGCAAAATACTTGGATATGAGTTCCGTCGCTCCTTCATCTCGACTCTTCTCCCATAACTCATCGTGCTGGTTATCTATTGCATCCTTAAGCCTGTCAACTGCTAATTCCTGATGAGGCCTGAGTATGAATGGCAAATGCCTTAACCCTGCCTTATTCCTTGGGTTAAACGTCCACAACAGGAGGTTGTAGGCTATCTGAGGTTTAACCGCTATCATTTCGAGAACCGTCTTTTGCAGACCTTTGTCGGCTACTGAAATCTCAGCAAATTTCTTACGAAACTCGATATTTTCCTGGATGTTCTTGGGTATTATCTGGAAGAAACTATCAGGAGTATCAATTTTAATCGTATTCATTTATACCACAGCACTTACATTGGTCCCATAGTAATGGGTCCCAATCATCATCCTTTGGATAATCAAGTAATATACAGTACGAATAATGGTGTTGCCAATCTTCGTCCGGCCAAAACTCTCGGTAATATGGGCAATGACAACGATACCCGCTATTACGTTCATAACAATAATCCCCTTTAGGAATCTTGAATTTCGCTATTAACCTCTTTATCCAACTTATCTTCTTCATCTTCGATTACGACGCTCTTTATTTTCTTTCTTGGTGTTTCTGATAGTAACTTACCAGCTAATTTGTCAATAGCCTCACTTGCTAACTTACCATCAATTCTAACACTAATAGTTTTATTATCGGTCTCTATCACCTGTTTAGGAGTTACCCAATCATAACTGCCATCGCGCCTTGCCATATTCAAAAGTAGGAATGTGAGGAGGTTGTGATTGCCAGTCTGATGCTGGACGAAGGTGGTAGTTTCAATAACAGGTTGACCATTCTTATCGGTCTTTTCTACGGTCTTGGAGGAGGTGTAATCGTAGCCGAGGGCTTGCTTGATACCAGATGCCACTAATCGCTTTTTAGTTATCAAAGAGCCTTCTTCGCAAGCCACCAAAAATTCTTCATGGCTTTTCTTCCACTGCTCTATCGTCTCTTTGGCTACCCCAAAAGCATATGCCAAATCCTTGACTGTAAAGCCAGCGGCTACTAATCGCTCTGCTACGTCCGAATATTCTGGCTTATATTTTGAGGTTCCGTCGCCATGAGGATGGGTGATAATTGCGTCGGCCTCCATGGGATTAACTTCTTTTGTCACGTCTCACCATCTCACAAATCTTATGGGTTATTCGACAACTACCAGAACGCGGCCTAATTGACAATCTGTTGATTCTCAAAATAGCTCTGGCCTCACGCTCCGCCTTCTCATCAATCGCATCCCAACACTTCATAGAACCTCCGTAAAAATTTGGGTTGTTTTGGGTACAACCCCTAAACCCATCGACTGCATGATACAGCCGTCATTAAAAACTCGTCGGCGCTTTTTCGTATGGCTCTCACGAGATTATTAACTTTCGCGGTCCCTAACAGGCCATAATGGTTATAAACAATTATGTCTTTAAGTTATTTATATTTAAGACATATTCAGGGTAAAGTAATAACCCCTGGTTATATTTCTAATTTAGGGTTAATGGTTATAAACTTATAACCCCTGTTAGTATTATACTTAAAGGGTTTATTATAATAAACAATTTACTTTAGTAAAATAATTTATAAAAATAAAATATAAATTATATTATAACCCATAAAATTATATATATTTCTATATGGCGAGTCGAATAGTTCCTATAATAACAATTGTAAACTATACAATAACCCAGAAAAAATCTTAAAAAAAAATGAAACATGCTACCGGTTTGGGTTACCGCGAGAGAATCTTTAGGAGTTGGGAGGTCGGAAATAGGGTTGAATAAAAGATGTGTACTATCCAATATCGTAGTAAAATTTAGTGGCAGGAACGTCGTAATCTTCATCGTTAATTACGGTAGTAAGTGAGACGGGATTCTGCATAGAATTGTTCGTGATGTGCATAGCCTTACGCATCCCCTTAACCCTCTTCCAGGCTTCGGGATTACGTCTGGCGAACCTCTTAAAGTAACCTCGCACGTCGTGATTATTAATACCAAAGGCCGCGGCGATATCTGCTACACTCATCCCTGAACCTATAGGTCCTGGAAGGTACATAGAAATCAACTGTTTCTCTCTCTCAGTTATGTCAACATAGTTACTCGTTTCAGTTTTCTCACACAAAACCTCAGTTTTATTATGAGACGTTACTACCATAAGAGAATCGTACTGCTCAGGACTCTTCTTGTGTATTAAACACATGGTTTTCTTGATATAATTATGAGATTTATGTAGCTTCTTGGCTATTTTAGCGTAAGATAAGCCCTTACCAGTAGGTTCAGGTGCAGCTAACATGAATATTTCAAACTCATTAGGTGTAACTTTACCAATAATCGTGTTCTCAAGATACATCGGAAGCTTCTCACCCCTCTGTTTCTCTCGCCATCGCTTCATGTAAGCCAATCTTTCATTTCTATCTTTTATCATATTGTATATTATACCATATTTTCAGGGAAAAAGCAAGGTAAAAGTTTCGCTAGAGGTAACTTTATTTTAGCCCCCAAAAATATATATAAAATTTTTTAGGGGGTTAACATCCCCACGGTCCATTCTTTTATTTCCACCCCACCTACCCATTACTGTTATAGGACGTACCATGTGTGCCGCCCGTGCCGCCCGTAGTGTGTGTATCATGTGTATCTATTGTATCATCTATAAAGTCAATAATGTCCATGTCGTGTTGCGCATGTGTATAGAATATAGGGGGTTTGGGGGTTATCCCGCCCATACCACCTATATCGATTATGCCATTTATGCCAATTTTAGCACTAATAATGCCCATATTGATTGTAGTGATTATGCCTATTGTACTGGTTATGATGTTTGTACTGATTATGCCTTTTATAGTGTTCAGGTCAATTATATCCATCTTATTGATTGCAATCCCGTTGACCAAATATCGTCCCATAACACAATTTTAACAAAATTAAAATATTTTTTATTTTTTATTTGCATTTTTATTTTTTTGAATTATACTTTGTTTATAGCGATTGTGCTATTTTGGAGGATTAAAAATATGAAGTGGTTATGCAATAGAATAGATTGCGATTTATATCCGATAGTATTCTTATCAGTATTCGCATATATCGCATTGATGTAAAAATTATTTTATTTTTTATTTGTATTTTAGAATTTATGTATTATACTTTGTTTAGTGGTTAATTGACAAGTTAATAGAGAAAAAACGAAACAAGCAAAATAACTTTTTTAGGGGTAAATATTATGGCAACAAAAACAATGATAAAATGTCGAGGTTGTGGTAAAGAGATTGAAGTAACATTAAATCCGGACGGTACGCCAAATCGCAAAGATTGTAAAGAATGCGCCTTTAAGCGATTGGCAACATACCGCGTCAACAAGATATTGAAAGACTTTGAATTGCTTGAAAACCTATCAAGTAGTCAATACCAAAAAACAGACGAACAAATAAGCAAAATTAAACGTGTTATTACCGAAAAAATGCAAAAAGCATTATCGGCAATTGAAGGGACGAAGACAGTAACAAAAGATACATTTACACTATAATATAGTGTATAACATGGCTATTGTATATGCACCGCAATACAATGTTCGTCGTCGATACAATAGCCTTTTATGCACTATGTTAATAAATAAATGAGAGGATAAAAAAATGTATAGTAACAATTTTAAAAACGAAATGGATGAGCAAGCAGAAAGAGAAAGTATTGTAATTAAGACAATGAATAGAGATAGAGTACGTAACCATAATCGGCGGCCTATCACTAAAAACCGTTTGACATATACGCAAGCATTATCAACGGCACGTTGGGATACATTGGTACGCAAGGCTATTGACAGAGAATTGAATAGTAAAATAAGTTTATAATTGAGGGATATATGAAATCAATAGCGATATTCTTATTAGTGATAATAACAGTAATTACATATAGCAGGTTTATAAGATTGTGAGGAGGATATATGGATTTATTTTTAACATTATTATTAATCGTATATAGATTTTTTACTGAATTAGTATTACCGATATTATTGGTTATTTATTGTAGAAATATATACACCATATGTTTTTTATTAATTACAGTATTTATGCAATTATTAAGTGTGGTTATAGTAAATTCACGTAAACAAAAAAATTAATTTGCATTTAACGAAATATGTATTATACTTTATTTAAGGGGGCGAAATATGGAATACGAAGTTTATACTAATGAAGATGGATTATATTATGTAGTAGGTGAATGCGGTCAAACGGATTGCTTTGTAGATAAGGATGAGGCTATTGCGGCGTATTGTGATATTGTCAATAATGAATGTTGTGATTGTGAAGATGATTTATTTGACAATATATTTGATGATGATATAATATCACCTGATACAAGATATTTTTAATCACGGGGGGGATTAAATGAACGATAGACAAAAGAAATTATTAGATGAATTACTTAATATTATTAATAATCCAGAACACGATTTAAGTGCTGACCATGATGGATGTATGGGTAATACACATATGACCGATACTAACGGAATAATTGTGGATATAATTAAATTTGTGGAAAGTGAAAACTGTATAAGATTATTAAAAGAGGACTAACTTATGGATGATAGATTAACAGGGTTTCAAGAGCAAGTATATGAATGCCAGGAATGTAAGGCATTAATGAATGAAACAAGTATTAAAGGAATAAGACAATTGGATGGAGGATATATATTGCCATGTGTAGTGTGTGGTAGTGAAAATATAAAATTGTATCAAGAGGGTAAATAATATGTGTCTATCAGTAGAATATGATAAAAGAAGTAGAGAGTTTAGAAGATTACCGGATAAAATTAAAGGTTACAAGGTAATAAATAAAGAGGGTAATGAATTACCACATGCCAACGGTAATGTTAAGGCTGGTATAAATGAATTTTTATCTAATCTTGTCTATATGGGTGATGATAAATATTATAAAGGCGGTTCTCATGTATTTTTAGACAAATGGGACGCTTTTAATTTCAAAAAGTTTTGGCAAAGGGTTATTGCTGTTCATTTTAATAAAAAAGATATAAATACTTTCGGCAGACAAGACTTAGATGATTCAAGTTATACAGTTACAGTTAAGAAATTTACTGTTAAAAGTCTAAAAAGTATTCAATGAGGGTTAAAATATGAAATTATTTGTGTGGACTGGCTTTTGTCCTGATTATACTGGCGGTCTTGCAGTAGCATTAGCTAAGAACGAGACGGAGGCTCGAAAACTAATTATTGAAGAGCGTGGCTTTAGTGAACCGTATAATTGGGGAACATTAACTGTGTATAGAGTTGATAGACGTTGTGCTATTAGTGTTAGTGGTGGAGGGTAAATGATATGAAATGTGATTATTGTGGTAAAGAAGTTAAGGATGATGATTTAGAAGAATTGGTAGTAGATGGCGAAACAATGAATGTATGCAGTGAATGTAAGGATGGGATTGAAAAGTGCGATGATTGTGGTGAATGGACGAGACAGGGTACGCATGATGTATATCACGATAGACATGAGCGGCAAGTTTGTGATTCATGCTTTGAAGAAAATTATCGTGAGTGTGAAGATTGCGGTAATTACTTTCATGTAGATAGCATAAATTACATAGAGAATATAGATAGGTCTATATGTGATGAATGTCATAATAATTATGTTATGTGCGATGGTTGTGGTGGTACTTTTCATGTTGATGATATGCAGGATAATTATTGTGATAATTGCCATAGCGACGACCATGAAGATAGTAATTATCCATCACATTGGAAAATACAGAAAACATCAGAAGATGTTGCCGGCACGCCCATCTTTGGCGTTGAATTAGAAGTGGGTTTTAAGGATGATGATTTCTGTGAAGATGATATGATGCTATATGATTGGGTATCCTATACAAGGGATAGTAGTATTGATTACTCATATAATATGGAATTTCTTATACATCCGATGTCATGGAGTTGGATTAAAAAGAATTACGAACAAATAGAATGCTTGCTGAATAAGATAAAATCATGCGGCGGCAAGGTTGATAGCAGTTGCGGCATTCACATCCATGTGAATAGAGATGCCTTTAAGGATTTTGCTCATCTATACAGGTTCTTTAAGTTTATTCATGGTAACGAAGAATATTTCTCTGAACATAGTGGCAGAAAACATCACAATGATATAGATGCATGGGCAAAATTCAGGCCAAGCGAAGTTGATGATTGTGATACTCAGGCCCAATTATCGGATATGGGCAAGTATCGGGCGGTCAATCTTGTGCATTATGAAACAGTAGAAATAAGGATATTCGCCGCCACATTAACTTTCTCTAAATATGTAGAGAATATAAGATTGATAAGGGATGTATTTAACTATACTGCCGATGATAATTGTGATATGGATATAAACAACTTTGCTACTTATCATGCTGATTCTGATACAGTAAAACAGTTAGCTTTACAAGTGGAGGAATAATGGCACGTGAAAATAGATGTGATAATTGCAACAAGCTTATTAATGGAGATGAGTATGTAATCATTGACCATTCAGGAAATTGTTTCTGTTTTAGTTGTTACCATAGAGATATAACCCAAAAACATATTAGATATTGTAGGGAGTGTGGTAAGAGAGTTTTAGTACATCTTAACGTTATAGGCGATGTGATATGTTTGGATTGCAAAAAGAATATAATTTCCTGTAATAGATGTGGTCATATTATTGAGAATAAAGAATATGTCGAACGTGATAGTGAAAAGATTTGTTATTCATGTGTACATAATGGAGGTTTAATTAGAGACTATTCCTACAATCCGCCCAATCCTACATTCTATGGTGCTAATTCAAGGATTGGTACGTTATTCATGGGGATAGAGTTAGAGGTATACAATGATTGTGATTATCTATATACGAAAGATATAGATTCTAAATATTGGTATCTCAAATACGATGGCTCAATAAGTCATGGATGTGAGATAGTATCGTATCCAATAACATTTGAATATCTCAAGAAGAATAAAAATATTATATTAGATATTGCTAAACTTGGAGAGGGCGGTGAAATATATAGTAATGCGGATGAGAATTGTGGATTACATATCCATTTATCTAAGGCGGCTTTCGGTAACTATCACTTATGGAAGTTTATGCGATTTATATATTCTTCTCACAATAGAACGTTTATCTATAGAATAAGTGGCCGTAATGAGAATAGTATGAATAGATGGGCTAAAGTGACTGGCAGTAATTATATAAAAGCAAGAGCTAAAAACTTTAGTCAATTAGATATGGATAGACACGCCGCTGTCAATTTGTTGCGGCGGGAAACAGTAGAGTTAAGGATTTTTGTTGGTACATTAGACCCTGTAATATTATGGGGGAGGATTGAATTTACTCATGCATTATATGAATATACAAGAGTTGCGAATAGCGGCGACCTTACTCATGGTAAGTTCAAAGTATATCTTGATAGCAGGTCTAAAATGTATCCTAATGCATTGAAATTAATAAGGGAGGTTGCATGTGCGTAATAATCGTAAAGAAAAAGGATAAAAATATAACAAGACGAGAGTTGAAAGAATGTTGGGATTTTAATCCAGATGGTGCGGGCTTTATGTATGCAGCGAATAACAAGCTACATATATCTAAAGGGTATTTCTCTTTTAGGGCGTTCTATCATGTGTTTAGAAAATATGAACGTTTATATCCCGAATCGGATTTTGTAATACATATGAGAATAGCTACGAGTGGTAAGAAGGATTACGATAATTGCCACCCATTTATAGTGAATGATGGATTAGCTTTCGCTCACAATGGTATTTTCTGGGGACTCGGTGATAAAGAACATTCAGATACTTATATCCTGAACGAGGAAATACTGAGTAAATTTCCAAGAAACTTCCTTGATATACCAGAGATTTTTAAGGCTGTAACTGATTATGTCATAGAGAGCCATAGTAAATTGGTATTTATGGATAATCAAAACAAGATTACTATTGTGAATGAAAAAGCAGGTACATGGGACGATGGGATATGGTATAGTAGTGGACATTATATGACCAAGATATATACGCCATCATCTTATAAAAGTTCTTACTATAACAAGTCTGCTACTGGCGGCCACGATGAATATGATAATGAAGGTAGGTCTATATATAAAGCCAGTGAGGTATATTGCTTTAGTTGTAATACGTGGATTAAACGTGATGATGTACAGAATGTGCATGGCAATTGGGACACTTGTCCTATCTGTGGTGAAATAATGGCTGAGGACACAAATGATTATTTGTGGAATAGAAAATGAAAACATATGTCAAGAGTAGATTTAGTACGGAATATCTCGTGCTTGAAATAAGACAATGTGATAAACTTCTATGTTTAGATATTAAGCGTAACAAGGAATGTGTAATTAATAAGAATGTTATTGTGTCGGGCGACGATATGATTATGAAGTCATTTATGTCGCAGGACATTAGTGATAATAAGCCTGTCGAGGCTGTAAGTGGTAATAGAAGGGAAGGTGTTATGTGTGCTGATGTAATAGTACCTCGCCCATCATCTCCTTGGCATAGAGTTGACCCTGAACATGTGGACGAAGTAAGATGTAATACTTATGAACTATTGCTCGCCGTGCCACGTATTGAGCCGAATGATTTTGGCGAAAGACATGACCAAGCTCTACATGAGGCTATGGAAGCATTACGTACACAATTAAGAGGAGGAGAAACACCGTTTTAATAAGGAATAATATGAAACTAACTAACGAACTAAAATATCCAGAATCAGTATATAATGCGGCACTGGATTCTATATATAAACCATTACCCGATAAGATAAGAGTAACCGAACTCATCTCTCCGCCGCTCATAAGAACATTAACCATGCGGCATTGGGATGATATTGTAGTGGATGTAGATGATTTCTTATTATCTATGTTTGGTACTGCTTTCCATAAATTCTTAGCCAGTTATGAGAATAAGGATAATACCATCTTTGGTCAAAGATTTGATGTTAAGGTAGGTGATTACGTATTAACTGGAGAACCTGATAAGTTTAATGTCAATACTGGAATACTCGAAGATTATAAAACCACTTCGGCGTGGTCGTTTGTATTCGGCCATAAAGAGTGGGAGGAACAGCTTAATCTATATGCACATCTATTAAGATTGCATGGGTATAAGGTGTATGGACTATTAATTAATGCGTTCTTGCGTGACTGGACTCTTAATCAGTCTCGTCAGCGTGGTCGTTGGGATTACCCAGATAAAAGATTCTATGTATGCAGAATGAAACTCTGGGATTTAGCGGATACAGAGAAGTTTATTGATACTAAAATTACTGATATTATTACTAATCCTGAACGCGAGTGTACGCCAGAAGAGAAATGGGAACACCCCACCACTTACGCAGTAATGAAAGATGGGCGTAAGAATGCTGTGAGAGTACTTAAAACTAACGAAGCGGCATTGGACTGGATAGAACATAATACTAAAGGTGCTGAACGAAATAAAATAACAATAGATGTAAGACAGGGAGAGTGTGTGCGTTGCAACGGATACTGCGATGTTAGCAAATTCTGTCCGTATTTCAAGGGGGATAATAATGAGAGAGACTAATATTATTAAAATGGACAAGGAAGGTACTGCTACATGCAGGTGTCACTTCTGTCAGAAGATTGTTAAGGTGCATAATTATCTAAAAGAGAGGCAGGACATATTAGAATTTAATATGTTATCGAAATCCGAACTAAATAATGGTTGGCCTCACGTACTTTGTGAAAATTGCTATACATCTGATAGGACAGAAAATATAGCAGATTGGTGGGCAAGGTTTATATGTGCAAACGAACCCTCTTATAGTATTAAACAGAGACAATGTAGTTACGATGAATATGATGATTACGATGCCAACTATCCAAGTTGGTGGTATAAAAGATTTGGCACTGGTTATAATATGGGATTTAGTTCATATAGTAAGGAAGGTGCGGGGTTATCTAAGCTACGTGAACTTGTTAAGAAATATAGTGGTGAGTGTACTGATATAGTTAAAGTGGAGGCTAATAATGGGTAATTATACAGACGAAGAAAAACTGGCGTTTGCCAAAAGGGATAGAGAGATTGTAAGGATGAACGCACTGAATAGGGCAACAGATTTAATAATAGCCCTGAAAGGGCCAATGGTGGATGTGAATATCTGTGTAGATACTATTGAAGAAGTAGCTGATAAATTTGTGAATTGGATAACATCCCCGCCCGATGATAAATGCAAATGTGTGGGCGGGTGTGCGGGCGTAGAAGATGCTCACTTCGAGCCGGAGTCGCCACTAACTAAGAATTATCCTATCCCCGACCCAACGGAAATGGATGTATTAATGTTGATAGCTAAGGAGTTGGCGGCTCAATGTCCAGATGGTTTCAGTGTAGATTTCGATAAAGTGTGTATCGAAGTATGTCGGGCCTTTCCGAGATACCCTCGTAATAAAGATTCAGTGAGTAAGGCCGTGAACGGCATAAATAAAAATAATGTTTTCGTGAAAGGACAAAGTTAATGGCGAATAGACCAATTAAAAACTTCAAGAGTAATGGTATTGATGTGGCTATATGGCAGGGCGATTTTAAGGGCGAGCCTACGTATAGCGTAACAATTCAGCGTGGTTATAAGACAGAGAAAGGGTATGAGAATACTGGGTTCTTGCGACCGAACGATTTATTAGTTGCGTCACATTTACTTGAGCAAGCGTTTGATTACATAAATTCATTGCGTACCACAAAGGGTAATGATGCCCCTGCTGGAGAAAATTGGTAATGTTTGAAAACTACGTGAAAGTTTCTGATGAGATATTAAATATTAATAGAACTATCTATGATAATCCAATGGGGCTTCCTACTGGTATCTATCCCTTAGATAATATGATACGTGGATTACAGCCTGGGCTTACGATAGTAGCAGGTCGCCCCTCAATGGGTAAGAGTTCTTTAATGATTGATATGTCTCTCGCAATAGGCAAGGAAAATACAGCTATATTATTCTCTATGGAAATGTCACGTAGAATATGCATGGAGAGAATGATAGCGAATCAGGCTAATGTTAGCTATACGGCCATTAAATCAAATTTGATTTCAGACATCCAGAAACAGAAGGTGGAGGATGCGGCTAATGTTATATCTAAAATGTCTATTATAATTGACGATTCCAGTTTATTAACTGTGAACCAGATACAGGAGAAAATGAATAAGTACACGGAGCTTTTCTCCCCTGATGTCGTTATGGTCGATTATCTGCAACTTATGACGGCAGTGACCGCAAGCACTCGACAGCAAGAGATTACGGAAATATGCAGGGTATTGGCTGCTCTGGCTAAAACTTATGCGCTTCCTTTCGTGGTGCTTTGTCAATTGAATAGGTCGGTGGAATACAGAGAAAACCATCGGCCTCGTCTCTCCGATTTAAGGGAAAGTGGAAGTATAGAGCAGGATGCTGATGTTGTATTGTTATTGCATAGGCCAGGGTATTATACAGTATTAGATAATCCTTTGGCCGTGGACAATGGAAGTGCTGAAATAATCATAGCGAAGCAGAGGAATGGTAGTACTGGAATAGTTAATTGTAACTGGTCTGCCCAGACTATGAGTTTTAGGGATAATGTTGTTGGGGAGGATTTCTAATGAAAAAGGCAAGAGTTATCGTTACTTTTAATTGCAATAGAAATTGTGCGGGATGCTGTAATAAACATGAGACCATGCTTCGTCAAATGAGGCCAGCTGACAGTCTTGCGTCACTCTTAGATTATGATATGATATTAATTACTGGTGGCGAACCATTGTTATTGGGCAATAAATTAGTTGATGCTGTTCGTAATTTAAGATTGGAGTATTTATATAGCGGTGAAATAATATTATATACAGCAGAATGGGACGTGGATTTAATTAATAAATTATTATTATATATTGATGGTATAACTATCACATTACATAGTCCAAATGATGTTCAATTAGCAATAAATAATATTCATAAAATAAAAGATGAAGTTTACCAACACTCATTTAGATTAAATATATTTAAGGAGGCTGGAGATTGGCTCTTGTTGGATACAACAGGTTGGAATACTAAACATGATATAGAATGGATTAAAGATTGTCCATTGCCCGCTGATGAAGAATTGTTTTATTTGGAGAATTTCTAATGAAGAATTTACCTATATTAACACCTCTGGATATGTCCGACCTCAGGAATAATAGTATAGAATTATACAAGATAATGAAAGGTAAATGGATGTTTGTGGATTGTATGGGTGGATTAAATCCTAAGCTATGTTCCGCATGCCGCAAGAGAAAAGTATGTCAAGCACAGCAAGAAGAGGAAGAAGAACTTATGAATATATTCGTACATACATTCCATGAGCGAGTCGAGGGCGTGAGTGATGATGATACGTGTATCCCAGAGTAACCCCTGTCCTATCTGCGGAAAACGCGATTGGTGCATGATACATGACAGTGGTGAGTATGCTATCTGTGCAAGGGTGGAGTCTAAGGTTAGGGTTGGTGAGGCTGGTTTTAGGCATGAATTAAGTGGAGAAAAAAAGATGAGTGTTAAACATAAAGATTTAGCTCTTATTAATATTCATTGGAATACAATTAATGATATTTATATTAAGAGTTTGCACGAAATGAAGATTCTTATTCCTAACTTCTTAACCAGAGATTCTGCTAATGCTTATAATTGTGGATGGGATAGAGAGAATTATACATTCCCTCTCCGCGACCATTGTAATAATATCATCGGGATACAACGTCGTCGTCCAGACGGCAGTAAGAGGTCGATAAGAGGTAGCCGTGCAGGATTATTCCTACCTCAAGGCGGTGGACGTAGTAAGGATGTTGTGTATGTATGCGAAGGATTATCCGATACCGCCACTGTTTATGACTTAGGGTTTATGGCGGTGGGTAGGATGTCAGCTTCTACTGGCACGGAGTTGCTATGTAAACTATTGATTAATAGAAACGTAGTTATCGTGAGTGATAATGATGAGCCTGGCCTACTCTCCGCTAATCACTTACTTAAGAAATTGGCGAATATAGCGTTTAAGGCCAGAATTATTACGCCCAGCACGAAAGATATTAGGCAATTTTATATTGAGAATGGTGCAGATAAAACAATTAAGTTGTTGACAAATGAATAATAATATGGTATAATATTACTTTAAGGTGAAATAAAATGGACTGTCAAAATAAATACATTGAAATTATCCTCCTCGTTTTATTTATATTATTGGCGGGCATGGCTATCGTGAGTTGTTCTCTCCCTCCACAACAAGGCGGTAGCCCTGACCCCTCCCCTACCGACCAGTTAATTAAGGTAGTAACTAAAACGTCGTGGATGCCAACGTTAAGTATTGTAGGGATTGCTTGCGGTGTATTTGCCCTTCTGAACGGCTTCAAGTGGGGAATACCAGCGATAGCCTCGTGTTGCGTGTCGCTCTTTATGAGTCTTGCTACTGCGAGATACTCAGAGTATATGGCTATTACTGGATTAGTAGGTAGCGTATTGATTACGGCGGGTTCTATTATAGTTAAGAACCAAGCATTGATTGAAATCATTACTGGTGTTGAGAAAGTTAAAGAAGAAGTTCCAGTTGATTTACCTACTGGTAGTAAAGAAGTAAATAAAGTATTGGATAGACATCAGACTAAATATACCAAGAGGACAGTCAAAAGTGTCAAAAAGAAATTAGGGTTGTAAATACAATTTACTATTGCATATTTGCTAAAAGTTGTTCATCGGCGTGGTGGGAACACGTACAAAGGCGCGTAATGGCTATGTCAAATAACGAAGTCCTGTTACAGAGCGGGTTCAAATCCCGCATGAACAAATGTGGACGTGGTGTAATTGGCTGCACAGCAGGTTGTGGTCCTGCGAGTAGGGGTTCAAATCCCCTCGTTCACCTTGTGTATTTATTATTGTTTATTGAAAGGGTTAAACATGATTGACACAGCGATTGCCGTGTGCATTGGCGTAGTAATTGGGTTCGTATTGACCCCAGTACTAAAAGCTCTACTTGCACGTCTGTTGAAGTCAGCCAAAAAGGATTAAGGCTAAGGTTTCGTAAGGAAAGGGAATGAATGTAAGCCAAGGATGGCTCTTATTCAGGAGATAAATTATGGGTAAAGGTGATAAATATAGGCCCGTAGATAAAGATAAATATGAGCGTAATTACTTAAGAGTGTTTGGAATTAAGTGTCCAAGTTGTAATGGTTCTGGTTTTAGGGATAGTGGTATTGGTTCACTTGATTCGTGTTGTAATTGTAATGGTATTGGTTATATTGAAAGGAAAAAGTAGATGAGTGAATGTAAATTTAAGGTCGGAGATAATGTTTTAGTTGTTTCAAATAGAAAAAAACTTAATAAAATAGGTATTAATCCAGATATTTTACCAACAGTTGTAACTATTATTGAAATTGATACAGCCTTCGGACTTCCTATTTTAGCGAGGGATGATAAAAATCTTGGTGTTGTATGGCACTTTAGGGAAGAGGACTTGGAACCTATAACTAAACATTCCGTTTCGCAAACTACGGCTGAAACAAGAGCTTTTAGTACAGGCGCAACCCGTGACACAATAGATGGCAAGCTTAGTTTCTATAAAGCATTATCGCCCGTCGTTCTTGAAAGATATGTGCAGTACCTCGGTAAACATAGATTGCAATCTGACGGCAAACTAAGGGATTGGGATAACTGGAAGAAGGGTATTCCTGTTGATACATACTGTGATTCTTTACTACGCCACACCCATGATGTATGGAAACTAACACAGGGCGGTACTGCCCACGATAATCACGGTGAAGTGGATGTAGAGGATGCTCTTTGTGCTGTATTGTTTAACGCAATGGGTTGTTTATATGAAATTTTGAAAAGAAAGTAGGTTCCACATGAAACGAATCTATGTAAGTCACCCGATAAGGGGTAAAGATGGAGCGAATGCCACGGATGAGACTAAGGCTGAGAACTGTAAAAATGCTATTCAGATTGCTAATGTTTTGAGAGCCTTAACCCCTAATAAGGAGTTCTACGTCCCTGCCGAACATGAAGATTTCATAGGTAAGGCGTACAAAAATGGTTTCTTAACAGAGGACCAGATACTTAGTATTGATTGTCAAATAATATCTAAATGTGCGGCGATGGTAGTGCTTGATTTCGGTCATATTAGTCGTGGCATGGATATAGAAATTAAATTTTGTCGAGTAACAGGAATACCATGTATAAAAATAGATGCTAATGCAATACTTAATTTGGAAGGAGAAATTTTTGTCAGCAAAAAAAAGACATCCTAAAATAAGTAGTCTTAAAAAGAAAGCTGACGCTCTATATTCAGAATTTATTCGCAAGAGGTTCGCTGATGAAAACGGAATGGTGGCGTGCTGTACTTGCGGAACCATTAAACATTGGACAGAAATGGATGCGGGGCATTTCATTGGACGTAGTTGTAATATGTTACGCTATCATCCTATGAATGCCCATGCCCAATGTCGCAGTTGCAACAGGGGCGGGCGGAGAATAATGATGTATATTAAGTTTATGTACGAGAAGTATGGGGCGACATTTATTGACGTGCTTCTACCCCTCGAACAGCAAACACATACATGGACTGAAAAAGAACTGAGAAAGATAATCGAGGAGGTCAATAATGAGTAAAGTACTAATAATTGGTGACCCGCACGAACCCGCTACACATCCTGGGTATCGTGCTTTCTGTAAAGATTTACGTAAAGCATACAAGACGGATAAAACTATAATCATTGGTGATATATGTGACCATCAGGCTATTAGCTTTCATGCTAATAACCCTATGTGTCCAGGCCCCGATGATGAATTTCAATTAACTAAACAGAAGATAAAACTGTGGCACAAGGATTTTCCTAACGCTATTGTTACGATAGGTAATCACGATGCCCGTGTTATAAGATTAGCTGAATCAGTTAATATTCCAGCGAAGTATCTCCGTGACTACTCAGAGGTATGGAAAACAAAAACATGGAAGTGGGTAGATGATATTATAATTGATGATGTGTATTATTTGCACGGATGGGGTAGGACAGGTGTCTTTCCCGCCTACAATGCGGCCAAGGATAACCTAATGTCAACAGTCATGGGTCATTGCCATACCGCCTCAGGGATAAAGTGGTTAGCTAATCCTTCGAGAAGAATATTTGGCATGGATACAGGTTGTGGAATAGATGTGGACGCATGGCAGTTTGCTTACGGTAAACATCTAAGACAACGCCCCATCCTCTCGGCGTGCGTAGTCATAGATGGCGTACCTTTCCATCACATTATGCCTTGTGGCGTTAAAGAGAAGTATCATAAGAGTAGATTTTAAGGAGACAATAATGGATTTTCCGAATAGAAGGTATCAAATAATATACGCTGACCCGCCGTGGAGTTTTAATTTTAGAAATAGGGCGGGATTGAGCGAGACGGCGAAAGCTGCGCTATATAATACAATGAGGCCTGATGATATAATTAATTTACCCGTAAAGGCTATCGCTAATGACAATTGTGCTCTATTTTTGTGGGTAATGGACTCTCAACTTCCGTTAGCCTTTAAGGTGATTACGTCTTGGGGTTTTGAGTATAAAACGGTTGCTTTTACGTGGGCCAAGTTAGCCAAAAACACATTTCATTTCGGAGGTGGCAACTGGACACGCTCAAACCCAGAGCAGTGTTTATTGGCGACAAAGGGGCATATAACAAGGGTGTCTGCATCCGTAAGACAATTGGTTATAGAGCCACGAAGGGAACACAGTAGAAAGCCTGACCGTATAAGGGCGGATATTGTTGAGTTGGTAGGTGATTTACCCAGAATTGAACTCTTTGCCCGCCAGAAAACAGAAGGTTGGGATGTTTGGGGCGACGAAGTAGATTCTAATGGCTGAAAAAGAAATAACAATAAGAGAAAAATATGATATAAAGGACTTAAAAGGACATGAACGATGTGAATTATGTGGAGCTGTGGAATTATGGGTCGCAGATGTTGTGGATTTGGATTTCCGCCATCATAACTATCTTTGTAGGTCTTGCTATTACGATATTTGTGTGCGGCGTATGGAGGAATCTAAAAAACAAAAGCATAGACTTGTGGAAAAAGAAAATGCGTGGAAAAATAAGGTAATTAATTTACCTATTATTGGAGACAAAAATGATAACAAAACTACTTAAAGATTTATTTAATGTGATTATTATTCTGGCCGCCCTATTTATTTTAGGATGGTCATTTACGGCGGCGTACGGGACTACTGAATATAAAGACAGTCCAGCCTTGAATATTAATACAATGGAATTACATCAGATGGCCGCATTCAATGTTGACTATATTGGCGGCAAGGATAGATATGTCGAGGTATTAAAGGTTAATGATGGTTGGATATATTATTATCACGACCCGATTAATTCCTCAAGTTATACTGCCGTCTTTGTACACGAATAATCCCTCATTTTATTTTGCTCTGGCCGCCTTAGATACCCCCTCTTTGGCGGCCTATTTTATTATCTACATTTATATAGACAGATTAGTTGATTCTGTCTATGAATATATAGACTAAACTCTTTGCAGGTCAGAAAACTTAGCTTCTCTAATTATCTTGGTTCTGGCCTTTTCTTTGGACATTTTGATAGCCTTCTCAAGTAACTTAACTTTCATCATATCAGTCATGGTTTTCCATGTTGGCATGGCGGTCAGTCTTGGGATGGCTATTTTTAGATTAGCGGACACTTCGTTCTGGTAATCTTTATACCTCTTCTCGTTCAAGTGCCAATCACTATCAATCGTCTGAGTAATACCACCAATACCCACACCTAATTTCTTCAACTCTTCACGAATACCACTGGGTAAAGTCTTAAATACTTTATCTCCTGCCATCTTTTGTTTCTCTGCCAACTTACCAATATAATCAAAGTTATCGGCAGTCTGTTTGGCTTTAGTTTCCATAGCGGATATGTCAGGGTAATTCCTACGTAAAGCGTCCTGGAAATTCGGACCTAACTCATTCCACTTGGCGCCGTATGTCTGTTTAGCATGGTAATCTTTAAGTTCTGTAGCCTTTTGAGAATCCCTCTTAGGATAGGTCTGCGCGCCAACACCATGTAATGCCAATGGAGCTACCACTCTCAATGAATGTAATCCCTGATAATGAACTGCATCTATACAATCCTGGAAGAATAGAGGAATGAATCTCTGGAATGCTTCTCTTGCTACAACATCTGTTTCAAGTGATAGTTTATCACCGAGGAATGTTTCACCTCTAATCATATCAACAGCAAAGCCAGCAGGAGGAGACATCTTGGATTGAATAAATCTCCATACAATAGAGTTTCTTTCTTCTGGCATTATCTCGTCTGTGGTAGTTGATTTACGTTCAGCGGTAATAATCTGAGCAGCGAGTCTTAATATCTGGCCGTATCCGGCTGTAAAATCAAGTCTTGTATTACCAATTCTGGCCTTAAGGAAATCAGACGAGCGTGGGTCGAGTTCGACATCAGTATCATCATCGCCACGAAACTTAATAACGCTAAGCAGTAATGTTAATATGGCCGCCGAGGATATTAAATCTCTGGCTACAATCTTACGGGCTGGAGATATGCGGAACTTAACATCTTTAAGTTCTTCTTTGGTAGCGCCTTTAGCCTTCAAATCTCCACGTTTAGCGTAGAAATTCTGCATTTCCTGGATAGGAAGTATATCACCAAGTGCCTGTATTCTACCCATAGTCAATCTCGGTGCGAAGAATAAAGCGTTGAGTGTAGCGCCATATTTCTTAAGCCATGTTTTAGGAAGTGTACCACGGCCTGTAGCATGGTTAATAAATTCGGCCAGTAACTTATAATCTCCTTTAGTCCTGAACGAACCTTCCCATGATTCACAAGTAGAATAGAATATATCCGCTCTTAGCTTATTCATAGCTGTAGAATAAGCGAAGTTAGATGCTTTAATTCCTGGCCCAAATAAGGGGAACTTCTCTGCTAATTGAGAGTAAGCATAAGGCTCTTCGCCCTTACTTAATCCCTCTATGGGTGTAATGTCAAGACCAGACTCAACCGCTTTCTGGTAATTAGGGTTAGTCTTTATCTGTATATCCTGGAAGTGAGCGTATTCAGGGGAAGCGAACGCGCGATAACCTGCCACATTAGCCTTCGACCATATCTTAGGATTGTAACCGAGGAACATTAAACCTTGTCGGCCTGGGCCTGAGAAGTCGTGTGATGCGAGGAGCGCGCGGGGTATATTTAATGCTTCAAAGAATAACTTAGCGGCCTTCTGGCCTTTAGTTAAACTAATATTCTGTAATCTCTCAACAGTTTTCTCACCTAATATCTCCTGTAATGCCCCTATTTCACCCTTAGCAGGTAGCTTACCATCAAAGATTAACTTATTAAGTGCAGCTTCCATGTCAAGTGTAACACCTGGTTGTACCGTAGCATCCCTAACAGCCCCATAAAGTGAGTCAATATCGCCCTCAGTAAATTGGTCTTTAAGGGGCGTGAAGTCCTGTAATAATTGTCCTTCAAGCGCACCACGAGCCAAAGCTAAAGAAACTCTTGCATTATCACCTGAACCTTTAATGTCTGTATATTCAGAGAATCTCTTACCTAACTCCTGTCGCATAACCCTCTTCTGGCCGCCCCTATGAACTTCCATAGTTTCGATACCCTTTTTAAGTTTATCGGCGGCGGTATCAAAAGCCTCAGTTTTAGCATTCTTAATTAAGGTTATGTCAGCAGTACCCTCTTTAATAGTTTGTGGCTCCTGGGCTGTGCCAGGGGCCTTCTCGTCAGGATTAATATCTACTCCATCATCATTGAAAACATCAAGTTCTTGTAACTTTCTTAAAGCCCTATTCTTTTCAATATCAGACAGCTTAGAGGATTTAATAGCATCCTGCGCCATCATTAATTCATTGGTAGTGGGCGCGGCGGCTGTTGCACCCCCTTGAGCGAGAGCCATACTACCCCCAAGTACTCCACCCGCAACCGCGCCGCCTAATGCCGCACCACCTATTTGCCTACCTACCTCAAACCAATCGGTAGAACCGTCTGGATTCTTAGGGCCAGCATCACGCCAAGCCATAGGAACCCCAAGAGATACCCCCTCTTGTAAAGCTTCTTCTATACCTTCTTCGATAGATACCTTAAGTACATCACCAGTAAATTTTGATACATCATTTCTAAGTTTCTTAAATGTCTTATTTCTAATTGATTGAACAAAACCTTTAACGGAATGTCGGCCAGCCTGTTTGAACTTAAGGATTTTACTTACCTGTAAATGTTCAATGGCGGCATTGATAGTTCCGATAACTACTCTTTCACGGTTAGCCTGTGATTTGGACGCGCCACTCTTAATAGCATCATCATAAGCCTGGTCTCCGGCCACACTGAATCCCATAATGAGAGCGCCTACAGTGCCAGCGGCAGTACCACCAATAACAGATGAGCCGAGATAAGGCAATGCCTCACCTATAACTCGACCCGCCCACGCAGCCGCACCCTTCTTGTCGTCAGAGAATTTCTCATCCCTATACTCTTGAATGGTTTTCTTGGCATCAATCATTGATTCCTGTTGACCAGGTACAATCCACTCAGCCGTACCAGTTAGGGCCGCCCCAACCCCCAGAAAGCCCCTGGCAATACCTTTAGGAATCTCTGTAAAGAAATCAAGAGGAGATGATTCGCCACCATATTTTTGTTTTGTATCTTCTGAGATAGTTTGAATAGGTTCAAATGGCATTATTGATTACCCTTTTGTAAGTTAGCTTTAATCTTTTCCATATATCTGTTCCATGCTAAAGGCTCCTGCTTTGCCATATCTGCCTGTTTTTGTTTAGCCTTGAGATATTTAATTGGGCCTTTCTTATAGATAGGGGCATTAACTGTACTTCGGGTTTTCTCGAACTCCTGTTTCCATTGCTGATATCTTTGGCCGCCTGTAGCCATACTGGTATCATATAACTCAAAACCCTTACCTTTATATTCAGGCCACTCATTAAGATTTATCGTGCCTTCAACACCTTCTGGGGAAATAACCTTAATTTTACCCTGTTGCTCAAGAGTTCTCTCTTCCTGAGTAATACCAAGTTTCTCGCCTTCCGGTACTGGTTGGGCGATAGGAGATCGAGTTTGAGTTGTAAGTTCTGTGTTATATTTAGGAGGCAATCCTATTTCTATTCTGGCCTGGTCTATTTGTAATAGCTCAAGCTCGCCCTGTTGACGACCGTAAATATCAGATGAATCATAACCAAAGAATTGAGCGGTAGCCCTGCTAATCATATCAGTCTTTTGTTCAGGGGTAATATCGCTGTTGTCATTGATTTGTTTCTTGATAAGTTCAAACTCGTCTTGTTTGCGGATTCTATTCGTGGCATCCTTCTTAAACTCAGCCTCTTTTTCCCATTCCCTTAAGGCGAAGTCATGCTGTGAGGCGAGTTGCATCTTCTGCAACTCCCATTGTTTAGCCATCTTCTGCCCTTCCATCTGGAGGCCAGCTTCAAACTCTGCCATCTCGCGTTGGAAGTCCATCTGTTTCGCGCGGGCATATCTTTCTTCTGCGCGTTGGGCCTCTATCTGTGAAGCTTCAACCTCACCAGCCTTCTTAGCTAACCTACCTATTGACTGAACAGGGTCATTTCCGATTCTTATTGCACACATTATTTAATCTCCATTTTGTGTCCGTGTATTTGGCAATGGTCTGCCCATAAACAATTTTTTCTATACTTACAACTTGTATTAGTTCCAAAGCAAGGTGAATTACCTTCACGTATTTGGATTTCTCTTATTATTTCAGTTATATTTTTGTCATAGGTATTAATACCTTTATCTTCTGCAAACTTAATTAAATCTTTAATATACATAAATCACCTATATAATAGTAATAATAATACCATCAGTGACGGTGATAGTTTTGCCATCGCTGGTAGTGAATGTTCCACTAACGCCTCTCTCAGTATCTTTTGATACAGTAAATATTCTTCTCCATACGTTAAGACTTGCTATGCACGAGCCGCCACTTACTGCACTACCGGAAGCACTTAATGTCACAATAGCGGTGTAAGATATTTCGGCTGTACCGCCACTAACTCCACCACCTGAACCCGATACTAATACTATAGTGATGAATGTTAATTCGGTAGAACCGCCAGATACACCACCACCAGAGGCACTAACGTCTATAGTAGTGGGGCCGCCACTTATAGTCTCGTCAGTCTGGTTAGCACCTATATTAAAATAGTTACCGGAGCCAGCCTTATCTCTCTGAAACGCACCTATGTTAAACTTAAAGGCCATTATGCTGTAATAACTCCAACATTAGAACCTACTGCTATTGCCGCATTAAAACATGGGCTACCCGATATTAATGAGAAATCTTTATTGGCGGGGTCGGCGAGTAATGGGTCAGAGGAAATTGAGCCATAACCTGCCGTACAAAAAGATGTATATCCATTAGTATAACCTTCGTCACAATTATATAATGCCCATAAATCGACTAAACCAGTACGGCTGCCAGTTATTACTGATACACAATCTTTAATTATATTATTATAAGCTATATTGATATAACTATCTAATTTATATGCAGCGCCACAATTATATATTGTATTATTATGTGTCTTACTATTAGTGGCAGAATAGACAATTGCTGCGCTCGCACAGCCATCTATTACGCAATGACTTGCCACGCACCTATCACCTAAATATACACCTTCTAAGCAATCGTGAATATAACAATTATCAATGAAACCATTATCGTTCATACTAATGCCTTTTCCCAATGAACAAATTGCTTCACAAGCTATGAAGTTATGGGCGTCGCCACCATCAAGGGCGACACTTTCAGGATAACTTAATCTGGTTGCTTTGCAATTAATAAATGTAATAGTTGAACCCTGCGTACTCCAACCCGTTTGAGCTCCAGTAGATAATAAACTTTCCGCTCTTATGCCATATATAAATTGATAAGAACCCTTAAACACAATAGAATATGATGGGTTTGCGGATGCAAATGAAAAGAAAGGTCTATCATCTCCCCATACTATATCGCCACGAGTTGTTTTATATCCGAATATTTTATTATAGAATGTAGATAGAATAGAATATGATACCACAGTAATAGCGGTCATATCATATGTGCCACTCTGTATCCACATATTATTATAATTAGCCTTATTAGTATTATATAGAACATTTCTTACTGCACTAATAGCCGGATTATAAGCTCCACCAACATAACCTAATACAGATGTAAGCCCAGCGCCCATTGTCCTATCTACGACTACCGCGTCGAAACTCGCTACCGATATAATTGTGTACCAACCAGATGTAACACCCACTCCAGTACAGAACATACAGTTGCCAACCATTGCGGAAGTGAATGCGCTTGATACTGAACCAACAGTAACTCCAGCAGCGCCAGTAGTCATATCGGTTATTGTAGCCTGTGGGTTATCCTGTTGGCTATAATCAACCGAATCACTCGTAACGACATAGAAACCTGAACCGCCGTTATATGTTCCAGTACTTCTTATTTCCCAAACTAATGCACTATTAAGAGCCACTATCGTATCCTCTGTTTCTTGATTACCAAATAACCAATTAATGATGGTATTAATGAGATTACTAATCCATCTTATAATTCTACGTAACAAGTGTTACTATCCTTAACTCAAGGTAACATCAATATCTCCAGCTGCAAACTTCACGATTTGGTCTGATACTACCGCTACTGCTGTAGCAAGTGCGTAAGCGCCGAAGTAATCTCCTGCTGTAGCAGTACCATAAAATACTATCGAAGAGATAGTTCCCCATGCTCCAGTAGCCTCAGGGAATTGAACTGCGTCCGCGTTAGTTTTTGCATTAGCTGTGGCCGCTGCCCACGTAGAAGCTACACATTGAACTCTTGCATAGCCATTAGCCCAAGGTTCTGATACCGCTGAACCATCAGGGTCTCCAGCAGTAGTAGCTAATCCCGCATATAGTGTACTTGAAAATGCGTAATCAAGTAATTTTTCACAGAGATAATCACTAAATCCCATATTATACCTGTCTTTCAAATTCAATTATATATAGTTTATTCGTATCTGTTTGTAATACAATATTTGTTATAAAGGAATATCCTAATGCCAATCTATCCGCCTCACTTGTTACTACCGCAATGCCGCCACCTGAAAATGGAATATTAGTCCATGTAGATGTAGTTGAATCGTATTGCAAGATATCTTCGTCAGCTAATCCAGATAATACTACATCTGCTATATCACTTATCCCTGCTCCCGATGATATTACACCACTCGTAGCTCTCAAGATACCATTAAGATTGTCAAGGGTTAATGCTGACATTACTGCTGAGGCTGCCGCGAAGGATGTTATAATGGCAGAGGTAGCCGCCAGCGCGCTTGCCGATGCAGCATCAACAGAAATAGTTCCGAATACAACATTGGCATTATCACCAAGTTTATTAGTAGCTAATTTCTGTAATGCCTGTCGGGTCGATACAATATCTCTATCTTTTATGGACGGAATACGTGACATTATAAACTCTTAAACCCTGAATAAGAATTAACGTATCTTGTGTTACCACCAGAAGCAGAGGACTTAGCTATTAACTGAGCCATCATGTCCAGATTAGGATAAGCATCTTCTCTATTCTCAATAATATTAGCTTTATTCTGTAATGCTCCAGTGTACCCCTGTTGCATCATTTGTTCAAGGGTAAGACGTGCGCCCATGCCTACATTAGCCTCCCAAGTCGAAGGAAGGGCGGCATTAACTGTAGTACCATAGAGACCACTCGATATTAAATTCTGTCTTGCACCGCCTACATCCTGTGTCTTTTGTGTTTCTATCTTCTGTGTTCCGGCCTTTTCCATAGCGCCACCAGGAGTATATTGCCCTATAATAGCGTTAGATAAATCCATTAATTCATTGTAGCGCGAGAGGTTAGATGCCTTAGCTGTATCGTAAGCTGTTTGATATTGTTTAAGCAATCCCTCCGTACTTAAATCTGTGGTAGCACTAACCCCCGCATGTAAATTTGTTTTATTACTTAATAATTGTCTTATAGCCATGTTACCTCACTTTACCAGCGGCTTTAACATCACCGCATATCTTATTAATAGCGAATGACTCACCCGCCGTATCATTAAGTACTTTAATCCCCATGTAGTTTGCACTAACTTTAGTTCTCATTCTGGTCTGTCGGCCAGGTGTGGATATGAATGCTGATATGAAAGCGGTCGCGCCGTCTCTTATATCTTCAATAACTGATTCAGCATCATCACCAGTATAAATATAATAAGTGAATCCACTTGAATCCCAATAAGTACCACTAATAGAAGCTCCGGCATTAACTAAAGTTAACGAGGTTAATTTACCTTTTATATCCTCTTCGCCCGTCAGATGCTTAATTGATGTAGTAAAGTATGCCGAGATTGCAGCGTCAGTAGCGCCAATATCATCGCTATAAACTGTATCACTGAACTTTCTAATATAACCATCAGTACACCCAAGAAGTAAATCGTCATAGTCTGGGTCGCCAGAGTTATAGAATAACATGGAATATGAACCACATTCGTCTGGATACTTTTCTGGATAGAATCCCTCAGTCTTAAGACTATAGAAATAATTAGAGTTACTACCGTCAGCAACCTTAGTTATTGCAATTATAATACCATACCTCTTCTTATCGAAGCCGAGAGTTATTCTATGGGTTGCTGTACTGGGAGCTTCGTCCTCTATAATTTCAGGGATTGCAATGGCCGTCATGTTTATAACGCCAGAGAAGTCCGAGTTGATTTTATAAAAGCCATTGTTACCCCAAAAGTAAATATTATTACTGTCGTCAAAACACCAACTTCTTGCCCCGAAGATTCCTGTTGATTCACTTAGATTATCAAGTGAGCCGCCAACAGCAGGGTCTCCACGCAGAATCCATATACTTTCGGAACAACCGAATATAAGGTAATCATCATGGAATGGTATAAGTGCTTTAATAATATCAGGCGATTGTCCAGCATCAGCGTTATTTCCTGCAACAGCGGTTAAAGGGTCTGTTGACCCATATAAGAAATCAAATGGATTAGCAACTTTTGTCATATACCATTGGTGAGGATATTCTGTGTCACCAGCCAAAACCAATCTACCTCTATACGGAGCTATTAAGTAAGCTCTATTAGGCATCGCGCCATACAATGTCTCATCGTTACCATAAGGCTTCCAATCGTACCAGTGCGGCGCGGATATGGAAACATCACACATTACGAACGAAACAGCGTTACCATTCTTATCTACACCAGTTACGGTCTCGCTTGAAGTGAATGCCGCTGCCGTAGTTTTGTAACCATATAGAACGCACGAGGCACTGGCTGTGTCATTAGTAATGTAATCAACTACCATCTTCGCACTTGACGTACCGCCAGTTAATACCGTGCCTGGAGTTGGAGCGTAACTACCTATACTCGTAGTGGCTACTTTAGTATTAATAAAGTCAGCAACCTTAAGATTTGTTCCGTTTACTATAAATACCTTTTGAAGGATGGATGCCATATCAAGTTGGTCCGATGTATCAACATCCCCTATAGAGGCCGTAAGTACTGCCATTGTACCTGACATGCTTGTACCCTCATAATAAAAACTGTTATTACCAGCGGCAGTCAATCTTCTATATGTTATTTTATCTGTGATAGATATAGGCATATTAAGTCTCGTACCAGATAGCGCTATTCGCCGCGGCGATTAATTTCTTATTTGTGTTAATAACATTGTAAAAGTAAGTTGACGTAAGGAATGCGTAATCGTAATTCTCCACTCCTATTCCTGGAGCCGAACCCCATCCAGATGTTGTGGATGTCACAGGTAGTAATCTATAGAATTGTTTAGTGACTGTATAATAACCTGTAGGACTTGGCGGCGTAAGTTTGAGTGTAGTGAATGACCATTCAACCCCTGACGTTGTGGCCTCAGTATTAACTGCATCAACTCTCCAGTATAATGTTTCTTTGTAATCGAATGGATAACTTATTATAGCAAGATAATCAGCTAATGTTAATGTTGTAATTGTACTTGCAATCCATGTAAGACTACCAGATGTATCTCCAACATAAACCTTAAAGTAGTCAGTGTTACCGCCATCTACCCATGTCAAGGATGATACGTTCAGGGAAACAGATACCCCTGCGTTAGTTGGAAATGGTGTGGTTGCCTGGCCTGGGGCTGTAATAGCCGTACCAGTTTTTTGAATACTAACTTTAATATCACCAAAAGAAAAAGATGAACCTTTAGTGTATGGCAATGCTACGCCATCAATATCCATACTTGTTGGAGGCGTAAAAGTTTGACCGCCCCAAACACTACCATATAGAAATTCTATATAAGAATTAATTGCGGTTATGGACGGGCTGTACTCTAATACCACTGTCGAATTGTTCGATAATTGAAATGGAACGTCATTAGGGGCTGAACTCTCCCATGCCGAGTTTCCGGCATAAGTTAATATTCCTTCTCCATCACTATATGTACCAGTGCCTAAACACATTAATTTAATATAGTAAGGCCATACCTTTGTATCATTTTTAACTACTATGGCATATTCTATGCCAGAAGTTAATGATACCGCAGATGTGAAAACTGCCGTAACAAATACGGAAGCCTGAGAACTGATAAGTGAATATCCAGCAGTTATTGTCCCGTAACCTAAATCTGTACCATTTGGAAATGCCATATTAAGCTATCGCCGCCACCACACACATCGCAACCACTGGTTGTTCTGTTGCCCCAATTTGTGTACCACTACCCCATTTATCAAGCGCTGGCCGCTTACCTAATCTAATTTTATTCTCACCGACATCGGTAGGCCTTACGTTACGAAGGAATTCAGATGTATTCTTATCTTCAATCTCAACGTTAAGACCACGAAATAATCCATTAATCGGTAACTCAAAGTTTACGTTTGCCATATTATTTGCCCTGCAATTTCTTCATCTGAGCGTTAGTAACACCAGCCGCACCCAACCCACTCTTAACCTGTTGAGTCCTGACATTATCTTTAGCTTTAAGTTTTCTCTTCTTAGCTGTCAGCTTTTTGTAAATATAGTTATCGAGACGAGATGGCTTATCGTACTTATCATTAGC
>Ga0172380_10002307_pt1 | contig 29876 bp, 23 predicted proteins | sample Leawe162metaG_FD_119747 | JGI IMG/M metagenome (GOLD analysis project Ga0172380, IMG submission 119747) | Leachate microbial communities from a municipal landfill in Southern Ontario, Canada - Leachate well 162 metaG | ecosystem: Engineered > Solid waste > Landfill > Unclassified | place... | reverse complement strand
ATCGATACACTTCTTGTAAAGATCGAACTTCATGACCGGCCAGTCGGAGACAAAGCCCCGTTCGTTGCGCGGGACGGAGTGGAAGCAGTATTCGCAGGTGAAATTGCAGGCATAGATTGGAAACATCTGCACCACGTAGGGCGTCCGCAGGGGAAGGACATCCGCCAGCCTGGTACGTGCCCCGCCCGGAGCGTTTCCGGAAATGATGGTTGCTGTCATGGTGTTCCTTTACCGCCTGACTCTAAAGTGACTCTTTAAATGATTTTTTTGTCCGGTCCTCTTCAGTGAAAACCTCGTCGCACGGCACCGGCAGGGGTTTGTCATACACGCGGCCGGCAATGTATTTGTCGATGAAATCCTTGTCATTGGCGATAGGGCAATCGTCAACATGTTCGCCGAACCACTTGATGCTGAGCCCCTTCTGGATGATGTCTTTCAAGGGAGTCTCGAAGATATTGCCGAGGGAGACAAAGATGTACTGGCACGGCATCACGTCGCCATACTGGGTCACGCAGACCATCCCCTTCACGGCAGTGCAGCCGAGGTCAAGGCCGTAAGACGGCGTCAGGTGGCTGAAGATCTTGTGCCTGGTTTCGAGCTCCTTGACATAGGCAAGGTCTTCATCGTTGCACATCATGTCGTATTTGCCCTGCCAGGCGCCGACCGGCTTGGCAAAGGTCATAAACACCCCAATGTCCTTTTCGTTGAAATACTTGATGAATTCTATGAACTCTTCGGAATACAGGCGCTGCTTGGTGACCACGGTGCTGACAAAGACAGCCAGACCCGCCTTACGTGCGGCGTCAACCGCCTGCAAGGCCTTGGCATGGGAACCCTTGCGCTGCCGGAACTCATCATGCTCTTCGGCATTGAGACTGTCTACGCTGACCTGGATCCGGTCGACGCCGATCGCTTTCAGGTGCCTGGCCCGCTCGTTATCCAGCAGCCAGCCGTTGGTGACGCTGTTAATATAGAACTTCTGCGGATCGATAGCCGCGACAATTTCATCATAATCCTTGTTGACAAACGGTTCCCCGCCGTTGATCTCAAAGCGGGCCAGACCAAGTTCATCCGCCTGTCGTGCCAGTTCCCGCACGTCTGCCGGGGTCATCTTGCGGCGATTTTCATTGTTCTGTTCCTGCAGGCCTTTGATGGAACAATGCTGGCACACCATGTTGCAGGCGTAATTGTATTGCAGCTGAATGATGGCAATACTTTCGCCCCGGCGAACCTTCTCGTCGAACTTCATGATTTTTTCGTAGACATACGGTTTCTCTTGCTGCAGCTGGTTTCTTTTTATGCTTTCATCTTTTGAGTTTATCGTTTTCATAAATTCAAATGATCCTTTCAGTGTGTACAGGTTGAAGTTCAAACAATGCGTTCGTGTTCTGCAGCTCTTTTAGATTTAGTTTCTTTGTTGTTAATAATTATGGCTGTTTCTGTATTCAATCAAGTGCACCTAACTTGAACTGGTGCGCATATTTTTGCCAAAATACTGAATGCTTGATTATTTCATGGTATTTTATGGCATACTCACGGTATTTCTCAGAATTATTAAGCAGTTTATAACATTTTGCCGCAAAATAATACGCTAGTGCATGATCGGTCGTGACGCGAATGGTATTCTCAAATCCTTTTAGTGCTGCTTCGTAGTTTCCGAGTCTGACATCACTGTTTTCAACAAAATTAAGCTCTAAATTCAGTGCATATGCTTTTTCCTGAATGAATTCAGCAGTGAAGTCGGCTGTTTCAACAACAGCCCTTTTAAAATCACATCCAATATAATCACCCTTCAGATAATTATTTTTTTTGCATATTTCGAGCATTTCACTTCCAACAAGCGGAGTTGCAACATATATTCTGAACCAGGTTGCATCCAGAGTTTTTAAAAATGTGCAAGTATCTTCAATGTCCTGTTTTGTCTCACCAGGAAGCCCGATAAGAATATTGGCATCGGTGTCTATTCCCAAATCCCTGCAGTCATCAATGACCCGCTTAACAATCGAGAGGTCCAGCGGTTTATGCATGATCTCTCGCAATACGCGATTACTTCCGGACTCGATAGCTAATACAAGTTCATTTAGGCCAGCATCTTTGATCGCTTCCAGCATTTTTCTGTCTAATGCGTACAGTGGTAAGCCGCTTTTAAAAAATATTTCCAACTTTAGTTCGTTGGCGATCTCGATGATCCTCAAGGCTCGCTGTTTATCTGCCATGAAGTTGTCATCCTGTATCCCTATCAAATCAGCGCCGTACTGATCTTTGAAACGAATCAAATCTTCTCTGATCCGCTGGACGCTGTGATATCTCATGGTGCGTCCATGCACTGTATGGGATGCACAGTAACAGCAATGGTGAGTACATCCTCTTGATGTTGCAATATGAAATAAGGACGTCTTGTTCTCAAAAGCTACTATGGTACTTATGGTTGGGCTCAGGCTATAGTCTTTCGTTTCGAGAATGGCATAATCATAGAAGGGAATTTCATCTAAATCGGTAATAAACTCATACGAAAATGAGTCGTTCCTTTGTACTTTAGTTTTCGTGATCCAAGATGGATGGGACTCCAGGAAAGTTTTTTTGTCGGTAGCCTTAAGAAGTTTAAGCAGGGGCAACTCTCCTTCCCCATAGCACAAAGCATCAAATGCATCGCTGTCTCTAAAGATTTCAGCAAACATATTTGTTGGAACACCGCCGCCCGCAATTATTAAAGAGTTTGGAAAGTTGGCTCTGGCAGCATCAGCAACCTCCAGCATATTGATGTAGGATGGTGTAAATAAAGTGGAAATACCAATAATGCCAGGTGCAAAATCAGCCCATTCACTGTCTGAAAAGACTTGCTGATACAGTTCACCAAACGAGCCGAACTCAACGCCATCTATTTTGTTCAATATAATGTTGAAATCGATAACCCTTGTTTCGGTATGATGATTTTTTTTAATATACGAACTCAATGAAAGTATGCCAATAGGCATATCGGTTACAATACTTCCATAAACCCCAGATTTTTTTTTAACTAATCGTTCGTTAAATGCTGGATTGACAAAAGAGTCGTACGTTACATAAGGAGGGATTATAAATAAGACTTTATCCATTACGAAATTCCCTTCCAGATTATCCCCCTTGAAAGATTTCTATGGTTTCCAATTGCATAATTATTCAATGTAGTTGTTTTGAAACTACGCATGTTTAGATGGACCTAATCTAGGAAGAAATGTATTTCGTCAGCGCAACAGGCGAGTAAGCAATTTGCCAATCCTGAGGTTTAGTTACTAAATCCCACTCCCCGTAGCCCCACCCGGCGGCTGCGAACGGCATCCCGTTGCTCCGGGCCGCTTCGCCATCCTCCCATTTGTCCCCCACGTATAAAGACTCATCGGCAGTTACACCCATTTCATTGAGCAGAAAACTGATCAATGCCGCTTTATCCGGGTGGGGTGGCGTCGGTGTATCCAGCGTCCCCACCTGGCAGAAATAGCGTTCCCAGCCCAGGTGTTCCAGTATCTTCAAGGTCGGGATGCAACGCTTGTTGGTGGCGATCGCCAGGGGGATCGACCGGGAGGACAATCCGGACAGCATCTCCTCCACGCCGGGATACACGCGGGTCGCCTTGTATCCTTCCGTGTCATAGCACTCCTTGAATCCGTCAACCAGGCGGTCCAGCAAGGCCGGGTCATCCGAACCCGCGAGCTTCATGAGAGTCTGGCGCAACGGCGGACCGATGAGCGAGGAGTCAAGAGGGAGGACGGGTTGCATGCCGGCCGCGGTGATTGCCCTGTCGAAGCAGTGCAGGATACTGGGCGAGGAATCGATCAGCGTGCCGTCAAGATCAAAGATAATGGCACGGTAGCGGGAGGGTGACATCATGAAGTCAGCGGGGACAGCGCAGGGATGCTGCGGCCAGCGGGACCAGCATCTCCCTTTTCAATACGTCAAGCGGGAGCAGCGGTGACATGTCTTCGAGGGGCATGGAAATAATGCCGCCGTCCGGCTGGGGAATTGCCGAGACCTTGGGGAGCAGAGTCTCGTCCGGTTTCAGCCGCACGTCCAGTATGAGCGGCCAGGGGGTGGAAAGCGCCTGGCCAAGGGAAGTGGCCAGGTCGGCTGCATCGTCGATACATTGATAGGGAATCTGATAGGCCCGGGCGATATCCCGCAGGTCGGGCAGCCAGAGCCCGGCTTCGGGACCGGTGCCGAGATAGCGGCCGGAAAAATAATTGCGCTGGGTGTTCCTGATGGACGCGTAGCCGCCGTTGTTCAGGATGACCAGACAGATCGGCAGGTTCTGCGCACGCAGTGTGGCAAACTCCTGGATGTTGAGCTGCAGGCTGCCGTCGCTTTCGATGGCAACCATCGGCTTGCTGTTGTTAGCCAGACAGGCGCCGATCGCCGCCGGCAGGCCGTATCCCATGGAGCCGAGACCGGATGTGAGGAAAACCCGCTGCCCGGGCTTGTTGCGAAACACCGTGTAAAACACCTCCACCGCCAGGCCGGAACTGCCGGTGCTGACCAGGGTATCCGGCGGGATTGCCCCGGAAAGCGCCTCCACGAACTGATAGTGATTGATGGGGCCTGCCACGGGGAATTCCAGCTCTCCGGTGATGGGGTACTGTTTTTTCCACCCTTCGCAACGCGCCAGCCATTCCATGCGGCTTTGTGCCGGCAGAGCGTCAGGCAGGCCAAGCAGTGCCGCAATAAAGCCACCGGCATCCATTGCCAGCGCCAGCTCTATCTCCATGGGGAGCTTGGCGATCTCGTTGCGGTCAATATCGACCACCACCTTGCGCGCTGCCCGCGCAAACCCCTGCGGGTTGTAGGCGGTGATGATATTGTCGAGGCGGCATCCTATGGAAATGAGGAGGTCGCAGTTCTGCACGGCAAAATTGGGAGCACGCAGGGCGACCACGCCGGGCCGGCCGACGCAGAGCGGGTGATCGAAGGGAATGAGGTCGAGGGCGTTCCAGGTCGTCACTACCGGGATCCGGAGCTTTTCCGCAAGCGGCACAAAGGCTTTTGCGGCACCGGCCAGCCTGACGCCGTGGCCGGCCAAAATCAGCGGGCGCTCCGACTGGGCCAGCATCTCGAGCAGCCGGACAAGCGCGGCGCTGTCTAACGGGTCCGGCTCTGCCGCTGGCAGCGCTTCGTAGCCGTTAAGTGCCGCCGGATTGACCTGGGCGGCCTGGACATCGAGCGGAATATCGAGCCACACCGGACCTGGGCGCCCCGAGCGCATTTCGAACAGGGCCCGCTCCAGGTGGTAGCGTATGGCTGCCGGATCTTCCACGGTAACGGCATATTTGGTGATGCCCTGAACCATCGGGATGATATCGGCTTCCTGAACGCCGCTCTGGCGCAGCGGGCGGCCTTTAAGCAGGTCGGCCCGTTTGACCTGGCCGGAAATGATGAACAAGGGAACCGATTCGATCCAGGCCCCGGTAACCGGGGTAATGATGTTGGTCGCGCCGGGACCGGTGGTGACCATGGCAACGCCGAACGATTCGTCAACCCGTCCCCACGCCTCAGCCGCAATGCCGCAGGCCTGTTCGTGGTGGCACGGAACGGCGGTCAGGCGCGGTTCACAGGCCAGGCCATCGTTGAGGTGCATGGCGCCGCCGCCGGGGAGCAGGAATACATGGCGGGCGCCATGATCAGCCAGAAAGTGGGCGATGTAATCGGCAACACGACAGGTGGCAGTGGTCATCACATATCCTCACATCATCCAGTAGGTCAGGAATGTTTTGCGATCAGGGTTTTGGGAAATGGTTTCGTCGGTATAGTACGAATCATTGGGGAAATGGGTCGATGAGATCTCCTCGATGATGGCCCCGGATGTGCTCGTGAAAGCGTGCCGCACTCCGGGCTCGACGGTTACCACATCGCCCGGCTTCAGGTTGTGGCGCACCTTGTCCAGTTCAAGCAGGACATCGCCCGCCAGGATATTGAAGGTTTCTTCCTTCTGGTTGTGGTACTGCTCCGGGTGCCATTGATTGGGGAGCACCACCAGAAGCTTCTTGCAGTAGCCGCGGTTGACGACGGTGAGCATGGTCAGGCCGAATTCGTCAAATCTTTCGATCCCGTAGTGATGGGATATTTCCAGATCCGTACCGCCGGGTATGGTGATGTTGTTTTTTATGAAAAGAGCCTTGACCCTGAGAGCGATGTTCCAGATCTTTTCCCGCATGTCGATCCGCTGGCAGTTCTCTGCGGACAGGGGGGCATCGGCCGGTATGGTCGCGGTTGCGGTCAGCTGGGTGTATTTTGAATAGTCGCTGGCGGTAAACTGGTCGTCCCGGGGAGGAAAGGCAAAATAGACATCTTCATCGTGCAGCCTCTCCCCCGCCTGGAGCGGGCGTCTGGCAAACAGGCCGCGCCGGAGGGAACGGAGGCTTGCCTTCTCCTCAGGATTGTCCGGCAGGCGCGTATTTCCGGTGCCGCACAGGAGGCGCGCATAGGACGCCGCGGAGAGCCAGGCGTCAATCTGCGCGGGAGAAGCGGAGTAGGCGTTCAGCGGACAGCTGTCGGTCGGCACGCCCACATGCTTTTCAAACACCGATGCTCCCTTGGCGACGGCGATTTTGATGATGTCGGTGTTTGCAGGGTCTTCATGGGTCGAAAAACCGATTCGGATACCCGGATAGCGTTCCTTGAGGAAATCGATCTGCGAGAGATGCAGGTGGTCATCCGCCGTGGGGTACTCCCCCACGCAATGCATGATGACAAATTCCTTGCCGCGATGCGTAAAAAAGCTGATGACCCGGTCAATGTCTTCAAGCTGCGCACCGGCGGTGGAGGCGATAATCGGTTTGTCGGTCTTTACGATCTGTTCCAGGAGGGGCCAGTCCGTAAACGAGCAGCTGGCAATCTTGATGATATCAAGATCCTGACTCTCAATGACATCGACCGAAGCCTCATCAAACGGTGTCGACATGGTCAGGAAGCCGTTGGCGCGCATCTCGGCAATCAGCTGGTCAAATTCCACCCTAGTCAGGCGGGTTTCGGAAAACCGCTTGATGTACTTTACGTCATCCCGCCCCTGCATGGCCGGGTGGATGAAGGTCTCCAGGTCGCGATACTGCAGCTTGAAGGCAAAGCTGAACTGGGAATATTTCCGGCAGACAGCGCCAAACTCTCGAATGACTTCAAGGCCGTGACGGATGTTGCCCATATGATTGTTCGCCATCTCCAGAACAATCAAAGGCTCAGGAATACGATTATTCATTGCGTCGCCTATTCTCCGAACTATTTCTTCAGGCAGGAGTTTTGATCACATGAGGTTTCATGCTGCCAGTCATGCGCTGGGTACTCCACATAAGAACGTCATAATACATGATCCTGCCGGTAACGGCAAGGCGCTACGTGAATCGGCACCTTCCCTAAGTGCCCCGGCTTCGACCCCGCGCCGGATCTACTTCGCACCCAGCAACGCTTCGCGCGCTTCGGCGTTCCACGGTTCGATTTCAAGAGCACGCCGGAAGAACGATTTCGCTTCCTCGGGACGCCCGACGGCGACACAGATCTGCCCAAGCGACAGCAGAATGCCCACATCCCGCGGCTGTTCGGCGAACATCTCAAGGTAGATGCGGATGGCGTCGTCTGCCCTGCCGAGCTCCACGAAATAAAGATCGGCCAGGTTCTTGCGGAAGGTGCTGTTGCACGGCTGCGCTTTTACCGCCTGTTCATAGGCTTGAGCGGCACCGCGCACATCACCGAGCTGATACCGCAGCACGCCCAGGTCGTTCTGGCCGACGGCATGGTCAGGATACTGGTGTACCAGTTCTTCCAGAAGCGCATGGGCTTCATGAAGGCGGTTGGCAGCCGAATAACCCAGCGCTTCGGCATGGATATCCTCAGCCGTGCGCCGGGGAGACGGAGCCGGTTGCTGGATGGGCTGTTCAACAGCTGCCGCCAGTGCCTGGCGGGCATCGCCGCTCCAGGGTTCGATTTCAAGTGCCCGGCGATAGAAAGACGCGGCCTCTGCCGGCCGGTCAACGGCAGCGCAGATGTGGCCGAGATTGATGAGCACCTCGACGTCCCGGGGATTTTTCCGATGCAGGTCGAGGTAGATCCGGATGGCATCGTCACCCCGTCCCAATTCCGCGAAGTAGAGGTCGGCCAGATTACGGGCAAACACTGCATTACCCGGATTCAGCGCAGTTGCCTTTTCATAGTTGGCCCGGGCGGCCGGCACATCTCCCAGATTGTAGCAAACCACGCCCAGATCGTTATACAGCACGGCATTGCCGGGTTGGCGGCCAAGCAGCTCTTCAAGAACGCCGCGGGCCTCGCCAAAGTGTCCTTCACCGGCCAGCTCCGCTGCCTCGCGATACAGTTCGTCAAACGATTTACGCGGCGCGGGAGCGGCCGCTTGAACAGGCGGCTGCCAGGACTGCGAGGCCACACATGCCGGTTGAGACTCGACGTGCACCGCTACGGCAGCCGGTTGCGGCACCACTGCTGCTTCGATCGCCGGACGCACCGACGGCTGCTCCAGGGCAACGCTCCCCTCCATGGCGCACCCCAGCCGCCCGAGTGCAATCAGCGCTTCGGTGTCACGCGGGTTGCGCTTGAGAATGTCCAGGTAGATATCAACCGCATCATCCAGCCACCCCAGCTCCACGGCATAGAAATCAGCCAGGTTCTTGCGGAAGGTACTGTTGTCCGGCTGCAGCCGGTTCGCTTTTTCGTGATGGGCCAGAGCCAGGGTCGGGTTACCCGCCTGCAGGTAGAGGACTCCCAGGTCGTTGTGCCCCTGGGCAAAGGAAGGATAAACCTGCATGAACTGCTTGAGGAGGCGGATTCCCTCACCGGGGTCAAGGTTCTGAAGCGAGGCGACCAGGCGATCATAATCGCTGGTAACAGGAGAGGAAGATTGCGGTGAGGCAAGGAGGTTGCTCATATGACAGCTCCGACGAAGTACCTAGAGGTGGAATTCAGACGATACTATAGGGTAAACGGGAGGGAAATGACAAGCGTAATGAGTTGCACGCCCCCCTCGGCGCTCGCCATCAGAATGCCTTGCCGGCATACCCGTCGATCTGGTCGCCGCTGGTATCCATCTGCCGTCCGGCAGCATCCTTGCCGGTAAACTTGAAGACCAGGTGGGAGGGATCAATGGTGGCGTCCCCATTTTCATTCTGCTGGACGGTAAAGGTGACGCTCGCCTGGCGCGTCTCCGGGTCATAGGTGACGGAGAACGGTCGTTTCTGAATTGTGACCTCGTTGGAGGTGGTCGGCATGGTGCTGTTGTAGTAACCGCCTTCCGCGCTTTTGGCCCGCGATATTTCCCAGTTGGCGGGATTCATGACCGAGCCGATATCCATTTCATTACTGAACTGGATGGCCACGGATATTTTTTTACTGGCACCTGCATCCAGCAGGGTCGGGTCAAGCATCCAGAGCGGCGTGCGCGGTCCCAGCAGCTGGTTGAAACTCTTGTTGTTGACGGTGTCTATATACGAAATTTTAGGCTTGTTGAGCAGGTAACTTAAATCATTGGCAAAACCGGACTGCTTGTCTTCAAGAATCGAGAGCTGCTCCGCAGCCTTGTCCGTTTCCCCCAGCGTCACATAGGCGGCGCCGAGCTCATAGTTGGCAGCGGGAAAATTGGTTTTGAGCGTTAGTGCCTTTTGAAGCTGGCTGACCGCATCTTCCTGACGTCCCATCTTATTGTAGAGGACACCCAGACTGTACGGGACGTTGCCGTCGCGGGGCGAAACCTTGGCAACTTTATTGAACTGAGCCTCTGCCTCGGAAAACCGGTCGGTCTGTGTATAAAGAATACCCAGCGTATAGTCGGCCAGAGGGTTGATCGGATCCATCCTGGCAGATATCTTGAATTCCTTTTCAGCGTCACCGTACTGTTTTGCCTGGAGATACGCGTTACCGAGATTATTGTGGGCGGTGACCGAAGTCCTGTCGAGCTGCACCCCTGTTTTAAAGTATTTTATCGCTTCAGCCGTATCCCCTTTTGCCTGATAAATCTTGCCCAGACTGGCATACGCATCCGTATTCTGCGGGTCAAAAGCCAGGACCTTCTTGAACTCCTTGATCGCTTCGTCAGGCCTGTTGGCGCTCCACAGGGTAGCCGCTTTATTAAGGGCATACAAGGCAACCTGGCTGCGCTGAGCCTGGGCATTATCGTTAACGGAGAAGAATGCATCCGCTGCTGCTGAAAACATATCTGCCATGACATCACCTTCCTTCCGCTGCATACAAAACCTTCTGCGCTTGCACCAACAGAAGACCTCTACAGCCCACCTACCATTCTTATCGGATATAAATACAACTTTTAAAGCATTATTTCAGTCAGTTGAACAACAATTGAGCTTGGTGACAACGTGTGCTACTGTTGCGACTTAATAGTTGAAGTGCTTTTTACAAAAGTCACGGTAACCGTACCACAACATGACAATTTTTACCAGATGCAGGGGAGATGATGGGTACGGCACTGCCGGCGCTCATCTCCCGGTGTAAATTTCTTCTTGAGGAGCAGCCGTGCAAACTGACAATTGTGTAATCGGAATCGATATCGGCGGGACATCAACGTCCCTCGGCTTTGTTGACCGTAATGGCACCCTGATTTGCGAAGCGACTCTGGAAACGCAGGCGCACCAGCCGGCACATACTCTGGTTTCGCGTCTTTGTGACGCCATTGAACAGCTGCGCAGCACACTCCCGCCACAGAGCGGTATTTCCGGAATCGGTATCGGGGCGCCCAATGCCAACTATCACCGGGGAACGGTTGAAAATCCGCCCAATCTCTGCTGGGGGGCATCGGTTAATCTGGTGGAGCTGTTCCGGCAGCGCTTTGACCTGCCGGTTGCCGTCACCAATGACGCCAACGCTGCCGCACTGGGGGAGCTGCTCTTCGGCGGCGCGCGCGGGATGAAACACGCCATTGTCATCACCCTGGGAACCGGCCTGGGAAGCGGCATTATCGCCAATGGCGAGCTGCTGTACGGCGCCGACGGTTTTGCCGGGGAACTCGGCCATACGACCGTCGATCCGGATGGCCGCTACTGCGCCTGTGGAAAACAGGGGTGCCTGGAAACCTACGTTTCCGCGACCGGTCTCTGCCGGACCGTGATGGAGTTGCTGGCGCAGCGGCGGGAGCCCTCTCCTCTGCGGGAAATCAGCTTCAGCCGGCTCACCTCGAAGCAGATCTATGAGGCGGCCTGCAAGGGAGATCCCATTGCTCTGGCAGCCTTTGAGACGACGGCCCGGATTCTCGGGATGAAGCTTGCCGACGCCGTCGCGCATACCAGCCCGGAAGCGATCTTCCTCTCGGGCGGGCTGGCAGCTTCCGGTGATCTGTTGGTCACCCCGACGCGGCGCTACCTGGAAGAGTTTCTCTTCACCCCGTACAAGGGGAAGGTAAAGCTGCTGCCGTCACAGCTGCCGGAGGGGAGCGGCGCGCTCCTTGGGGCGGCGGCGCTGGCCTGGCATGAAGTGGGCTTCGACTCCGCTCAGCCACCACTCGCTCCCTGAGCGGAGTCGAAGGGAACCGGCCAAGTCTACACCCCCCTGACCTCCACCGTCACATCATACAATGTACTCCCCCTCCCGCCGTCCGTCAGCCGCTGTGACGTCAGGGCGTTCACGCCACGGTCGCCGGGGATGAACTCCCGCCACCAGACACCTTCGGTGACAACCGTTCCGGCCGGCACCCGCTCCGAAACCTGCAGAGTGAATCGAACCGTTCCCCGATCATTGCAGGCTACCACCGCTTGACCATCGGACAGGCCGCGCAGTTCGGCATCGACCCGGTTCATCAGCAGCTCCATGCATTTCTGCTTCGAGCGCAGCTCGTCCTGCTCGTAAAAACTGGAATTGAGCGCAAAGGGCGTGGTCGCAGGCTGCAGGCGAAGCGGATAGCCATCTTGCTCGGCGTGAGTCGGGAGCAGACGCGGCAGCGGCTCGACTTCACGCACGTTTAACACTTCAATTTTCCCCGAAGGGGTCAGCCATTTTTTCTTTGGCTCCGTCGGCGGGGTAAGCATGACCGGCTCTCCCTGGCGCAACCGCTCGGTGAGCTCGGGGCTCCGCCAGGGGGTTCCCGCAATCAGCAGCAACTCGACCAGCTCATCCGCCGACAGACGGAAGAACGGCTCGTCCCACCCCATTCCGGCGGCCAGGAGAGAAAACACCTCCCAATTGCTTTTTGCTTCACCCACCGGAGGGATGGCGGCGCCGCAACGCTGGGCCTGATAGCTGCCGTAGCAGCGATACAGGTCGGAATGTTCCAGAGAAGAGGTGGCAGGCAGAACGATATCGGCATACCGGGCGGTATCGGTCAGGAAGCGCTCGTGGACAACCGTGAACAGATCCTCCCGTTCCAGCCCCCGGATGACGGCATTCTGGTCGGGAGCAATGGCGGCCGGATTGGAGTGGTACACGTACAGCGACATGACCGGGGGGGAAGCCAGTTCCGTCAACGCAGCGCCCAGCTGGTTCATGCTGACCAGTCGCGGCATGGCTATGATGAAATCCTCCCGCGTCACCGTCTGCAGCGGAAAAGCGCCGCCGGTGGCGGTGCCGATGAAAATGCCGCCACCCGGCTTACCCCAGGCGCCAACAGCAGCCGGAAGGCAGGCGATGGTACGCACGGTCATGGCGCCGTTGCCGTAGCGCGTCAGACCGCTCCCGAGGCGGATGAAAGGGGCCCTTGCCCGGGCGTACTCCCGCGCCATCCGCTCGATAACGGCGGCGGGCAGACCGCACACCTCCGCCATCCGGGCAGGCGAACAGTCCGGCAATATCTTTGCGATCAACTCTTCGAAGCCGAGTACATTGGCGCCAATGAACGCGCGGTCAAGCAGCTCCTCCCGGACAATAACGTGCAGCATTGCCAGCACAAGGGCGCCATCGCCCCCGGGGCGGATCAGAAACGCTTCATCGGCCGCCTCGCAGGTCGGGGTGCGATAGGTATCAATGGCCCACAAGGTGGCACCGTTACGGCGGGCCGTCTGGGCATCACGCATGGCATGGATACTGGTTGCGGCGGCATTGATGCCCCACAGGATCACCAGGTCGCTCTGCTCGATTTCGGCGTGGTCCATGGCCGGGGTATCCCCCATGAGCGCCTTCCACCCCGCATCCTTGGCGGGGGAACAGATCGTCCGCTCCAGCCGCGACGCCCCAAGCTTGTTAAAAAAGGCATGGCCGGCATTGCGCTGCAGCAGCCCCATCGTACCGGCATAGGAGTAGGGGAGGATTGCTTCTGCTCCATGGCTGGCGATCAAACCGTGCCACCGGGAACAGACAAGTTCGATCGCTTCATCCCATGATATCGGCTCGAATTCCCCCGCCCCCTTGGCCCCGACCCGTCTGAGCGGCGTGGTCAAGCGCCGGGGAGAGTGCACGGTCTGCTCGTAATGCCCCATCTTGGGGCAGAGCAGCCCGCGCGTAACCGGATGATCCGGATCGCCGCAGACGCTGATGGCGCGACCGTTGTCAACAGTGACCAGAAGGCCGCAGGTATCGGGGCAATCGTAGGGGCAGACGGAACGGACTGTGACGGGCATGGCTGGTATCCTTTCACTCTGATTTCTGGGAGACATTGTAACCGATTTCAAAAAACATTTGCAGATGAAATCGGTTTGGTGCGATAACCTAACGACTCTGCCGGACAAGACCAGAACCAGTGAGGTTATCATGACGCAATCGGAAATCCTGCATTACGCCGTCTCCGTAGTCGGCAAAGACCGCCCCGGCATCGTGGCCGCCATAACCGAGGGACTGTTCCACCTCGGCTGCAACATCGCCGATTCCAGCTGCACGATGCTGGGTGGTGAGTTTGCCATGATCCTGATTGTGTCGCTCAAAAAGCCGTTCAGCAAAGCACGGCTGGTTGAAGAGCTCAAACCTGTCTGCGACCGGATGGGGATGACTCTTGGCGTTCGCACGCTCCATCCGGATGAAGTGGCCCGCCAGGAAACCGACGGCGAAATCTGCATGATTTCGGTCTATGGCGCCGACCAGCCGGGAATTGTCTATCGCGTCACCCGCGAGCTGGCCGGCCGGGGAGTAAACATCACCGACCTCAACACCAAGCTGATCGGAACAGCCCAGGAACCGGTCTATGTACTGATGCTGGAAGTGGCCCTGCCGGACGGCCAGACCGCTGAAGAGGTGGAGCAGACGCTGGCCAACCTTAAAAAAGAGTTGAACGTGGAAATAGGCGTTCGGGTCATAACCCCGGTGGCTTTCTAACGATGCCGGTTCAACCGATTTTACGCTATCCGCATCCGGTATTGAAAAAGCTCTGCCATCGGGTCGAACAGATCGACCAGAGCATTCATGAGCTGATTCAGGATCTGATCGATACGATGCATGAAGGGCCCGGATCGGTCGGCGTGGCCGCACCGCAGATCGGCGTAACATTCCGGGTCTGTGTCGTGGATGTCTCCAAGAACCGTCACGGGAAAGAGAACAACCACGGCCTGCTGCGCATGATCAATCCTGAAATCACGGACCGAAGCGGCTCGGCGACCATGCGCGAGGGGTGCATGAGCGTGCCTGACTATACCGGCGATGTCGATCGGGCCACTGAAATTACGCTGCAGTTCACCCTGCCGGATGGGACAACGCAGGTGCTTACCGCCAGCGGCTTTGAAGCGGTCGCCATCCAGCACGAAATGGATCATCTGGACGGCGTCCTGTTTCTGGACCGGGTGACCAGCATCAAAACCGGACTGTTCCGGCGCAAGAGTTATTGATTCTATGCAGAACAAACCGAAAACAGGATATTCATTTCACGCAACGCCGCAACGCTTCAAAATCATGAATCAATCTTTTGTTTAAAGCCTTTCGTTGCGTCGTTGCGTCGTCGCGTGAGTCATGTTTTGCTTGATATTTTACTTACCAGGTTGACGGGGTGAAACCATGTCGGATCTCTTGACCAAAAAGGAACAGAGGGAACTGCTGAAGATCGCGCGGCAAACAATTGTCGACTATGTCACCAACCACAAGGTTCCGGTAGTCGTCACAACGGCTCCGGGGTTGAACCTTCACTCCGGCTGTTTTGTCACCGTGAAGCAGAAGGGGGAGCTGCGGGGCTGCATCGGCAATTTCGTATCCGATCAGCCACTGTATCAGCTGGTACAGGAGATGGCGGTCTCGGCCTCAACCCGCGATCCGCGCTTTTACCCGATGAAGGTTGACGATCTGGCGGATTTTTCCCTCGATATTTCGGTTCTGTCGCCGCTGGAAAAAGCGGCCTCGGTTGAGGAAATCCAGGTCGGCAAACATGGCATCTACATCATCAAAGGAAGTTATCGAGGGGTGTTGCTGCCGCAGGTGGCAACCGAATACGGCTGGAATCGCGACCAGTTTCTCCGGCACACCTGCATCAAGGCAGGCCTGCCGGAGGACGCGTGGCAGGGGGATTGTGATATCTATATCTTCAGCGCCCAGGTTTTCGGCGATTAGCCCAACCCGCTCACCCGCTCGGCAAATTCTCCTTCAAGCGGTGCGGTGACGCACACCTCCACCCCTTGCGCATTCCGGAATGTCATCGCCGCACAATGCAGCATCATCCGCCCGGCCGGCAGGCCGCCGTAGGTCGCATCGCCAAGGATCGGCAGACCGACCGAGGCAAGATGCACCCGGATCTGGTGGGTGCGGCCGGTCAACGGACGTGCTTCCACCAGTGAAAGTCCGCCCGAAGATGCAACCGTCCGGAATTCGGTGACCGCCGCCTTGCCCCCTTCAACAACCCCGTAGCGCGCCGAGGCCACCTTGCCGATCGGCGCATCCACACGCCACACTTCCTGATCAGGATGACCGCAGACCAACGCCAGGTACAGCTTGTCAACCAGGCCATCCTGAAACAGCTTGGAGAGCCGCCCCGCACCCTGCCGGCTCTTCGGAAAGAGCATCGCCCCGGACGTGCCGCGGTCGAGACGGTGCACCACCCGGGCCGGCTCGCTGTTCCCCTGCGCCTTGAAAAATTCCGTCACCCAATATTCAAGGGTCCCCTTTAACTGGTACGGCGTACGCTGGCTGTTGATCCCGGCCGGCTTGTTGACCCCGATCAACTCTCCATCCTCGTACAGCAGCGCCTCCGGCGGCAGCACCAGTTCCTGAAAGCGCCCCGTTTCCATGATGCCGATTTCAATGACATCAGCCGTCTTGACGCTCCGTGACGCCACCCGTACCAGGGCAACGTTGACCGTGCATCCCCCCCGGTCGATGATGCGGCGCGCTTCCGACTTGCTGACCCCCGCACAGAGCGCCGCAATGGCATCATCCAGGCGGAAACCGTTCTGATCTTTTCCTACTGTTTTTCGTAGTATCATGCTGTCGTAGTACCCTTTTTACCGCCTGATTACAAACAAATCCTTTGTGGCGAAAGTTTCCCGATTCTGCTACCCTCTGGCACTATGAACCGTTCGTCAGACACTCCCATACCGGCGCTGCGCGGTCCGGTGCCGCTCTCGCACCTGCTCATGCACAATTTTGTGCATGACGGGCAGTATGCTGTCGATGCCACCTGCGGCAACGGCCATGACACCCTGCTGCTTGCCCGTCTGGTCGGCAAAAGCGGCCATGTCTGGGGGTTCGACATCCAACAGCAGGCGCTTGCCGAAACCAGCCGCAGACTTGACGAAGCGGAGCTGTCACAGCGGGTGACGCTTCTGCATACCGGTCATGAAGAGCTCCTGAAGCACGTTGCCGTGCCGGTTCATGCCATCCTGTTCAATCTCGGCTACTGCCCCGGCAGGGATCGCGCCATTATCACCCTGCCGGAAACAACTTGCAGCGCCCTGGAACAGGCGCTGCAGTTGCTTGCTCCCGGCGGGGTTGTCATAGTGACCATCTACCCCGGTCATAACGGCGGCTCACACGAACAGGCCGCCGTCGAAGGATGGGCAGCGGGGCTCGACCCGCAGGCCTGTCACGCATGGCGCATGGGGCAGACCAACGTCAGCCCGACCGCCCCCTATCTGCTGCTCTTCCAGAAAGCGCTCTGACATGCTGCGCTCCCTGCTCCCCTTTCTGGTTATCGCGCCGGCGCTCTCCTATTCACTGATCTCTCTGGTCTGTGCGCGGAGCTATTTCAGGAAAACCGGCCACCACCCCGATCCATCCTTTCCGTCACCCCCGGTTTCGATTCTGAAACCGGCTAAAGGTATGGACGAAGACAGTTACGACAATTTCGCCTCGTTCTGCGGCCAGGAGTACCCGGGAAAGGTGCAGATCATTTTTGCCGTGGCATCGCCTGACGACCCGGTTATTCCGGTTATCAGGCAGTTGAAGGCCGACTTCACCAATCACGACATCTGCCTGGTCATCAATCCTGCCCTGCACGGGCCGAACCAGAAGGTGTCCAATCTGGTCAATGCCTTTCCGGAGGCAAAACACGAGATCCTGATCGTCAGTGACAGCGACATCAGTGCCGAGCCCGACTATCTCAGTTCAGTGATCGCGCACTTCTCCGATCCGCAGGTCGGCCTGGTTACGTCGTTGTACCGCACCTCCGATGTACACGGCATTGCCACCGCGCTTGAAGCAACCGGCTTCACGACAGAGATGGTTCCCAACGTGCTGGTTGCCCGACAACTGGAGGGACTTACCTTCGCTCTCGGCGCATCGATGGCGGTCAGACGCGAGGCACTTGTGACCATCGGCGGCTTTGAAGCGCTGGCCGATTACCTGGCCGATGACTACCAACTCGGCAACAAGATCCACCGCGCCGGATGGCGCATTGCCCTTGACCCCTGTTTTGTCGAAAGTGTCATCAAATCCGAGAATCTGATGACAGTGCTGTCGCGGCAGCTACGCTGGGCCCGCACCATGCGCGTCAGCCGACCGGGGGGGTATCTGGCTTCCGGAATCACACTCCCCTTCCCGGCAGTCCTGCTGGCTACGCTGCTGGCCCCGTCACCGGCAGCCGGGGTGGCGGCAGTGGCACTGCTGTACTCAGTGCGCCTGGGCGTCAGCACGGTTTTCAGCCGCCGCTTCGTGCGGGACAACCTTTTTCCCCGATGGCTCTGGCTGGTACCGCTGCGGGATATGCTCTCCTTTTTCACCTGGGCGCTCTCCTTTCTGGGCAACAGGGTGGAATGGCGCGGCGCCAGGTTCGTCCTCAAGAGCGGCGGGAAGATCGAGGAATTGGTGTGATGGCTCACTGGAATCTCTGTAATCGTGCCGTTTCAATTGCACTGCTTCTGCTTCTCTCTCTCATCCCCGTTTCAGCCCCGGCCGCCGAAATGGATGTCGCATCCAAACCGGTCATCATCGTCGGCGGGGACCGCGACTACCCCCCCTACGAATTTCTGGACAAGAACGGCCAACCGGCCGGCTATAACGTCGATCTCACCCGGGCGATTGCCGATGTCATGGGGATGAAGGTGGAATTCCGCTTCGGCGGCTGGTCGGAGGCGCGCAATGGCCTGCTGGCCGGCACCATCGGTGTTCTGGAGGGGATTTCGTTCTCGGAGGAGCGCACCAGGACCCTGTCGTTCTCCCCGCCGCACACCATCATCAATCACGCCATCTTTGCCCGCAAGGACACCCCGCCGGTCAGCTCCATCGAAGAGTTGCGCGGCAAGCAGATCATCGTCTTTCAGGATGGCATCATGCATGACTATCTGGCGTCGCTCGGTTTCGGACCCAATCTGGTGATGACCGCGACGCCCGCCGATGCGCTGCGCCTGCTGGCATCTGGCCAGCATGACTACGCCGTGCTGGCCATGCTCCCCGGCATGTACATCATCCGCGAGCACAAACTCTCCAACCTGGTGCCGGTGGCCAAAAGCATTTCGACCCAGAAATACGGCTATGCGGTCAAAAAAGGGAACGAAGAATTGCTGGCCCGCTTCAACGAAGGAATGGCGATCCTGAAGAAAACCGGCCAGTATCAGGACATCTACGACCGCTGGCTCGGGGTGCTCGGCCCTCCCAAGGTCTCTTGGGAAAAGGTGGTCTGGTACGGCGCCATGGTGCTGGGGCCGCTGCTGCTGATTCTGGCAGGCACCGTGGTCTGGTCCCGCACGCTCCAGAAACTGGTGGCCCAGCGCACCGCAGAACTGGCGCAGGAATCCACCGAGCGCAAACAGGCCCTGGACGAACTGAAACTGCATCAGGACAAGCTGATCCAGGCTGACAAGATGGCCTCGCTCGGCATCCTGGTTGCCGGGGTGGCTCACGAAATCAACAATCCGAACGGGCTGATCCTGCTCAACATGCCGATTCTGAGGGAGGTCTACCAGGATGCGGAAGAGGTTCTGGAAGAGCGTTTCCAGGGCCAGGGCGATTTTACACTGGGAGGACTGCCGTACTCCCGCATGCGCAACGAGGTTCCCCATCTGCTGGAAGAGATGCAGGATGGCGCCAACCGCATCAAGCGGATTGTTGAGGAGTTGAAGGATTTTGCCCGGCAGGATACCTCGGCGGCTGTTGAGGCGGTCGATCTCAACGCCGTGGCACAGGCAGCCGTACGTCTCGTCGATTCAACGCTGCGGGCTGCCACCACCCGCTTTGCAGCGCAGTATGCCGCGCCCCTCCCCCCCATTCCCGGCAATGCCCAAAGGATCGAACAGGTGGTCATCAATCTGCTGCTGAACGCCTGTCAGGCCCTGCCGGACATGGAACACGGCATTTCCCTGGCGACCTCCTGCGATCATACGGCGGGAACGGTGACGCTCACGCTTGCTGACGAGGGGCTCGGCATCGCGCCCGAACATGTACCGCACCTCACCGATCCTTTTTTCACCACCAAACGCGAAAGCGGCGGCACCGGTCTTGGCCTGTCGGTATCGGCCGCCATCGTGAAAGAACACAACGGCACCCTGACATTCGAATCTGCGCCCGGCTCCGGGACCACCGTGACCCTGACATTGCCGGTTTCTGCGAGGGACAACGCATGAACTCATCATTATATCCCCACTTTGGCGTGCTGCTCGTCGATGACGAGCCGGCCTGGCTCCGTTCCCTGCGTCTCACCCTGGAGCGTTCCGCCGGCATCACCAACATCATGACCTGCCAAGACAGCCGCGAGGTAATGGAACTGCTGGAACGACATGAGATCGGCCTGGTCCTGCTCGATCTGACCATGCCGCATCTGAGCGGCGACCAGCTGATCGCAATGATCGCCGAGCGCCATCCGGAAATAGCCGTCATCGTCATCAGCGGCATGAACCAGATCGAAAGCGCGGTGAACTGCATCAAGCAGGGGGCGTTCGATTATTTCGTCAAAACGGTTGAGGAAGACCGGCTCGTCAGCGGCGTGCTGCGCGCCATCAGGATGCTGGAACTGGAGCGGCAGAATCGCGAGATGTCCAGCCGGATGCTGTCGGGAGAGCTTAAGCACCCGGCGGCGTTTGCCGGCATCGTTACGACCGATCGTGCCATGCATGCCATTTTTTCCTATATCGAAGCGGTAGCCCTCAGTACCGAACCGCTGCTGATCCTGGGAGAGAGCGGCGTCGGCAAGGAGCTGATCGCCAGGGCGGCCCACACGTTGAGCGGCTGCAGCGGACAGCTGGTATCGGTGAATGTGGCCGGACTGGATGACGTCGTGTTTGCCGACACCCTCTTCGGGCATATGCGCGGCGCCTTCACCGGTGCGGATCAGGCGCGTCGCGGCATGATCGAGGAAGCCGCCGACGGCACACTGTTTTTGGATGAAATCGGCGATCTTTCCATCGCATCCCAGGTCAAGCTGCTCAGGCTGCTTCAGGAGGGTGAATATTTCCCGCTCGGCAGTGATCGCCCCAAACGCCTCAAGGCGCGGGTGGTCGTGGCCACACACCAGAATTTGTCACTCAAACAGGAGAACGGCTCGTTCCGACGCGACCTTTACTACCGGCTCTGCACCCACATGGTTCATGTGCCGCCGCTGCGTGAACGCAAAGGAGATCTGCCGCCGCTGCTCGATCATTTTCTGGAAGAGGCTGCCCGCACCCTCGGCAAGAAAAAACCGACACCGCCACGGGAACTGCTGCAACTGCTGGCGACCTACAATTTTCCGGGCAATGTCCGCGAACTGAAGGCGCTGGTATACAACGCCGTCAGTGTCCACCGCGACCGGGTCCTGTCGATGGACTCCTTTATGAAAACCATCATCCGCCCGGATGCAAAGCAAAACCCGCCGGACGTTTCCGGACCGGAGAAGAACCTGTTTGCCGGTCTCGAGCGTCTGCCGACCTTTGGCGAAGCTGCCGAACTGCTCGTTGAAGAAGCGATGTCCCGGGCCAAAGGCAACCAGACCATTGCCGCGCGGCTCCTGGGAATCTCCCAACCGGCTCTCAGCAAGCGCCTCAAGCTTCGAGGTATATTCCCCGGTTGAATTTCGCCAGAATTTCGTTCTATCCCCGATGCTTTTAAATCTCACCCCTTCAAATGGTCATAACTTCGGTTATAGTTTATAACCGTGGTTATGACGATGCAACCAGTTAATTTCATAGAGTTTTATCACATAGAACCCTGTCAAACCACTTCTCCCGGTTATACCTGTTTTCAGGTTTCCTCAAGTCGTTCTCCAGAATTATTCCTTCAATATCAGACTATTGTAATTGTTTACCGTACTGGCACTCCAATTGCTAACATACTGTTATAAATCGATCGAATGCAGTCGCAAACAGTGCTGATCATACCAACAAAGGAGTACGCAAGATGGCTACGGAATGGATTGATGCGGAAGTACAGCTGCCAAAGGAAACTCAGAGAGTGTTGCTTTACACCCCCTACCCGGTTTTTGGTGATGACTACACGTGTGTCGGTAATCGCGAGAGCATTTCAGAATGCACGACAAAGGTAGGACGGAAACCGGTTCGGATATTCACCCACTGGATGCCATTGCCCGACAAACCTCAAACGGCATCATTCCAGTGATAGAATATTTGTAACAAATAACAGGAAAAGGAGTCACACCAAATGAATGGGAAAAAATTTTACCAGCACCTGTATTTCCAGGTCTTGACCGCCATCAGCATCGGAATCTGCGTCGGGCATTTCTACCCTGAAACCGGCACCGCCATGAAACCGCTCGGCGACGGCTTCATAAAACTGATCAAGATGATCATTGCACCGGTCATCTTCTGTACCGTTGTGACCGGCATCGCCGGCATGGAGGACATGAAGAAGGTCGGGCGGGTAGGCGCCAAGGCGCTGCTTTACTTCGAGATCGTCTCGACTCTTGCTTTGGCGATCGGCCTGTTTATTGTCAGTGTCATTCAACCGGGTGTCGGCATGAACGCCGATGTTTCCAAGCTTGACACCAAGGCGTTGGCAACCTTTACTGCCAAGGCACAAGCGCACAGCACGGTTGATTTTCTGATAAACATCATCCCCAACAGCGTCGTAGACGCCTTTGCCAAGGGGGACATCCTCCAGGTGCTGCTCTTTGCCATCCTGTTCGGCTTTGCGCTTTCCATGCTCGGTGATCGCGGCAAAGTCGTGTTCAAGTTCATCGACGAAGTCTCGCATGTGCTGTTCGGCATTGTCGGCGTCATCATGAAGGTCGCCCCCATCGGCGCATTCGGTGCCATGGCCTTTACCATCGGCAAATTCGGTCTCGGCTCCCTGACAAAACTCGGCATGCTGATGGGAAGCTTTTATCTGACCTGCCTGCTGTTCGTCTTCATCGTCCTGGGCAGCATTGCCAAACTATGCGGCTTCAGCATCATCAAGTTCATCAAGTACATCAAGGAAGAGCTGCTGATCGTGCTCGGCACCTCTTCTTCCGAATCGGTGCTTCCCCGCATGATGGCAAAGATGGAAAACCTCGGCTGCACCAAGTCGGTGGTCGGCCTCGTCATTCCCACCGGCTACTCCTTCAATCTTGACGGCACCTCCATTTACCTGACCATGGCTGCCGTGTTTGTTGCCCAGGCCACCAATACCCCTCTGACCTGGACCCAAACGCTCACCATCCTGGGCGTACTGATGCTGACCTCCAAAGGCGCCGCCGGAGTTACCGGCAGCGGTTTCATCACCCTGGCGGCAACATTTGCCGCGATTCCTACCATTCCGGTTGCCGGTCTCGCGCTGATCCTCGGCATTGACCGGTTCATGTCCGAGGCCAGAGCCCTGACCAATCTGGTCGGCAACGGCGTGGCAACCGTGGTGATTTCCCGCTGGGAGAATGAACTAGATATGACCAGAATGGCGATGATACTCAACAACGAAACCGACCTGGAAGCAGAAGAGCCCGAGCTGCTGCTCGATGCGGAACCTGCTGCGGCAGAATAGACTGACGGAGAGAACAGATGCCGAATATTCACAAAGAACATCCACGCTACAATGTCGTGTCCCTGAGGGTTACCGATGCCGAAAAAGCGGCACTTGACGAGGTCACCCGCCGCACCCGGAAAAGTCTTTCAAAAGTGATGCGTGAGGCAATCCTGCTTTACTCGCGCGATATGAGCATGCTGTCAATGGTGTCCAGACACTCCGTCTGACCGGCAAAATCATGTCACGTTGATGACGGTGTTGGATGAGCACATACTGCCATGTGTGCTCCTTTCCGAGCCGGGGGAAACCCCGGCTCTTTTTGTTTCAGGGCAAGAAGCACGAAATAATTATTGACATACGCACCAGAAAAACGCTAAACGGAATGAACGTTCATTCCCAATCATAAGACAATAGGTAAGAGAGCATGATAAAACAGGATAAACGGGATGAGATCGTTCGCGCGGCAAAGGAACTTATTGCCGAACATGGCTTTCATGGTGCACCCATGGCCATGATTGCCGAACATGCAAAAGTCGGCGCCGGAACCATCTACCGGTATTTCGAGAACAAGGACATATTGATCACAGAACTCTACAAGGATCTTGAGGAGCGCATGTTTCCCCTTATTCGTGAGGGGTACGAGGCGGATAAGCCGCTTCGGGAGCGATTTATCCACCTCGGCACCGGGCTGCTGCGCTATTTCATAGAAAACCCCCTTGACTTCCGTTATGTGGAGCAGTTCCATAACTCCCCCTACGGTGTTGCGCATCGCCGCGACAAGCTTCTGGGCGAAAAGGAGGGGTGCAATGAATTCCGTGATCTCTTCGAGGAAGGGGTTTCCCGGCAGATAATAAAGGAGTTTCCCCTGGTACTGCTCTTTGCCCTCTCCTTCGGCCCCCTGGTATCAGCGGCCCGCGACCATGTCCTCGGCTTCGTCACTCTGGACGATGTTCTGATTACCCGGATCATCGAGGCCTGCTGGGACGGCATCAAAAAATAACCATCTCACCAATTTTTTCAATATTCCAACGCATCGAGGTATGAACATGCACCAATCACTCAGAAATTTCGTAGCTGTTATCGCGGGGACACTCATCGCCAGCCTGCTGATCGCCGGTTGCAGCAAACCCAAGGCCGCAGCGCCGCCAAGCGGACCGCCCGAAGTAGGGATCATCGTCGTGAAACAGGAAAAGGTTGCCTTGACCACGGAACTGTCGGGCCGGACCTCACCCCAGTTGATTGCCGAAGTGCGGCCTCAGGTGGGGGGCATCATCCAGAAGCGGCTCTTTACCGAGGGTTCCGAAGTCAGTAAAGGACAGGTTCTCTATCAGATCGATCCAGCCAGCTATCAGGCCGCCTTTGCCAGCGCCAAAGCGGCTGAGTCCCGGGCCGAGGCCACCCTCATGACGGTTAGACTCAGGGCGGGGCGCTATCAGGAACTCGTCAAGATCAACGCCGTCAGCCAGCAGGACAATGATGATGCCCAGGCAGCGCTCAAGCAGGCAGAGGCAGATGTGGCCTACAACAAGGCGGCCGTGGAAACCGCCCGCATCAACCTGGCTTATACCAGGATAACCGCTCCCATTTCCGGGCGGATCGGACGTTCCACCGTAACGGACGGGGCACTCGTGACCGCCAGTCAGCCTGCGGCTCTGGCAACGATTCAACAGCTTGGTTCCATGTATGTGGATGTTACCCAGTCAAGCGCCGATCTTATAAAACTGAAACAGAATCTGGCCAGCGGGATGCTTAAAAAAGGGGAGTCGGCACAGGCAAAGGTCAAGCTGCTGCTGGAAGACGGCACTCCGTATCCGCTGACGGGAACCCTGAAATTTTCCGAAGTTACCGTTGACCAGAGCACCGGTTCCATAACCCTCCGGGCAGTCTTCCCCAACCCGAAACAAACCCTGCTGCCGGGCATGTTCGTCCGCGCAATTCTGGAAGAGGGTGTTATTGACCAGGCCATTCTGGTTCCGCAACGCGGGGTCACCCGCAATCCGAGCGGTGGCGCCATGGTCATGGTGGTCGGTGCCGAAGACAAGGTAGAGCCGCGCCCCATCAAGGTAGTGCGGACAGTCGGCGACAGCTGGCTGGTGAGCGATGGGCTCAAAGTGGGTGACCGTGTCATCCTTGAGGGCTTCCAGAAGGCACGCCCCGGAACTCCGGTCAAGACGGTTCCTTTTGGAGCTCCGCCCGCACCGGCAGCACCTGCCGGCGCCGCTCCGCAACCTGCGCCAGCCAAAAAATAAAGGAGCCGCTCCATGCCTAAATTTTTCATAAATCGCCCGATCTTCGCATGGGTCATTGCCATCATGGTCATGCTGGCCGGTCTGCTATCGATCAAAAAATTGCCGGTTTCCCAGTATCCCGCTATCGCACCGCCGCAGATCGCCATCAACGCCATCTATCCGGGGGCCTCGGCTCAGACCGTACAGGACACGGTCACCCAGGTTATCGAACAGAAGCTGAACGGCATCGACAACCTGATCTACATGTCCTCCACCAGTGACTCGGCCGGTGCGGTGTCCATTACGATGACCTTCAAGGCCGGCACCGATCCGAACATCGCCCAGGTGCAGGTGCAGAACAAGCTGCAGCTGGCCGTGCCACTCCTCCCGCAGATTGTCCAGCGCTCGGGAATTCAGGTCGTCAAGTCCACCAGGAACTTCCTGCTGATCATCGGCCTTGTTTCGGAAGACGGTTCCATGGACCGCAACGCCCTCACGGACTACATGGTTTCCAACCTCCAGGATATCATCAGCCGCCTGGAAGGGGTTGGTGAACTGCAGCTGTTCGGCACCCAGAACGCCATGCGCATCTGGGTGAATCCCGCAAAACTGAACAACTTCCACCTGACGACCAATGATATTACAGCTGCGCTGCAGGCCCAGAACGTCCAGGTTTCCGCGGGCCAGTTCGGCGGTATCCCCGCCAATCAGGGACAGCAGCTTAATGCCACCATCAACGCCCGGGCGCTGCTCCAGAATACGGAACAGTTTGATGCCATCATTCTGCGCACCAATCCGGACGGCTCCACGGTCAAACTGAGGGATGTGGCCGAGTGCAAGATCGGCACCGAAAACTACGAGATCCAGTCGTACTACAACGGCAAACCGCTCGGAGGGATGGCGATCCGCCTGGCTGCCGGAGCCAATGCGCTGGAAACCGGCAACAGGGTCAAGGCAAAGATGGCGGAGCTGTCCCGGTACTTCCCCGCCGGCATGAAGGTGGTCTATCCCTACGACTCCACCCCCTTCGTCAAGATTTCCATCGAAGAGGTGGTGCAGACCCTGATCGAGGCGGTCTTTCTGGTCTTCATCATCATGTTTCTCTTTCTGCAGAACATCCGCGCCACCCTGATCCCGACTATCGCGGTGCCGGTGGTGCTTCTGGGCACCATGGGGGTGCTGGCTGCCGCCGGATACTCCATCAACACTCTCACTATGTTCGCACTGGTAATCGTTATCGGTCTGCTGGTGGATGATGCCATTGTCGTTGTTGAGAACGTTGAACGTATCATGAGCGAGGAAGGGCTTCCGCCCAAGGAAGCGACCATAAAATCCATGGGGCAGATTACCAGCGCCCTTTGGGGGATCGCCACCGTACTTACGGCGGTATTCCTCCCCATGGCGTTTTTTCCCGGTTCCACCGGCGTGATTTACCGCCAGTTTTCCATCACCATCATCTCGGCCATGATTCTATCAGTGCTTGTGGCGATGATTCTGACTCCGGCGCTCTGCGCCACTCTTCTGAAACCGGTGCCAAAAGGGCATACGGCTGGCGAATCCGGCTGGTTCAAGGGATTCTTCCGCCGGTTCAATATAATTTTTGACTTCTGCAGAAACAAATACGAGGGAATTGTCGGCCGCTCTTTCGGCAGGCCGGTTCGCTATCTGGTCGTCTATGGCGGCATCGTTGCCGCCATGGTTTTCTTCTTCGTACATCTCCCCACCTCATTCCTGCCGGATGAAGATCAGGGTTTCATTATCTGCCAGGTTCAGTTGCCTGCCGGCGCCACCCAGGAGAGGACTATCAAGGTCATACGGCAGCTGGAACAGCATTTCCTTGAGAAAGAGTCCAAGACGGTTGAAGGGGTCATAACCGTCGCCGGGTTCAGTTTTGCCGGTCGCGGCCAGAACATGGGACTGGCCTTTGTCAGACTCAAGCACTGGGATGTACGCAAGGGGAAGGATATGAAGGCGGCAGCGATTGCCCGCCGGGCCATGGGCGCATTTTCACAATTCAGGGACGGCCTCGCCTTTGCCTTCTCGCCTCCGGCCGTGCTTGAACTTGGGGTAGCAAACGGTTTCGACTTCCAGCTGCAGGATCGTGGCGGACTGGGACATGAGAAACTTATGGCGGCTCGCAACCAGCTGCTTGGAATGGCAATGAAAAATCCAAAGCTGAAAGCGATGCGACCCAACGGGCAGGATGACTCGCCCCAGTTCAAGCTTGATATCGACGACGTACGTGCCGGTGCCCTGGGGGTCTCCCTGTCGCAGGTAAATGATGTTCTTGCCACCGCTTGGGGAAGTTCATACGTCAGCGACTTTATTCAGGACGGTCGGGTCAAGAAGGTCTATCTGCAGTCAGACGCCCGCTACCGTATGGTGCCGGAGGATATCAACCGTTGGTATGTCAGTAACAAGAGTGGCGAGATGGTGCCTTTCTCCGCCTTTTCCAATGCCCGCTGGCAGTTCGGTTCACCGCGTCTTGAACGCTACAACGGCATTCCATCCATGGAGGTACTGGGACAGGCGGCCCCCGGTATAAGCACCGGCGAAGCGATGGCCGAAATGGAAAAAATGGCGGCCCAACTGCCGCAGGGAATCGGTTACGAATGGACCGGCCTCTCCTATGAAGAGATGAATGCAGGGGCCCAGGCTCCTGCACTCTACGCGATTTCGCTGCTGGTTGTCTTTCTCGCAGTGGCTGCATTGTACGAAAGCTGGACAATCCCTTTCGTAAACCTGCTGATGCTGCCACTGGGTCTGGTTGGAGCGGTGGTGGCGGTCAAACTGCGCATGTTTCCCAACGATATCTACCTCCAGATAGGACTGCTTACTACGGTGGGACTTTCGACCAAGAACGCCATCCTGATCATCCAGTTTATCAAGCAACAGATGCATGATGGACATGAACTGGTTGATGCCACCCTGACAGCGGTGAAGATCAGGCTCCGCCCGGTTATCATGACTTCGCTGGCATTTTTCTTCGGCACACTGCCTCTGGCCCTGACCAAAGGGGCCGGCGCCGCAGCCCAGAACGCGATAGGCACCGCAGTCACCGGCGGTCTGCTCTCGGCGACCTTTATCGACCTGCTGTTTATTCCGTTCTTCTTTGTGCTTATTTCACGGATATTCGGAAAAAAAACTCAGGAAACGGCTGGGCAACCGGCAGCAGATGTTTCGGAGGTAAACTGAAATGGTACAGGCTAGAATAACACCGAGCAACGGAGCAACAGAGAAATCAAGACCTTACATTAAAATCAGCATCCACCAAAAAGGTGAGTCTCAAAAAGGCTTTTTCAAGAAGATTCTTCTTTGCTTTTACTCCGTTGCACCGTTGCTCCGTGTTTCAAATGCTTTTTTTAGGATAATCCGTGTTTCAAGCGTTTTTGTTGTATTTGCAACCTTGGCAGCCTGTTCAACCATGGCTCCGAAATATTCCCAGCCCGTAGCGCCTGTTGCTACTGCCTGGCCCAATATGCCAGCACCCCAAACGGGGGCAGGCAAGCATGTCCGGAAACCGGTTGCCGAAATCCCATGGCGGGAGTTCTACCTTGATCCGCAGCTCCGCAAGGTAATTGCCCTTGCACTTGATAACAACCGTGATCTGCGCGTTGCGGTTCTCAACATGAAACGCTATCAGGCTCTCTACCAGATCCGGCGCTCTGATCTGATGCCTAAAGTTGACGCTTCTGCTTCCGCAACAATACAGCGGATACCGGAAGACCTCTCATCAACCGGGCGAGCCATGACAACTGATCAATATAACGTGGGGCTCGGTCTTGTTTCGTACGAACTGGACATGTTCGGGCGCGTGCAAAGTCTCAAGGATCAGGCACTGGAGCAGTATCTTGGCACTGAACAGGCAGCACGTTCTGTGCAGATAAGCCTGGTATCCCAGATATCCGGCGCCTGGTTGACCCTTGCCGCAGACCGTGAACGGCTGAAACTTGCAAAGGCAACGCTGGCAAGCCAGCAGGAGTCTTATCAACTGATTCAGCGTCGGTATGATGCTGGCATTTCTTCCTCCTTAGACCTCCAGCAGGGGGTAATAACGGTTGAAACGGCACGTGTTGATATCGCCCGCTACACGGCTCTCGTCGCTCAGGATGAAAACGTCCTCAATTTTCTGGTTGGTACGCAGGTTCCACCTGAACTTCTGCCACAGGAACTTTCCGAAACGGTCACAGCACTCAAGGATATTTCTCCCGGCACCCCTTCTGATGTGCTGTTGCAGCGTCCGGACATCCTACAGGCCGAAGCCCAGCTTAAGGGTGCAAACGCCAACATCGGCGCGGCACGCGCCGCGTTCTTTCCTCGCATTACCCTGGTATCAAGTGTGGGCCTTGGCAGTGACGAGTTAGCTGGCCTCTTCAAGGCCGGCTCCCTTGCCTGGAGCTTTGCTCCGCGAATCTCCCTGCCGATCTTCGATGGCGGCAGCAATAGGGCTAATCTGAAGGTCGCAGAGGT
>Ga0172380_10002306_pt1 | contig 29889 bp, 59 predicted proteins | sample Leawe162metaG_FD_119747 | JGI IMG/M metagenome (GOLD analysis project Ga0172380, IMG submission 119747) | Leachate microbial communities from a municipal landfill in Southern Ontario, Canada - Leachate well 162 metaG | ecosystem: Engineered > Solid waste > Landfill > Unclassified | place... | reverse complement strand
GGGGAGGCGCTGTTGTCGCCACCCGGATGGGAGCCGGCCTACCAGCGCTTGGCAGGACGACCCCCGCTCCCGCCGCCGGAGCCAGTCGACCAGCAACTGACCCGCGGGCCATATGCCGACTGTCCTCACGCTGTGTGGGTTCCTGTGTGGGAAACGGGCAACACGAGCGAGTTGCGTTTCCGCGGACTCGTCCGGTGCGAAGTCTGCTTCCTGGATCGCATAGCCACCGCCAGTGAGATAGACCGGTTCGTACTCGGTTCCGCCCCGCCGCCCCGAGACCAGGGGTGAGCCGGCGCCTCAGACTCCGCGGCACGACCGCCGCCGGCGACGCGGTGACGGTCGACCTGTGGCTCTCGCACGAGTGCGCGATATGCCGCGGCCGTGGCAGCGTGATGGACCCGGAGTGGGAGACGTTCGTCAGCGACCGGATCGGGACCGGCCTGCCGATGGCTGAGATCATCCGCGTCTACGGGCCGGCGCATTGGGAGGGGCGCGAGCCGCCGCCGGTCGAGGCCGCGTGCACCGGGTGCAACGGCACCGGCGAGGCGCCGACGAACGACGCGCGCGCCCTCGCGGCCGTCCTGGAGCCGCTGATGCGCGCGTTGCGGTGAGGATGGACGGCACGATGGTGCTGAGGACACAGCCAGACCACATCGAGAGGGTGGTCATACCCGTTGTAGTGGTGAGCCTCGACCTTCAGCAGGCCGCAAACGACGCACGGTCCGCGCTGTATCTTCCCGCGTTTCACGTAGACGTTGAGATAGGAGCGCGCATTCATGTGCCGTCGCTCTTCATCGCTGACGCGATGCGTAAGACGCCACGCGCGCATATAGGCGTTGTGGCACGAGCGGCACTTCTTGGCGCCGACGGCTTCTCGGGGCTTGCCACACGTTATGCATTTCACGGAAACGGACGGTACCACAAGAGGTCGAATGTTTCATATGAAACACGACCAATCGTGATACCCTCTCGGGGGCTGAGGGGAGGACGGCAGTGATCGGACTCGGCATCTTCGTCGGCGCGATCGTGGTGTTCGTGATCGCGGGCGTGTGGTTCGCAAGCAACCTGATGGAAGCACGAGACAGGCTGGAGGCGGAGGTCAAGACGCTCCGCGACCAGCAGAAGAGGGAGCAGTAAGTGGGATTCTTCCTGAGTGCCGGCGTGTTCACGCTGGCGGCACTGATCGCGATCGCGTTCATCATGGCGGGCGGCTTCGTCACGAAGGAGGGGCCGCGGACGCTGAACGCGGCTACGGGTGCGTGGGTGGCCGGTTCGCCGCGCCAGGTGCACCGGAGCGGGCCGCTGCTCGCCACCGGCATCGCCTATGCGATCGTGATGTTCCTCAGCATCGGCTTCGGCAGTTACCAGCCCATCGAGGCCGGCCATATCGGCATCGTGAAGCAGTACGGCGCGATCGTGGGACAGATTGGCGAGGGGGCGAACTTCATCCTCCCGTGGCAGTCGGTCATCACTGAGGACGTGCGCGTGCGCAAGGCGGAGTTCCGTGACCCGATCCGCCAGGAGAACGGCGAACTGGACCGCGAGGACGCCAAGCGCGTGTACGGCCCGATCGCCGCGGCATCATTCGAGACGCAGGACGTGTTCTTCGATGTCTCGCTGAACTGGCAGGTGACGCCCGAGTCGGCGCAGACCCTGCACCGGACGGTCGGCCCGGACTTCTTCAACGTGCTGGTCCCGACGCGGGTCAACCAGCACTTCAAGGCGCAGGCGGTGAAGTTCACGGCGGTCGAGGCGACGCAGAAGCGCGAGGCCATCCGTGAGGCGGTGACAGCGGCACTCCGCGCCGAGCTGGAGCCGTTCGGTATCACGATCGTGTCGATCCAGGTGGACGGCGTGGCGTATCGCCCCGAGTTCAGCGCGGCGATCGAACAGAAGCAGATCGCGACTCAGGACGCCTTGCGCGCCCAGGAGGTGGTGGCTCAGCGCGAGGCTGAGGCGCGCCAGGCGCAGGCCGTCGCGCGTGGTGCCGCGCTCGCGCGCATCGAGGCGGCGACCGGCGAGGCCGAGGCGATCCGTATCGAGGCAGAGGCCCAGGCGGAGGCGAACCGGAAGATCGCGGAGAGCCTGACGACCGACCTGATCCAGTACGCGGCGCTGTCGCACCTGGACGGCATCCAGATCGCCCTGCTGCCGGCGGGCGGGAACTTCTTGCTCGACCCGTCGACGCTGCTCCAGGGCACGCCGCGATGAAGCCGCTGACGATGCTCTTCCTGCCCGGCCGGACGCTCGTGAACGGGGAGTGCGTGGCGCACTGCTCGCCGGTGCTCGACGTGGCGTGGGTGGCGCTCTACGTCCTCGCCGTGATCGGGGTAGGCTCGGTGGTGTACGAGGGCTGGCGCTGGTGGAGGCGACCGTGATCAAGGTGTACTGCGACCACTGCGCGAAGGAGATCGAGTCCAGCCCGGCGCGTCGGGAGGATTCGGGGGCGCGGAGCCTGGATCGGGAAGTGAATCTCGATATGCGGCGCCCCGACGGGGCCACGTATCACCAGCGCGCGATCGTCACGGTGACGGTCGCTTACACCGATCTGTCCGATGTCCGCCGGCACCCTGACCTGTGTGCTGAGTGCTTCGGCGACATCGCGGCTGCGGTCATGCCCCGCACGCACAGTCACACGCCGGCGCCGGACGGCTCGAACGTCGTGGGTGGCACCGTCGTGTTCGTGCCGCTGGCGGCGGAGGATCCGGTGCGGGCTACCCCCTGGTGGGATGAGAGCCGCCGGCCGTGATCGTCCGGGTAGTCGCGAAGGCGATGGAGGACTTCGGGGACGACTGGCATTGGGTCCAGTTGCACGACCCGGAGCCGGTGGGTGACGTGCGCTCGCTGGCATGGAAGGCGGCGCCCTCCCTCCTGTGCTCGCGCGTGACGACCGGGTGCGGCATCGAACTGGATGCCGGCCCGGTCACGGTCACGCTCAACGACACTGGCGCCCCGCCGCGGCCGACCTGTCCCGACTGCCTACTGCCCGAGCGCCTGACTGAGATCGTCCACGACCAGGTGAACGCGATCCTCGCCGGCCTGGGCCGCTGATGACGACAGACGAGGTGCTGGCGTGCATCCAGCCCGGTGAGTGGGTGCGCAGCGGCGAGGTCAAGAGGCGCATCGCCGCCGGGTCGCATGCGGTCTCGGACCGGCTCAACGCCGCCTACGCAGCCCGCCGCCTGGAGCGACGTTCAGTGCCCCGTGGCCCCGGTCAGCGCGTGACCGCGTGGGAGTATCGAATCGCGGAGCGCCCTCATGGCCGGTAAGCGCGGCATGTCGAAGTCGAAGGCTGAGCGGGCGGAACTGTACTTCGCCATCTATGCATCTCTCGGCCCCGACCGGTCTCTACGGAAGGTAGTCGAGATCTGTAACCAGATCGGCACGCAGTGGCCGGACCTGGCGAAGGCGATGGGCGTTGGCGTGAGCGTGGATATCGCCGTCGCGCAGTCCACGATCAACAGTTACTCGGCCGAGTTCGGGTGGCAGGAGCGCATCGCCAAACTGAACCTGACGGAGACGCGGGTGTTCCAGCGCGGCATCGAGGCGGCCATGCAGGCGAGCCAGCGACACGTCCAGCAGGGCCAGGCGATGCAGCAGCTGAGCGCGCTCGCCATCCGCGCGAAGATGACACCCGACCCGGTGACGGGCCGCGTGACTCTGACGGCAGACTCCCTGAGCGGGACCGAGATCGCCCGGCTGATGGACGTGGGGATCAAGGCGGAGCGGTCGGCCCTGGAGGCTCAGCATCAGCACGTGAACAGCGCGGACACCGCGGCGCAGTTCCTGCACCAGCACCTGCCGCCGATCGTGGTCGAGGTGTTCGACTTCCTGCGGCTGACCGGCGACGCACGCGCGCTGGCGATCGGCTTCCTGTCCGAGAAGGTGGACGAGTTGATCGTGGACCTGTACCGGCAGTTCCGGGTGGAGCCGCCGGACTACCTGGTGCCGTCAGCGCCGGCGCCGGACAACGTGATAGCGATCGAGGCTGGCTAGTGGCGGCGGTACTCGGGCGCGTCGGCTTCGCCCCGGCTGTCTAGGTGGCGACGGCGCGCGATGGCGGCGAGCGCTTCTCGGTCGATGTTGATGCCGTGCCGGTGAGCCAGGTTGATCAGCGCGAACGGCACGTACCAGCGGCCGGGTTCCATCACCGCGATCAGCCGGGTGGACTTCTCGCTCGGCGCGGGCGCCGGCGGCAGCGCGTCGGCGGTGGTGCCGTCAGGCGGAATCTTCGAGCGACAGGGACACGCGACGGAGGCTGAGCGACTGACGAGCGCCGGCACGCTGTGGGTGTGCCCGCAGGCGCCGCAGATCGGGTTCGTGATGACGCGCATCTAGTCGTCCGTGACGGTCACTTCGACCGCACCCTTTGCCGGGACCCGGACCCGCGCTCCCATTCCTCCGCGCTCACTGGACGATGACGCCGATCGCCACCAGGTGGGTGCGCACAGCTGCATCGAGCGCCGCGCGCCGGGCGGGGTCGGTGCCAGCCGGGACCGAGATGCGCACGCCGCGGACGGTCGCCGGCGGGACGCGCTGCACGTGCCAGCGGACAGTGTGCTCCGAGATGCCCAGGCGCCGCGCTGTCTCGCGTCGGTTGCCGCCGCATTCGAGGTAGGTCAGGTAGACGTGTTCAGGGTCGAGTCCGCGATGTTCCATGCGCTCGACCGTACCACGCTGTGGCGCGACTGCGCTACACCCTCCCGCGCAAGGGCGCAAGCGCTCGACTCCCTACATAACAAAACCCGTCAAATCTCTTGCCGTACCCTCTTGCGCGATTGCGACAGAACGACTATTCTTCATTCATCAAGCAAGCGACGCGACAGGGACCCGAGCCATGAACATCACCTGGGACATCAAGACCAACGAGACCACGGACGCGAAGTGCCTGGTCTGCCAGAAGTCCAGCCACTCCCTGACGCATCGCGGGTTCGGCAAGTTCCTGAAGGAGCACCAGCACACCACGCACTCTGTGTCCGAGCCAGTGAAGGTTCGCATCCCGACTCGCCGCGAACGGCGATTCGGCTACCAGGTCGCATGCACGGGCTGTGACTGGCGCATGACGTTCAGCGACGAAGAGCAGGCGCGCCGAGTCGCCCGCCTTCACGAAGCGAACTAGAAAGGATCGCCGCTGAGAGAAGCCACCACCACGAGCCGCTGAGAGACAGCACCAGGGAAGAGGAAGAGCGATGACCACGCGCGAAGAGCTGACCGAACGACTCACGAGACTCCAGGCGAACATCGCATCGGGCGCGCTGAGCCTGACGAACACCACCGCCACCGGCGTCCCGTGGAGCCGAGATGCGGTCACGAACCTCCTGGGCGACACCCTCTCAGCGCTGAGCGAGGACGGCCCGCTGGCAGCCCTGACGCGCGATGCGTTCGAGGCGTTCAGCATCAGTCACGAGGAGGACGAAGAGTCGACCGACACGGATGTCTTTGGCATCTACATCTTCAAGCAGCAGGACATGCGCCGAATGATGGAGGCGGCCCAGGTTGAGTGGCGTCCCGACGGATGGCGCAGTGAGGAGGACGAGATCGCGTTCCGCACGGGTGCGGACGATGACGATGATGACCAGGAGTCCGAGGACTAGGAACCTCGCGACCCGCGCCCGACCCCTGTCGGGCGCCAGTCGCGCGAGTCATAGCCGCGCAGAGGGAGAACACGATGGAACAGCAGCAGTCCGTATTCGGCACGTTCGAGGTCCGGCCCTGGTGGAAGCACACGGGCGAGGCGGGCGAGTACATCAGCAGCGCCGCGCTGGGCGGGACGTGCGGCGACTGTCCGCCCGGTACGCATCGCGCGCCCGAGGCGTTCGGCATCTACGAACGGGACGCCGACGAACTCCAGCACAACATCGCCGACTGCGAAGAACTGGAGCCTGCCATCCGCATCGCCTCAGCGCTGCACGAGGCGGCTGAGAGTGCGCACTACTTCGCGCGGGTCCGGTGGCACGCTGACGACATCATGGGCGCGTCCGAGGGCATCGAGGTGAGCACGGGTCGGGAAGTGTTTGACGAGGCGCACCGCTACTTCAAGACCGCAGCGGAGGCCCGTGACTGGCTCTCTGAGAACGAGGGCGCCATCCAGGACGCGATGGTCGAAGCCGGATGGGGCGTGATCGAGGAGATCCTGGGCGACGCCGACGACGACGGCGGATCGGAGGATTGCGCTCGCTGCGCCGGTCGCATCGATGACAGCGGAGAGGCGTTCGGCGACCTGTGCGCCGACTGCGCCGACGCGACCGAGCCGGACTACGACGAGGACGGCGCGCCCATCCCCGGCACGGAGAAGGACACGCCCGAGATGCGGGCCACCTGGCCCATCACGAAGGAGGACTGAGGTGCTGACTGTCACACTGACGGCGACGTCCGAGATCCCTGACGAGGAAGGCGACGACATCGGGATCGCCATCCACCACGTGGCGGACTTGCTCGATGAGGGCTACACGTCGGGCATCCTCAACGGCGGAGCGTGGGACTACACGATCGAGGGCGAGCCTGAGCCGTCCGAGGACGACGAGGAAGAGGACGAGGAGGACGACGATGGCGAGTAACCCGGTGCTTTGCGACGAGTGCACGAAGGGACCCGCGGAGGAGGACACGGGCTTTGGCACGCTCTGCGCCGCGTGTCTCCAGGCAGCGAAGGCTGAGCGCGCCGAGGTCGACGCCCGCGGCGAGCCGGCGGTCTGGCTCAGCGAGTACGAGGCCCAGGGGACTGCCGACTGCGGCTGCATCCTGGACGCCAACTACGCGGGCATGATGGACGTGAACGGCGACCTGGAGGGCGTGGAGTCGCCAGCGCTGTTCTACTGTGCGCTCCATGAGTCGGCGGCGGACCTGCTGGAGACGCTGCGCGGGCTGATAGTGGCGACGCCGCTGCCGCTGCGCAACCGACACCAGCGAGCCGCGTTCGAGCGAGCGACCGCCCTGGTCGGGCGCCTGGATGCAGTCGCGAACGCCAGAGTGAAGCCGGGCGCCGACCGTGGCTAGGGCGGTGCTGTCTGTGGATCGCTACATCGCCACGGTCAACGAGTGGGCGGCGAAGATGGCCGGCGAGTGGGACGGGCCGAGCATCGAGACCTGGGACGGCAACGCCGGCTTCTGGCTCTGCGCGTCCATCAAGGACGCCCTGCCTCTGTTCGAGGGCCGGACCGAACGGCTGCACCCGCTCGCGCTCGACGTGTACCGCCACTACGCGGGGGGAGGCGAAGATGCCTGAGTCGATCCGGTTCAACGCGAAGGGGCGCGCCGTCTGCGGCTGCGTCGTCACGCAGTACAGCAACGGATGGGAGGTCGAGCCGTGCGCCGTGCACGAGCGCTCGCTGCCGTCCGCCGGCGACGTGCCTGACCTGGTGCCCGCGCTCACTGAGGCGCTGAGATGGGCGCGCGAGGTCGGCGACGGCGGCATGGTGCCGTCCGAGGTCGGCGACTTCATCGAGCGCGCCCGAGATCTCCTGGTGCGCGCGCAGCCCGTGACCATCCAGCGCGAGCAGCTGCCGGGCCATCAGAGTGCCGTGTGGACGATCCGGGACCGCCACGGCGTCATCGACTTCGCGAGCACGAAGAGCCGCGCGATCAACATGACGCTGCGCGCGTGCGAGACATGCGGACGGCTGAGGTCCGCGGGGGGCGCCCCGGCGATCTGCCGGCGCGGCACGGAGGACCACTTCGCATGGCAGCGATAGCGACACTGAGCGTGGAGCGCGCCGTCATGCGCGAGGTCGAACGCGACGGGTCCCGCCGGCCGTACGCGATCAAGGCAACGGCCGGCATCGCGCCAGCCAACCCGATGTACGCCGGCATGCTGCGCCGTCTGGAGCAGCGCGGGCTGGTGCACTGCGATGGCGCGGCCGCCTGGTCGCTGTCGGACGCCGGGCGCGAGGCGTTGCGATGACGCTGCCGCGGGGGTACAGCATCGAGGTCCACGGCGGTCCGGACTCGTGGGGGCGGTACACGTTCACTGAGCGCTACCTGTCCGACGAACGCTCCTACTGCGGGACGTGCGGCCACGGGCCGCGTGACATCCGTGGCGCCTGGGCGCCGTGCGAGCACTACGGGACAGACGAGTACCGGCGCACGGGCCAGGTGTTCCACGCGCCGCTGCCAGCTGATGTTCCCGACGCGCTGCGCGTCCAGGTGGCCGTACCCGTCCCCGAGCGAAGGCGCAAGCGCGCGGGACCGCTACCGACATAACGACCAGCGACCCGACATAAGTAGAATCTCTCAGATCTCCCGCGTACCCTCTTGCGCGCTTGCGACAGAACGAGTATTCTTCTCTCATCAAGCACGAGGGAGACAGCAGCAGCGCTCCCGCTCCGATTCCTGTAGTGGAGGATCGAATGGCAGCACAAGTCGAGACCATGATGTACAGCAAGCAGGGCGGGGTCCCGTGGCACCGGCTCGGCGTCAGCACCGACGGCGCGCAGACCAGCGAGGATGCGGCTGAAGCCGCTGGCATCGCCTGGGCAGTCGCGAAGCAGCCGATCTTCGACGGCGCGGGCCGCGAGATTCCCGGCTCCTACGTCGTCCAGCGCGACAGCGACGGCGCCCACCTGGGCATCGTCGGCGACCAGTACGTGCCTCTCCAGAACGCCGAGGCGTTCGCCTTCCTGGACTCGCTCGCTCAGGACGGCATCGTCCGATACGAGACCGCCGGCAGCCTCCGTGGCGGGCGTCGCGTCTGGATGCTCGCGAAGATGGAAGAGGACTGGCGCATCGGCGACGATGACTTCAAGTCCTACCTCCTGCTCGCCAACGGGCATGACGGCTCGCTCGCTGTCTGCGTGCAGCCGACCAACGTCCGCGTGGTGTGCTCGAACACCCTGGCATCCGCCATCGGCTCGAAGGGCGCCAGCGCGCTCGTCCGCATCCGTCACACGTCGAGCATGGAGACGCGCATGGGCGAAGCCGCCCGCGTGCTCAACATCACGAGCGAGGCGAACCGCCGCCAGCGTGACCTGCTCCAGCGCGCGATCGAGACCCAGGCGACCGCCGCCGATGTCTCGCTCATCGTGGAAGAGCTGTTCGGCGAGAGCCTGAAGAGCGACAGCGACCGGACCCGCGGCGCCGCTGAGCGCGCTGTGGTCGACTTCAAGGCACGCTTCCTGCTGCCCGAGGTCCGCCGCACGGGCCAGACCGCTTACGCGCTCATCAACGCCGTGACCGGCTACGCCGACCACGCGCTGCGCTACCAGGGCGACGGGCAGGCGAAGGCTGAGCGCCGCATGGAGACCACCCTGTGGGGCGGGAAAGCGTTCGACATCAAGCGCCAGGGCGTCGAACTCGTCGCCGCGATGGTCGCCGAGCGCCGCTAAAACGGAATCAAACGCGCGGGGCGACTGCCAGCCCCGCGCGAGGGAGACGACGATGATAACTATCGTGCGGTACGACATCGACAACGTGCAGCAGCGGGAGATTGTGGCTGTTGCAACGGACCGGCGCAATGCCATCCGACTACTAGAACAGATCGCGGACGACATGCTCACAACGCATTCCACCACGTGCGAGGACAATCAGCCCTGCACCTGCCCGGATGACCGAGATGACATCTGCCCGCATGACTGTGAGGACGCAGGGACGGAGTACCCAGTCGGCAGCGGACCCGATGGCGACGCGTTCCCCCGCGTCCTGATCCACGAGACGCGCGTGGTGGTGGTGGAGCAGGTTGGGGATATCACGGACGAGGACGTGGATCCCGAGACGTGCTTTACCTGCGCCAACTGGGGCGTGGGGCTGCCCGTGGATGCTGATCCGTGGGAGCACGAGCCTTGCCCGCTCCACTCCCCTACCACCATGCGCGCGGGGGGGGCGCGATGAAAGCACTCTGGTTCAAGGGCGAGTACGTGGAACCCATCCTCACGGGTGCGAAGGATTCCACGGTGCGACGCGCAGCGACCTGCCGCGTTTTCGCCGGCGAGACCGTCCGCGCGACCGTGGGACCCCGCCCGCACTTCGCCATCCTCCAGATCACGAAGCGTGAGGACATCACGCTCGCTGACCTGGACGCAGACTACCGGCGCGACGTTCAGCGCCTCTATCCAGCCGAAGAGCACTTCGTGCGCATCACGTTCACGACGATTCAGGAGCAGTAAGACCATGACCACGCAGACCATCAAGACCACCGCCGCGACCATGCTCGCCGCGCTCGAACAGTGCCGCGTCTGTGTCGCAGACGATGACAGCCGCCCGGTGCTCGCCGGCATCCGGGTCGAGCGCTCCGAGACCACGCTGAAGTTCACGTCCGCTGACGGCTTCCGCCTGATGCACGTGTCCACCGTGTCGATGCACGGCGAGGGCGCGGACGCAGACTTCATCATCGGCACGCACAAGAGCAACGGCGGCGACGCCTTCAAGGCTCTCCAGGTCAGCGGTCAGCGTAGCGAACGTCACTTCGGGCGTGCGCGCGGCTGCCTTCAGTGCGACCAGGAGACGAACACGATCCACGCCCAGGTGGGCTGCCAGACCATCACGCTGTCAATCGTGCAGGGTTCCTACCCGGACTACACGAAGTTGATCCCCGAGCGCGGGACCGCCAGCGCTGTCGCGTTCGATGCTGACCTGATCGGCGAGATCATCATGGTCGCCGGCAAGTTCATCTCAGCGGGCCGGGCGCCGCGCGCGAAGAAGCAGTCCGTCATCCGGTTCTTCACGACCGGGACCCGCAAGCCGATCCGCATGGAGTGGAGCACGCTCGACTGGACGGCGATCGCAGTCGCCATGCCCATCTTCGCCGCCGACCTGGAGGCGGAGACGGTCGCAGCGCTGACGGCCGTCTAGCACGTCACCGCCCTGGCGCTCTCAGGCGTAAGCCTGGGGGCGCGGGGGCGCTGCCGATGCAGCACGCACTGGAAGGACAGACCGAATGGACACGGACCCGATCAACCCCACGAACGCCGACCGCGCCAACCGCGCGCGGAACGTGATGCAGTTCTACATCGACGCGCACGGGGAGGACGAGACCGAGGCGACGCTGGCGGACATCCTGACCGACATGATGCACCTGTGCGACGCCGAGGAAGTCGACTGGGGCGACGTGCTGGTCACGGCCGAGAACCACCACCTGGACGAAGTAGCCGACGAGGTGAACCGTGGCTGATCCGATCGCACTGCCGGACCGCATCCACCACAGCTGCGACGAGGGCGGCATCCAGGGCTGCAACGTCAACGGGCTGGTGGACATCAACGATGAGGGTGCTCACTGGCTCTTCGCCGCGGACGTGCAGGATCTGCACGACGCCGATGGTAAGAGCGCGTGGGACGTGGGGGACGAGGACGACCTGGGGGACGAGGACCTGGAGGTGGCATGCAGCGACGCGCGGGAGCGCTTCGCACGCGAGATGTCGCGACGCTGGAACGCGCACGCTGACCTGGCGCGCACCGGCACGTCCGTGCTCGCTGTCCTGGACGCGCTGCTCGCCGACATGCCCACGCGCGGCATGCTCGCTGCCGTGTGCGTGATGGCGGGCGTGGACTTCGAGGACGGGCTGCTGCTCAACGTAGAAGGGCTGCGCACGGCGACCGCGCAGGCGAGCGCCATCGGGCAGAACGTGGACGTGACCGGGTGACCGGCGCCGAGACGGTCGGCCTGGTGCTGACGCTGCTGACGATCGTGGCGGTGGGCGGCGCCTACCTGGTCGACCAGTACCTCCACGACGCATCGCTCCGCACGCCGCACGCGGCACCGAGCGCCTACTGCAAACTCTGCCGGCGCCGGCACCACTAGCGCGCGCATGAGGGATCGTGATAAACAGGGGGGCGGGAGGCGCGATGCGGGACCTGATCACCTGGATGCGAGATGACCGCGTGGCGCTGTCTCAGCGCTACGGGTCGGCGCCCATCCCGTGCGCTGACGGCATGCTCGCACCCGAGGACGAACTGCTGCCGGTGGCGGTGGAGCGCGCAGTGACCGTGAGCGGCGCGACGTTCATCCGCATGAACCAGCCGGCGCCGACGAAGTGCAATCTGTGCGACGCGCTCGCCGGACCCTGGAGCATGGTGCTGCCGGTGCTCCCGGAGCCGGACGAACGCAACGCTGTGATCTGGCTCTGCGACCGGCATGCTGCCGTCGTGATGATGCACTGGAGGGAGACGCCATGAGGCACGAGACGGGCATCCAGTGGACGCACGTGCCGGGGTACATCGGCGCGACGTGGAACCCGACGACCGGCTGCACGCGAGTGTCGCCGGGCTGCGATCACTGCTACGCCTTCACACTCCACGACCAGCGCTACGTCGTGAACCGCGACCACGCGCGGAAGTACGCGATGACGCCCGAGACCTATCGGCGATCACTCGCGAACGGCGTAGACCTCCCGCCCCTCCCGATGGCGCCGCAGTACGACGTGCCCTTCTCCCAGGTACAGGTACTCGACTACGACCGGCTGACCGAACCGCTGCACCGGAAGGCGCCCCGCGCCTACTTCGTGGACTCGATGTCCGACCTGTTCCACGAGGCGGTGCCGGACGAGGTGATCGATGGCGTGTTCGCCGTGATGGCGCTCAGCCCGCAGCACCTGTTCATGATCCTCACGAAGCGACCCGAGCGGATGCGGCAGTACCTCTCACCTGGACGCGCGCACCCGGTCGGGCTGGCGGCCCTGGGCATCACGCTGTCATCGCTCGCGCGCAACCGACGATCGCGCGTCGGCGCCGGCACGACGCTGGCGGGCGACGTGGCGCACCTGGAGGCGTGGCCGCTGCCGAACGTCTGGATCGGGACGAGCGTGGAGGACCAGGCGCGCGCGGACGAGCGGATCCCGCTGCTGCTGGACACGCCGGCGGCGGTGCGGTTCCTGTCGATGGAGCCGCTGCTGGGAGCGGTCGACTTGCCTCGATCGTGGCTGCGCGGCATCGCGGGCGAGAACACGCCGGTCGTGTCGTGGGTGATCGTCGGCGGGGAGTCGGGAAAGGGCGCGCGTCCGTTCGATCTGAGGTGGGCGCAATCGCTGCGCGACCAGTGCGCGGCGGCGGGGGTGCCGTTCTTCATGAAGCAACTCGGCTCGCACCCGGTGGCCCCGATCCCGTGGGACAAGATCGGGCTGGCTGGCATCCCGCTGTCTCAGGAGCCGGTGCAGATCGTCGGCTATAAGCACTCGCACGCCGCGAACCCTGACGAGTGGCCCGAGGACCTGCGCGTGCGCGAGTGGCCGGCAGTAGTGCCGAGAGTGGAGGACTGATGTCAGACCTGGTGGTGGACAACTTCGCCGGCGGCGGCGGGGCATCGACGGGGATCGAGGCGGCGATCGGGCGCCCGGTGGACGTGGCGATCAACCACGACGCGCAGGCGATCGCGATGCACCAGGCGAATCACCCGCACACGTTCCACGTGCAGAACGACATCTGGAGCGTGGACCCGGTGGCGGTGACGAAGGGTCAGCACGTGCGCCTGGCGTGGTTCTCGCCGGACTGCACGCATTTCTCGAAGGCGGCCGGGCGCCGACCGCGCCAGCAGAACATCCGTGACCTGGCGTGGGTGGTGATCCGGTGGGCCGGCGAAGTGCGCCCGGACGTGATCATGCTGGAGAACGTCGAGGAGTTCCAGACGTGGGGGCCGCTGGACGAGGACGGCTACCCGGACCGCGCCCGTGCCGGCGAGACGTTCGCCGAGTGGTACCGACAACTCGAGATCCTGGGCTACGAAGTGGAGCGCCGCGAACTGCGCGCCGCCGACTACGGCGCCCCGACGATCCGCAAACGCCTCTTCATCATCGCTCGCCGCGACGGCATGCCGATCGTGTGGCCGGACGTGACGCACGCGAAGGCGCCGACGCCCGACCTGCTCCCGTGGCGTGCTGCCGCTGAGTGCATCGACTGGTCGGTACCGGTCCCGAGCATCTTCGACCGACAGCGACCGCTGGTGGAGGCGACGCAGCGCCGCATCGCCGCCGGCATCAAGCGCTACGTCCTGGACGACCCGGACCCGTTCCTGGTGCCCGGCTTCCTGGTCGGCGTGGGCGGCCGCGCCGGACAGTCGCGCCCGCGCTCAGCGGGAGAGCCGATGGCCACGACTACCGCGAAGGCGGACACGGCCCTCGTGACGCCGTATCTGCACAACCTCACGCACGGCGGCCGCGCGGAGGACATCGAGTCGCCGTTCATGACCATCACGGGAGCGCACCGCGGGGAGAAGGCGCTGATCGCGCCATCGATCGTACCGATGACGCACGGCAACCCGCCCGTGAGCGTGCGTGCGCCGCTCGGCACCACGACGACGCAGCACAACAAGCACCTCCTGACGACCGCGTTCCTGGTGAAGCACTTCGGCGGCATGGTCGGCGTCCGCGCTGACACGCCGCTGCCGACGACCACGACGCGTAACACGCAGATCCAGATCGCCACGTCGCACCTGATGCATCTGCGTGGCACGGGTGTGCCGCATCGCTTCAGCGATCCACTGCTGACGGTCGCTGCCGGCGGCACGCACTACGCGGAGGTCCGCGCGCTGCTCGTGAAGTTCTACGGCAACGACCACCACGGCCAGGGCATGCAGACGCCGTTTGGCACGATGACGACCAAAGACCGGTTCGGTCTCGTGACTGTGTGGATTCAGGGCGAGCCGTGGGTGATGACGGACATCGGGATGCGGATGCTCACGCCGCGTGAGCTGTACCGTGCGCAGGGGTTCCCCGAGGGGTACATCATCGACCCGCTCTTCGGGGGGAAGCCGCTGCCGAAAACGCACCAGGTGCGCATGTGCGGCAACAGCGTCTGCCCGCCGGTGGCTGAGGCGATGGTGGGCGCGAACGTGGGCCGGCTCGGACAGCAGTCACTGTGGCGCGGCTATGAGATCGGGGACGTGGCGGTGGCCGGATGAAGAAGCGCGGTGGTCTGAACGGATGGCTGGACCGGTGGTACCCGGTAGTGGTGGTGGTGCTCGTCACGTTCATCGTGCTCGCGTGGCTCTGGCCGCTGATCAGGATGCTGGCGAGGGCTTCAACGTGACGCCAGAACCGATGCTCACTCACGGCTCCGCCGTCATCAGCGAGGACGGCCTGTACCGCTATCGTCTCGATCGCTGGTGGGGCGACGGCCCGCGCGTGGCGTGGGTGATGCTGAACCCTTCGACGGCTGACGACCAGGTAGACGACCCGACGATCCGACGCTGCATGGGCTTCACGCGAGCCTGGGGCTACAACGGGATGACCGTGGTCAACCTGTATCCGTTCCGTTCGTCCGACCCTGCCACTCTGGAGACGTGGCTGGACGGAGAGCCAACGGATGAGATGAACGTGAACACGGCGATGATCATCGCCGTCGCGCGTGACGCGCCGCTCCTGGTAGCGGCATGGGGCGCGACGCGCGGCGAGGATGGGGCGGCGTGCCGGCAGTTCCTCTCGCAGTACGTCACGAACTGGCACCACCTCGGGCTGACGCAAGACGGCTACCCGCGCCACCCGCTGTACCTACGTCGTGACGAGTGGCCGCGATCCTGGAGCCTGGAGTGATCCCGGTGATCCTCCGCCGGCGGGGAGTCGCGCTGCCGTCTGGCGCCGTCTACGTCGGCCGCGGCTCGCGATGGGGGAACAAGTACCGGATCGGCGAGGACGGGACCCGCGAGGAAGTGATCGCGAAGTACCGCGCCGACCTCGCCGCTGACCCGGCGCGGCGGGACCGGCTCATCGAAGCGCTGGCCGCCCGCCACCCGACCGCGCTCGCCTGCTGGTGCGCGCCCGAGGCGTGCCACGCGGACGTGCTCGCTGAACTCCTCCTGGAGGCGCGATCGTGAGTCAGCACTGCCGCGCTGGCGATCACGCCCGCTGCGTGCACTCGTCCTTCTCGTGCATCTGCGCCTGTCACGTGGAGGCCCATGATGTCTGATCTGGTGGTCACGGTGCCCGCTCGGGAGTGGGAGGCGTGGGTAAGCGAGGGAGACGCTGCTGGGAGCGTCGCCAGCGGTCAGGAGTACGTGTTCAGCATTCCTACGCGTCCTCTGCGCCTGGAGCGCGGGGATCGCGTCTACGTGGTGGCTGGTGACAGATTGAGGGGGTACGCGCCGCTCGTGAGGCTAGACCGACATAACGGTCAGTGGCTGCTCGTGCGCTCAGGCGGCGCTGTCGCTATCACGATTGCTGGTACGATCCGGGGGTTCCGTGGCTACCGCTACCGGTTCTGGAGCCGCGAAGATGAAGTGCCATTCCCTGAGTGGAGGACGCTGTGATCGAGCCAGTCATCAAGGTCGATCGAATGATCGCGACGTTCATCAGCGAGTACCCCGGCACGGGCATCCAGACGCTCAGCGCGGAGTTCGGCCTGCTGACCGAGACAGCGCGCGAGGCGCTGAACCGCCTGGTGCGCGGCGGCTACATCAGACTCCGCGGACTCGGATACGAACTGACCGGAGACTGGACGCCGTGGGCGGCGGATGAGTAAGCCCACCGACCTGGTGTGGGTGAGTCTCGGAGTCGGGAAGGACCGGCGCCAGGGGCTGCCGCGGTTCCATCTGGACGCGGCATGCGGGATCGGCGGTGCGAAGATCGACCGGCGGATCCCGACCATCAGGGCGGCGGCGGAGCGCATCGGGCTGCGCGCGTGCAGCTACTGCGTGGCGAAGCAAGCGGAGCGGGAGGTAGCGTGATGCATCCAGACGGACGGCCATGCGGCAACTGCACTCTGCCGTGGTGGAAGCATCGAGCGAACGACCTGCTCGGCGCCGGGTTCTGGCCGGGCGCATGCGCGACGTTCCAGGAGGGCGACGGCGCCGGTGCCGCGGTCCCGGTGAAGCCGTCACCGGGCGTGCACCCGCCGACCGTCGTGCATGCCGTGCTGACGTGCTCGACGTGCCTGCGACTTGCCGATGCGCAGTTCCGGGCCACGGTGGCCGTCGCGCCATGATCACCGTCCAGGGGGAGGTGGCAAAGGTCGCGATCAATCTGTGGGGGTGGAAGGTGGGCGACGCAGTGACAGTGCGCTTCGGCTCAGCCGAGATGTGGGGGCGCGTCCAGTCCATCACGACCCGCGAGACACGAGACGATCGAGAGATCACGATCGTCGTGGAGCCTCAACCATGATCCTCTACCACGGTGGCGCCCCAGGGTTCCGCGCCGGCGACATCATCGAGCCGCACGAGACCAAGCGCATCGACCTGTGCCCGGTCTGCGCCGCCGGCGGCGACGCCAACCACCTACCCGATCGCGTGTTCGCTACACCCGTCCGCATCTACGGGAAGTATTACGCATCGAAGTGGGTAGGCGGATCGCTGTACCTGGTCGAGCCGGTCGGCGATGCCACGCGCTCAGACGCGGACAGCATCGAGACCTGGCACGCGCCCGCGATGCGCGTGGTGAAGGTCTCCGAGGCCGTGGTGCAACTGACCAGCCAGGAGCGGCGCCGGCTACAGCGCATGTGGGCTGATGCAGACCGGACCTCGGGCTTCCACCTGAAGCCCGAGTACGCGATGGCGGAGTCAATGCTGCTGACGCACGTGATGGCGCGGCGCCTGGGGATGAGGCGAGGACGATGAGTGATCTTCATACCAAGCACACGGAGTTGGCTTGGGCGGCCGGGTTCTTCGATGGGGAGGGGCACACCAGAAACGTTCGCGGAGCCGTGATGATCCAGATCGGCCAGGTTACTCGGGAAGAGTTGGATCGTTTCCAGAGGGCGGTCGGCGTAGGCCGCGTCCTCGGCCCGTATCAGCGAAGTCGATTCGGAGTGCCGAGCCAACCGCTCCACTTTTACTACGCGACTTCATACGCCGAGGTCCAGCATGTGATTGCTCAGATGTGGTCATGGCTGTCTAGTGCGAAACGGGAGCAAGCGCGTGCGGCGCTGGTCCGTTCGCGGACGTACAAGAAGAAGTGGAAGGTATGTGAGGACAACGGGCATCGCATACGGAACTACGGGGGGCGGCCTCAGTGTCTGGACTGCACCGTTGAGCGCCAGCGGAGTCGTAGGAGCGCGGCCGCATGAGTGGGGCCAACGATCGAACAGGGGTGGGGGCAGGCAGTGCCGAGTGGGGAACGCCTGATGATCTCTACGGGCAACTCAACGATGCGTTCTCATTCACCTACGATGCCTTTTCCTCGCACGCCAACCACAAGGCGTCGCTCTACTCCACGATGGAGGGGACGTTCCGCTGTCTCAACGAGACGCGGGCACACGGAGCACCCCACGCAGAGTGCAGCCGGCATCTGAACTACGAGAAGGTCAGCGACCAGGACGGCTACCAGTACCCGTGGGATGGGGAGCGCGTGTTCATGAACCCGCCCTACTCGCGCGGCCTGATCGACCGTGCGGCCGCTAAGGCGAACGCGTCGCGACGGGTTACCAGCCTCATCGTCGCTCTGTTAGCGTCCGCGACGGATACGGACTGGTTCCGCGATCACGTGGCCTACCCGGCTGCGCACGTCGACCACACGAAGCGCGTGAAGTTCATCCACCCGCCCGACCGATGCGGTAGGAAGTGCAGCATGGGGATGACGCCGACGAAGAAGATGCTGCACCCGCATCGCCCTGGCGAACCGACGCCAGGAAGCCCTGGCGGACACTGCGTCGCCATCTATCGCCGCGAGTGGACCGTATGAGGCTCGCCGTCGTCGGCGCCGTGTTCGTCCTCGCCACGCTGCTACTGGCGGTCGAGGAACGTCCCACCGTTGCCGACGCGAGCCTGGGCGACCCCACGCGGTCAGTACGGCTCGACGCTGCACCAGCCCCGACCGCCCCGATGCCAGTGACCCCTGCGTCGCATCCAGTGGCCACGGCCGCGATGCCGCGGCTGGCCGTCACGATGCTGTCAGTACCTGACCCGCCGCCGGAGCTGATCGAGGTGCTGCCTGCATCTCCCACCCCGACCGCCGCACCGCCGCCGCCGACCAGCACCCCCGCCCCGCCGGCGTCAGCGATCGAAGTGGACGCCCTGACGGCGCAGCACTTCCTCCCACCCGACCAGGCGATCGCAGTGCGGGTCCGGTACTGCGAGTCACGCGGCCAGACGACCGCGAAGAACCCCGCCAGCACCGCCTCTGGCTGGTACCAGATCATCAACGGGACATGGGAGCACGCGCGCGGCGCGCTCGCCGGCATGGGCGTCGTGGTGCAGCCGTTCGAGGCGGGGCGGTTCGACCCCGAACAGAACACGATCGTCGCCGCGTGGCTCGTCTACCACGGCGGCGGGTGGGAGGCGCACTGGCGCTGGAGTGGTAGCTGCTGGCGATGAGCCGCGAGGGCGTCCCGTTCGCGATCTGGTCTACCGGCGCTGATGGCACCCGCTTCCTCTGTGTACAGCACTACCGCCTGGCGATCAGACGCGCCAGTCGAGGGCTTCAGACGTACCCGCGGTTCTGCTGGAGCATGCAGATATGGGCTGACCGGCACGCGATGACATTCGACCATGAGATCGTGGACGTGCTGGAAGCGCATGACCTGGCGCTGCGCTGGATGAGAGAGGACGGCCATGCCGAAGAAGATGCCCGCCGTGCCGTGGGTGACACTCGGACCGGATCCGGCGCTGGCGACGTGCCAGCGATGTGATCAGACGGAGGACATGCCTGAACTGCCGCTCTCAGTCGATGCCTTCGTGGCGTACATGGCGTTCGTCCTGGAGAAACACCACCGAGGCTGCACGGCGTGAAGCGCTCACCGATGAAGCGTGGCGCCCCCATGAAGCGCGACACCGCCGGCGCACGCGCCTGGCAGAACAAGCCGCGTGACCGTGTGTCGCCGGTATCGAGCGCTCGCAAGCGCCTCATCATCCGCGCTCGCCCCATCCGTGAGGCGTGGCTGCGCTTCCGGCCGGCGTGCGAGATGTCCGGGCACTCCCGGTGCTTCGGCGCACGGCACGTCCACGAAGTGTGGCCGCGCGGCCGCGGCGGCCCGCTGGACGACCCGCGCAACTTCGCCACGCTCTGCGATCACCACAACACCGCGGCCTCCCAGGAACCCCGCACGATGGCGCATGCGCTGAGCGTCGGTCTCCTGGTGACGGCCGCTGCGGGACCGGCGTGGCTCGCTGCCGGCGGCCGCTTCACCGGCGCCAGCCGCGCCGACGTGCTCGCGCTGATCGGCGCTGCGGCGTAGGGACGCGATGGCGTTACGGCAGCGCAGACGCGACGCACCATCACACCGATATCTGAATGATCGTGATATCCTGCCGCTGGCAAACAGCGAACAGGGGAGGGACGATCGTGGCGCTGACGAGGTGTCCGAAGTGTCAGGGGAACGTGACGCGCGAGACGCGCACGGACCCGCCGGGCGAGTATTGCATCCAGTGCGGGTGGGAGGCGGCCGGGCCTCTGACGATCGCACAGGCGATGGCGGAACAGAGCGAGCGCGCCACGCGCCAACCGCGCCTCCCGGTCATCCGATGATCCGGCAGTTCAACTTCGACCAGTACATCCGCGAGTCGAACGCGATCGAGGGCATCGGGTATGGACCCGGCCAGCCGCTGTACGACGACCACCTGGCCGCGTGCCGCTACGTGTGGGAGTGGTGTGCGAACACTGACGGTCTCCGCGAGCCGCCGCCGCCGGCAGTGATCCACGGCGTCCTGATGGCGTCCGAGCCGCACGTGTTCCCCGGCGAGTACCGCCAGGTGCGCGTGACCGTCGGTCCGTACGAGAAGGTGGCCCCGGTTGCCGTGCGCCCGGCGATGCAGGCGCTGCGCTCGATAGCCCTCGCGGCTGCACGACATCCCGCTGATGAACTCGGCCTGTGGGCGCTGCACTACCGGTTCGAGGCGATCCACCCGTTCCTGGACGGCAACGGCCGCACGGGCCGCCTGTGGCTGAACGCGCTGCGGATGACAGCCGGGTTGCCGTGGGTCATCGTGCCGGTGGCGGAGCGCTTCGACTACTACGACGCGATCAGGGAGTGGGAGACGGACGGCACCACGCGCGTGCCGCGGGGCGTGACCGTCTTTCAGCCGTAGCGGAACGAGTTCAGCGGGTCGATCCGCACCGCCTGGAGGCGCTGGCGGCCGACGATGCTCACGACGCGCGGCTCCGCCTGCCACCCGCACACGCAGTACGGGGGGATGTGCCATCCGGACAGCGTGACCGTACAGCCCGCCAGCGCCTTCGGTACCGAGATGGACGCGCTCACAGGGCGAACGCCGCCTGAGCACCGACCTGCGCGCCGACCTGCGTCCGGGCGTAGACCATCGCGTACACGTCCGCCGGCCGACGCCGGCGCGTGAGGCGCCGCATGCCGGGGACCGGCGCGATGACGCCTTCGTTCATCAGGTCATTCATGCGGGCGCTCGCCGTCTGGTGCAGGAGGCCGGTCGCCTCTTCGATCTCGTCGCACGTGGCGCCGCCGCGGCCATCGTTCATGCCCTTGTTGATGCATGCCAGGATGAGGCGCTTGTCAGACGCCAGCGAGTGACGAGCCTGCCGCCAGGCCGTCATGGAGTTGTGGTTCATCGCGCAACCTCCAGTCCGATCCCACCGCGCCCAGAGTATACCTGAACCCTGACTGATCGTGATAGATGGCGCGGCGCGTGGACGCGTCACCGGCACGCTCATTACCATGAGGCGGCATTCGGGACGATCGGAGTACCGCGTGGCCGCAGCCGACGAAGCCTACGACCCCCGTCTGACGCCCGCGGCGCGTCGGTACATCGCCACCAGGACATCCGGCGACAGCCGGCGCGACGCGATCGACGCTGCACTCATGGACTCGATGGAGTTCCGTGCGCGGTACGGCCCCGGCTTCGATGCCGTCGAGGCGAAGATCGATGCCATCCTGGCGGCGCTCCAGTCGCAACCGGTAGTCGGCGGTGGTCCGTTGACGCGCACGGCCCAGTGGATGGAGGCGACGCCGTTCCGTCGCGCTACCACAGTCGTCGGCTTGATAGCCGCGGTCGCAGCTGCGCTGACGGAAGTGCTCGATGCGATCGCCCGCCTACTCGGAGCGTCCTGATGCCGACTGCGCTCGATGTGTCGCACTACTCCGGTCGTCTCACGCTGGATCAGTTGCGCGCCGCCCGAGATGCCGGTGTGACGCGCCTGGTGGTAGGCACGCAGGATCACAACATCGCCCGCCAGCAGTCCAGCGTTGCCCTCATGCTCGGCATGGAGGTGCAGGCGTATGTGTTCCTGTACTTCGCGACGAACACCGCCGAGCGCGTGCGCCGCGACCTCCCGCTGCTGCGGGCGATCGGCGCGACGCGGTACTGGCTGGACGCGGAGGACGCGCCGCCCGGCATGCCGGCGGATGCGAAAGTCGCCGGTCTGCGCGCAGCCGTGGCGGCCGCGGCGGGCGTCCCGCACGGCATCTATACCGCGCGATGGTGGTGGACGCAGCACGCCGGGAACACCCCTGAGTTCGCACACCTACCGTTGTGGACGGCGCAGTGGGACGGGCAGGCCGACCTCGGCGTGTTCAACGCCTACGGCGGCTGGAAGTCCGCAGCGATGAAGCAGTACCGCCCCGGCACACAGGCCGAGGCCGCCGCCGGCGGAGTGTGGTTCCCCGACAGGACGGGCGTCTGGTGCGACGTGAACGTGTACGCGGCCGCGCTCGCCGGGATGCCGGGTGTGACGCGTCGTTTTACTGAGGACGATGCCGCCCTACTGTGGCGTGTCGTGAACGCAGATCCGCGCGATGATCCTGCCGGTGCGCGCATCACCCCGCTCAGCAGCGGCGCACAGACGGTGACGGTTCCTGCGAACCGGCGGGGCTACTACGTGGAACTCCCGCTCTAGCGGCGCAGCGCGACCGTCACGCCGATCACCATCGTCAGGTAGTGCCACTGTGCGTGGGGCACCGGGGCCACCACTCCTCCGCGGACAACCGACCAGCGGTGGTACGTGACCCACGTGTCGTCCGCGCCGCGCCGACTATTGCACTGCCGACAGGCCGCCAGCACCAGGTAGGGATCGCCGGCTGACCGGTTGGCGTTGGCCGGTAGGTGGTCACGCGACGGGTTCAGGTGGGCATGGTCGCGCGAGATGACGAACGCCCGACCACACCAGACGCAGTGAGACTTCCCGCAGGTACGGCAAGTCCGCTTCCGACGATCGAGCACAGCCGACACCTTCCCAGGGAACTCGCACGCTATGACGAAGATTCGCACCGCGTCAACGGTTCCGGTACGATGCCCCACGGATGAGGGAGCGCAACATGGCAACGCGGAAGAAGGCGCCGGCCGCCGCCGGTGCCGGCAAGTGGGCATCGCGCCTGGTGGGCGAGGAAGATGTAGCCCCCGATCAGCTGCTCGCGAACCCGCTGAACCCCCGCATCCACCCCGCCTCTCAGCAGGCTGCCATGCGCCAGGCTCTGGATCAGATCGGGTGGGTGCAGCGGGTGGTCGTGAACCGCCGCACCGGCCACGTCATCGACGGCCATCTCCGTGTCGAGATCGCGCTGTCTGAGGGCGAGCCGACGGTCCCGGTGGTGTACGTGGACCTTTCGCCCGAGGAAGAGAAGGTGGCGCTGGCGACGTTCGACGCGATCTCCAGCATGGCCGTGGTGGACGAAGAGATGATGGCCGCGCTGCTCAACGAGATCACGGCACAGTCGCCGGAACTCGCCGACTTCATGCAGGAGATCGCCGACGTGACGCATGTCGACCTGGACCCGGACCCGCCGGCGCCGAAGGAACCGACGCTGCGTGCGCAGTGGAACGTCCTGGTCGTGCTCGATACCGAAGAAGCGCAGGTGAACCTGCTCGAAGAACTCCAGCGCGAAGGGTACGAATGCCGCGCGCTTATCTCGTGAGGGAGACCCCGTGGAACTGACGATCGAACGCACGAGCACCATCAAGCGCAGCGGCCGCGTATCTCAGGTCGAAGGGATGTTCGACCTGAAGGCCGCGCGCGAGTCTCGCGAGACCTGGCACGTGAACATGCCGATCGAAGAGCGCGAGTGGAGTGTGGGCCTGATCGTCGGCCCCAGCGGCTGCGGCAAGACCACGATCGCGCGCGAGGCGTTCGGCGCCGCCGTGTGCGACGGCTTCCAGTGGGATCCCGCAGCGAGCCTCATCGACAGTTTCCCGAAGAGCATGGGCATCAAGGACATCACCGAACTCCTGTCCTCCGTCGGCTTCGCTGCGCCGCCTCAGTGGTTGCGGCCGTTCCACGTGCTGTCCACCGGACAGCAGATGCGCGTCACGGTGGCACGCCTTCTGGCCGAGCAGCCCGACCTGGCGGTCATGGACGAGTTCACGTCGGTGGTTGACCGCACAGTGGCGAAGATCGGCAGCCTGGCGATCGCGAAGGCCGTCCGCAGGCGCGGTCAGAAGTTCGTGGCGGTCACGTGCCACGAGGACGTGGAGAAGTGGCTACAGCCGGACTGGATCTATCGGCCTGAGACCGGAATCTTTCGATGGAGGTCGGTTCAACGACCCCACCTCGACATCATCGTCTCCCGATGTGACCGCACCGCGTGGTCTCGCTTCAAGGCGTATCACTATCTGACCGGCAGCCTGTCGCCGCAGTCTCAGTGCTACGGCGCCTGGGTGGTGGTGCCCGACGGCGAACGCCGCGGCCAGCCCGAGATGGTGGCGTTCCTCGCCGTGACGCAGCAGCCGGGCATCAGCGGCATGAAGCGCATCCACCGAGTCGTGTGCCTGCCTGAGTACCAGGGCGCTGGCGTCGGCGGCGCCCTGATGCGAGAGGTCGGGGCGATCTACCGCGGCATGGGGATGCGCATTGTCATCACGTCGTCACTGCCGTCGATCAACGTCGCCTTCTCGCGGTCGCCTATGTGGTTGCTGAAGCGTGCACCAGGACTCACTCGCGCTTCCGGCCGCACGTCTACGCTGAAGATGACGCACGCGACCAGCAGGTTCACGGCGTCGTGGGAGTACGTGGGGCCAGCACTTCCCGTTGCCGAGGCGAATAGCCTCGTCGTGATGGAGTAGAGGAACAGGCGATGGCGGTCCTGTCGCGGCCGGTCAGTTTCGCTGACTCCATGCGGAAGGAGACAGGCGAGCGCGTCCTGACACGGGAGCAGCGCGAGGTCGCCACGCCGTCCGGCTGTCCCGATCACCCCCGCCAGGCGGACGAAACCGAGGCATGCCGGGTCTCCTTCCTCCACTTCCTGCGCCACTGGAAGTTTGTCGAGCGCGAGCACGGCGTGGTGATGACGTTCGCCGAACTGTGGCCCGGCCAGGAGGCGTGCGTCGCGGCGATGGAGACCCACCCGTGGCTCTTCATGCTGAAGGCCGGCAAGTTGGGGTTCACGGAACTCGAATGCGCGTTCGATGGATGGGTGGCACGGTTCCGCCAGGCGAACGCGCGCGTCCACCTCTTCTCGATGAACGACAAGGCCGCCATGGCGCTCCTGGAAAAGGTGCGCTTCGGCCTCGACCGGCTCCCCGAGTTCATGCGCCTGCCGATCCAGACCGGCGCTCCCGGCGGCGACACGGCCTCCCAGATCCGGTACGTCGCCGGCACAGACGACATCCGCACCATCGTGTCCTACCCCGCCGTGAAGTCCGTCGCGATCGACCAGACGGCGACGCACTCGCACGTTGATGAACTGGCACGCATGGCGTGGCCCGAGGACACCTGGTCATCCATCCAGTCCACGATCGCCGGCAGCGTCCACGTCGTGACCCGTGGCGCCGGCGACATGAACTACACCGCCGCGCTCTGGCGCAAAGCGCAGGCCGGCGAGACCCCGCTGTTCGCGTTCTTCACCCCGTGGGACCAGCGGCCGCGCGAGCCTGTGAAGTGCTCGAAGTGCGCACGTCCGTACCACCGCGTGCCGCGCTACGGCGTGGACGAGGAAGAGATCGTCTGCGAGGGGATGTCGGCACACGAGGCGAATGCTGCCTGGTACGCCGAGCAGGAAGCCTCCCTGACCACGCTTCAGCTGTATTTCCTCGCGCCGCGGAACGCCGATGAGGCGCTGAGCGGGGACGACCAGGAGGCGTTCGTCCCGATGATGAACTGGGATGCGTGCTATGACGCGTCGCTCCCGTCGGTCATGCCTGGCGACCCCACGCCGTGCGTGCTGAGTCTCGATGCCGGCGTGAAGTCGGACTACTTCGCCGCGGTGCTGGTCTCGCGGCATCCAGCGCGGCCGCAGGACCCGGCCATTCGAGCGCGCAAGGTCTGGCGCCCCGAGGACTTCGCTAACCACGCGATCGATCTGTCACAGGTGGAGAACTGGATCAGGGGCGTCTGCCTGGGGATGTGCGTCGCCGGCCACCCAAACGACTGGCGGAACCGGCCAAAGCCGGTCGATGGATGCGCTGAGTGCCAGGCCGGCAACGTGATCCCAGGGTTCAACATCGTGCAGATTTGCTTCGACCCCCACCAGTTGCTCGACATGATGCAGCGGCTGGCGCGTGACGAGGTGGCGTGGACGTTCGAGTTCGACCAGGGAGAGCGGCGTCTGCTGGCCGACCAGCGCTTCCGCACGGTCATCCTTCAGCGCAAACTGGCCCACACGATCGACCCGACGCACCGAGACGATCCGATGCGCCAGCACGTCGCGAATGCCGCCGCGCAGATTCCGAAGAAGGAAGATCATAAACTGCGTATCGTGAAGCGCGGCACGGGGAAGATTGACCTCGCGGTCGCCGCTTCGATGGGCTGTCACCAGGTGCTGGAACTCAATCTCGAATAGGATCGCGTCATGGTCGATGTCTCCGCCGCTGAGCAGGCAACCCGTCTCGCGGCCCTCGCCGACTCGGTAGTCGCCGACCGGTCCGCGCTCCAGCCCACCCCGATGCCCGGCATCTTCTCGCTGCTCCTGGCGGGCGCCTACTCCGACGCCATCCCCCCGTGGGGTACCAACGTCTGGTACCGAGACGCAGAGCTGCGGCGCTTCATCACCAAGGAACACTATTTCAACGCCGCCCTGGGGATCGTGTCGGCGCGCAACGCCGGCCTCTCGTGGGACCTGACCGGCCGCCATCCTCGCCTCATCGAGGCAAGCCAGCAGATGCTGAACAACGTGAACTTCGGCGGCGGGTGGGAGGAGTTCATGGTGCAGACCACCGTGGACCTCTCGACGCAGGACCGCGGCGCGTTCGTGGAGTTCGTGCACTACGAGCCGGACAACCCGGCATCCCCCGTCATCGAGATCAACCACCTGGACGCGCAGCGCTGCTGGTCTACCGGCAACCCCATGGTCCCGGTGATCTACCAGGACGAACTCGGCGCGTGGCACGAGATGAAGTGGTTCCAGGTGTACCAACTTCTGGAGATGCCGGCCGGCGTCACGTCGTGGGAACTCGGGTGGTTCGGCAAGATTCAGTATTGCGCGCTCACTCGCGCGCTCCAGCGTGCGCGCGTCATGGCCGACATCTGGCAGTACCAGGCAGAGAAGATCGGGGGACGCTTCACGCGCGAGTTGATCCTGATCCAGGGCATCGGCGAGAAGCAAGTCCAGGACGCGCTGATCCGGTCGCAGGCGGCGAACGATGCGGAGGGGCTGCGGCGCTTCGCGCCCGCCACGCTCGTCGGGACGATCGACCCTACGTCCACCATCGACGTGAAGCGCGTGGAACTGGCGTCGGTCCCGGACGGCTTCGATGAAGAGCTGGCGACCAAGAACTACATCCTCGCGCTGGCGATGGCGTTCATGACGGACTACCAGGAGTTCGCGCCGCTGCCCGGCGGCAACCTCGGCACGTCCGAGCAGTCGGACATCCTGGACAAGAAGGGGCGCGGCAAGGGGCCGGCGCTCTACATGAAGATGATCAGCCGCATGCTGAACCACGCCGGCGTCTTGCCGCGGGGCGTGGAGTTCGCGTTCAACGAGCCAGACCCGGACGCAGCGAAGGACGACGCCGACCTGCAAAAGACGCGGGCCGAGACGATGGAGATCAACGTGCGCTCGGGCGTGTGGACGCCGGAGTTCGCGCGGCAGTGGCAACTCGACACTGGCGACATCACGGAAGAGCAGTTCCAGGTGCTCACCGCCGAGACCGGCGACGAGGACCTGACCGACACGGTGATCCTCCAGGGCGAAGAGAAGCCGGACAGCGAGATGACGCCCGAGGTGAAGGCGATCGCAGACGCCGTACGCCAGGTGCGCCGTACGAAGGCCGCCGGCGCCGAGGTGTCCTTTGGCCCGCTACTCAACGGGCGGCTGCACCGCGCCTACGCCACCACCAGTGACGACATCGGGAGCCTGGGCTACTTCGAGACAGTGGAGGATCGGGTCAAGGTGGCGAGCGCCATCGGCCCCGCGCTGGCGGTGCTCCAGGACGCGCTGACCGAGGCGGGCCTGTGGGACCTGAAGATCGCCGCGGCCGACGCGGACGCGATCGTTGACCGCGCCGGCAAGGCATGGACGAAGGCGCTCACGATGGACGTGAACCCGTCCGACGTGGCGGACGTGAGTGACGAGGGCGAGCGCGTGGCCATCGAGAGCGAGGTCCAGCAGCCGGCGCAGGCGGGCCTCCTGGTGCTGCGAGAGAACATCCGCCGGCGGCTCACGGAGTTGGTCGACTGATGTCGATGCTCGAGATCCTGGACGATCCGCTGTTCTGGGCGGAGCAGCGACGCCTGATGATCGAGCGCATGCAGCCCGTGTTCCTCGAACTGTTCCTGACCGGCTCAGCGATGGGGGCGAACCAGCCCGCGGCGCCACAGAAGGCGCTGCCCGAGATGCCGTGGGACTTCGACGCCATCAACGAAGAGGCGGTCCGCATCATCGCCGGCTACACCGACGAGTGGTGGGAGTACATCAACGCGACCGACCAGAAGGCGCTGCGCGCCGCGCTGACGACAGCCACGGCCAACGGCTACGGCGTCGAGTGGGTGATGGACGAGATCGAATCGCTGTTCGGCGAGACCCGCGCCGCCCGGATCGCCGTGAGCGAGACCACGAACCTGATGGGGATGGGCGCCCAGGAGACGTACAAGCAGGCCGGCTTCACGCAGTGGGAGTGGCGCACCGTGCGTGACTCAGTGGTGGATCAGACCTGCATCGACCTGGACCGGCGCGTGTTCCCGAACTCCGTCATGTTCCAGCGAGCGCACGTCGGGTGCCGGTGCTGGCCGGTGCCGTACGGGGATCCGGTGCCGGTTGTGTAGGTCGGCGGTTCTCACGACGACACGCCGGGCAGTAGAACGCCGGGACCCGTGCCGCCCGGCCGCATCGACTGCACGGCGAACTCACGCCGGCACGTACCCACGAACCGGGCTGTCGGCACAGGTGTGGCACCCGTTGTGGTGTTCGGCTCCCGGGCGTACGCGCATCACGTAGCCCGTGCCGTCGCACGTCGGGCACTTCCTACCGGGCGTGAAGGGGTGACCGTCACCTCGATTTATTGCTTCCTCCATGTGCCCCTCGTACCGCAGGAAGTATGCAGGCTCACTCTCCCCGCAGACCGTCCCGTCCTCGCCTTGATGGATGCAGATGATGTCAGCGGATTCCATCGACCATCCTCCGCTCTGCCTCAGTAGACGGGTTCGGGCCTTCATCAGTGAGCACGCTCACGCCCTGCCCGGCAGCCTCAGCCGCTTCAATCTGAGCCGCGAACGCGCGCCCAGCAGCGGCCTCGACCTCAGGCGTGGACTTGAGGCAGCGGAAACACAGCCCGGCCCCACCCGGCCCGTATGGGCGTAACTCGACCTCGTTCTTGGTGCGCTTGCAGTAGTGGCAGATGTCACTAGCCATCGTTCACCTCGGTCACCACTAGGAACGCCCGGCAGTAGTCCTCGGGGGTGCAGACGGCCTCGTTGAGCGCGGTTCGTTCATCGGGGGTCATCGCTTGCGCCTCTCAGCCCGCGAGATGGCTTCCTCGACGCTGCTCCGGATAAGCCACCACCCGAAGAAGACCGCGCCCGCCGCGTCCCATCCGCCGAGCGGAGTAGCCGACGCGAGCCACCAGACGGCAAGCGCAGCCATGACGTAGGTCATCACAACGTCAGCGACCAGCGTTACATAGTCCTTCATTCAGTCGTCTCCCTTGAGGGCGCGCTGCTCTGCGACGGTGGGCGGGTACTCGGCCAGCAGCCCGACGAGATACCCGTGGAGGATGGG
>Ga0172380_10002305_pt1 | contig 29935 bp, 56 predicted proteins | sample Leawe162metaG_FD_119747 | JGI IMG/M metagenome (GOLD analysis project Ga0172380, IMG submission 119747) | Leachate microbial communities from a municipal landfill in Southern Ontario, Canada - Leachate well 162 metaG | ecosystem: Engineered > Solid waste > Landfill > Unclassified | place... | reverse complement strand
TCAGGGTTTCTTTCAGATCGTCGGCGATGTTCCTGAGTTCCTTCCGCATAACCCTTCGGGCTGCGAGCGGTACCACGTTGCCATCGGACTCCCCGGCATCTTCATCTTCGGGGTCGTCGACGACATCGCCATTATCGCTGTTTCCCGCCGCGTTATCAATAGCCCCGAGAAATTCTTCCATACCCTTGATGGTTCGACCCTGATTGACGTACTCCATCACGACCGAGAACGGATAATCGCCCCAGCTTTCGAGCACGGGCTTGATGTCGACGCCGAGCATCTTGTTGGCGAGCTTGATGACGATGTTTGGAGTCATGCCGCCAGACTTCTCGAAGACGTTCAGCATCTTCGTCAAGCTCTCGGGCTCGACGAGCGGGGCGCCGAGCGACTTGAAACGCCAATACTTCGGCTGGTATGTCCGAAGTATCTTGTTATTCATGATGTCGTCGAAAGACATTCGCTCCGGCGCGAAAATCTGGTTCTCGGCCGTCAGCATCGAGGCGTACGCAGACGCCCTCGTATAGTCCTCGGCGCGACCAGTGTATATCGGAGGAAGGCGAAAAGACGAACGAACCTTGGCTTGGTTCTTCTGGTCGTAGTCCTGAAACAACCCATCCTGCTGGCGCTCCGAAACCATGGGCTTCATGTCGATCTTGGGGGCGGGGCTGGACCCGTCAACGGACCCGGCCGTATCGTCGGCGCTGGCCTCAAGGACGAGAATGCGGTTCATCGCCTTCTTGCCCTTCATCGCATTGATGTAGTCCGCGATGACATCGAAGCTGTCTTGCGTCAGCGCGCCGCCCGAGATCAGGACGGCCATGGCGGGGATGGCGTTCTCCTGAAAGAAGTTCAGGTTGACCATCTCACTCTCGCGAGAGCCGAGGATCGAAGGGATTTGGCCGATCCATCGCGGCAGGCCGTAGGCGTGACCCGGAGTGTACTGGCTGATCCAGAGGATTTCGTTGGCGAGATCGTCTTCCTCGTACTCGTCGTCCGGGCCGACAACCTTGCCGGTGCTGGCGAGGATCGGGCGGGGGTCGCCGAATTCCTTGAAATAGGTCCGCTTCATGCCGCCGTTGCTGATTTGCAGGTACCTGCAAAAATGTCGGCTGGCTTTCTTGCGGACAAGCTCGTCCGGGGCGGCCGGGTTCGGCACCTCGATCACGACGGGGGTCGCTTCCTTGTCGCGGGCCGTCATGCGGATCGTAGCGGAGGCAATGTGCTCGAAAAATGCCACCCGGCCCTGCCGCTCGCGAATGACCTCGAAAGCCCGGTTTCCGGTGGTCTCGAAATCCCAGCGGGAGTGCTCCCTGATTTCGCGTAGCGACTTGGTGGCGCTGCACGACGAGAGGAAGGCCTGAAGCATCCGCAGCTCGGCCTGCTGCTCTTCGCCGTTCTCATGCCCTTCCTTGCCGACGTATTCGAGAGTGTGCCCGTAGCTCTCGATGTTGATCACGTAACTCTCGATGCACTGGCGCAGGATATTCGACCGCTGCACCAGATACGCGAGGACGTGGAAGTTGTACATCGGGGGGATGACTTGCAGCGCCCCGGCAGTCTGCGAGCTGTCGCCGTCATAGGTCGACGCGAAACTGTCAGCAGCCGCCTCGCTTACGACGAGAGCGGCTTTTTGCAGCATATCGATGAAAGGGGTGTTGTGGGAAGGGCCGAGGTCCTTCTCCACAAGGCGCACACCGGATGCGCGCCCCACACGCCGCGCGCCACGTTCTACGGTCTCTGCCTGATTGGACGTGCGGCGTTTGATGGCCATGGTGATCCCTGACGGTCTGGAAAGTCAGGGACATAATATGTTTTTGAAGTTATGCCGTCAACTTCGACTGGCGCCGAGCGCGCATGTTTGCGAAACGCTTGGCGTCTTCCTTAGTCCAGTAGCCGACTTTCTTCAGACGATGCTCGGCTGCTGCGAAGCGATCCACTTCAACGGCCCCAGCTTTGACAGCCCTCTCGCGAAACTTCGGGCCGCAGTCGTAATGGTCCCACGAGATGCCGTCTTGGTGTTTCGACTGGAACCATTTCATGTCCATCCCGATACGCTGGATGAAGGAATGGAGTTCGAATAGCTCGCCGTCTGTCCAGAGATGGCAGTATTTCTGCCCCCGGAATTCGAAGATCGGCTCATCGACATATATTGTCATGCTCCCTCCGCTTCGATCTTGCGCAGCTCCGTCTCGACCGCTCTGCCGTAGTGCGACAAACGAACATAGGTGGTGCCGAGACGCCGGGTGCTGTCGAGAATGCAGCGCTGCATCAGCGTGGTGATGTCGTCGCGCAGGTACGTGGTCTCGCCGGGGATCGCTTCCCAGTTGCACCACGCTGTGCTACCGGTCAAGGCCTTCACGATAGCGCGCTGGTCGCTATTCAGGGCTGCTGCTTCTGCGTTGGTGTGGCTCAAGACAAGTCCTCCGGTTTGAACAAATACAACTGCGTAACGGACGCGGCGTCAACTCCCCCGCTATACTCGCCCCCGATGTCGGGACCGTGTGACCACGGGCGCAGCTTAAGACGGTAGACGCCGGGCTGGTATTTCCGCATCCAGACCCGATCCCCTCCGCAGTCCAGCCAATCCGTCTCCGGCAGAAGCTCGCAGCGAGAACAGTCTTCGGACATCATCAGGATCGGTACGGAATTGGGGCTCATCAGCGCGACGATACACCAGAATTCCCGGCGTTCCTGTGCCTCGACGGTACGCTGCACCTCCTCCGATTGGAGGCTTTTCGGGTCAAATCCTACCACCACGGCCTTGCTCCCATAGGAGGTGTTTGATGGTGTCGAGACGTTTCAATATCTCGTCCTCGGTAAACCGCTCGTACAGTCCGTCGAGGGACGGCGGCTGCTTCTCCTTCATGAAGGTCAGCGTGGGTTTGTCGAGCGGTACGACATCGGAAAATTGTTCGAGCAGGAGCACGCACTGATCCGAGTGCATGCGGATCGTGTGGAATTCGTGGGCCTGCATGTAGTAGTCCATCTGACGGTGCGAGTCCCCGTACAGAGTGCGCTGAATTTCATTCAGCCGCATTTCTTGTCGGAATGTGAACCCGTCGCCGCCGTTCAAGGGCGTGCGCCACTCGAACATGTTGTACATGTCGCCGCCGTCGACTACCGGCAGATAGTGTGAATTACTCATGTGGCCGCGCAACACGGTCGTGCGGAAGTCGTAGCGATGATCATGCGGGTTGACGACCTCCGGCAGCTTCGACACGTCTCCGTCGAAGAAGTAGACCTTCCTCGTGAGGGTCAGCGACCGGGAAAGACAGATGTAGTCGAGCCCCTTCGTGTGAAAGTTCTTGTAGCTGTTCGTTACGGCTTCGGCGAGTTGTTTCTCGTTGAGCATGTCGGCCCCTATTGCGTTCCGCCCTTGATGGGCATCTTGGCGAATTCCTCCTGCTTGGCCAGATCGGCGTTCTTGGCCACAAAGGCGGTGAGCATCGCGACCATATCGGCGCGATCCTGATTGCTGACGTAGTTGAACCGCCCCTCCTCGGTAACGAACAACGTGATACCGCAGCCGCCGAGCAGGCTTTCGAGAAGCTCCATGATGCCCGGCATGGCATTGCCGATCTTGGTCTGAAGCGGCTGTATCGAGCCCGGCAGGTTCTCTTCCGGCGTGGCGTCCTTGGCTCGCTTACGTTTTTGTTCGCCCATTATTTCCTCCTACGGAATGGATTTGTCCCCATGCGGAACGGGTACAGCGGACAGGTGACGTTCTCGCAGGAGCGCACCCGTTTGGCGCTTCCCTGACTAAGCACGCACCAAGCGCGAATGGCCGACAGCCTACCCTTGATGCGATTGCGGTATGCGCGTTCGAGCGTGGTCTCGTCGTTCATGGTGCGAGCCATGGTCACGAGATCATCGAACGGCGTGTCGCTCGGGCTGGCTGACTGGTAGAGCACGACGCCCGCGCGGCGCTTGACCGCGTCACTGCGCAAATGCGTCATGACCGAGTCAGGGTTCGGGACGAAGACCCTGACGGTTTTTGCAGGTACCTGCAATTCGTGTCCGGCAGGGATGACCCTTCTTACGATTGCCATGTCTAGTCCTCCGCGTCCGCGCCGTCCGAAGACTCATCGACCTCGACAAGATCGTCGTCCTCGACCTCGATCTCTTCGACTGGCGGCAGTACCTTGCCGAAATAGGGGTTCTTGCCGAGTCGGAACGCCCACAACGGGCAGTTGGTCGATGGACAATGTCGCACCTCGCCCGGCGAGCCCCCCATGCAGGCGATGCAGAAGGCCCGCACACCGGAAGCCGGGTTGCTGATCTTCTCGTGATACCTGCGGTTGGTTACGTCATCCTTGAGCGCAGCCGAGTCCTTGATAAGCGCACGCAAAGCCTGCACCGGTACGTCACGAGGGTGCTTCCCCTGGAACACCAGCCGGAATTCGATGGGCGGCAGCTTCTCTTCGATCTCGACGATTTTGTCGTAGTCCTTGCGGCTCTCCGCATCGTCGAGTTCTACCAGCAGAAGGTAGTACCCCTGCTCGGCCGCGCGAAACCGCACGATCTCCTCGTCGTTAAGCCCATCGGCTTTTAATTCCTCGTTGGATCGTAAGTCTCGGCTTTGGAGGCGCGAGGGTTGGTCCGGTTGAGAGGACATAGGCTATCCTTGCTGCTAACGCTTTGTGAAACCCGTCGCGATACACCGCATGAGCCGAGGCCGGTTCAAAGGCCCCTTCGGGATAGCGCAACGTATTGAGCCCTCGCTTGACTTCGTCGTCGTATCGCTTGCACAGCTCCCGCCCTATCGCATCGAACGTGGCGTCACTGACGAGCGATTTATCGTGCTCGTAGTATAGCTCGGCGCCAATGCAATAGCAGTCGAGAAGCACATACCACCCCCGCGATGCGATTGGGGTTTTACCCGACTCGATATCGCGGGCGTTCCTCGTGACGGCGCGCAGGAAATGTTCGTGACCAAGATTGATCGTGGCCCCGTATATCGCCTTGGCGTCCGCTGTCGCGTTCTTGCTTTTGCAGAACCGGATCAGCGCCTCGCTCTGGTCGAAAAACTTGACGAAAACGTCAACGTCATCGCGCTTGGAGAGTGGGGCCTTGATCTTGGGTTTCGGCAGAGGACGTGGGAGCAGCGGCTTCCTAACCAGTTCTTTTTCTGCGGAAGGTTCTGTCACCACGGGCGGCAGTGGCGACGCGATCACGCCAACCAATCGGCGGGGGGTCGCCTGACCTAACGGCTTGGGCTTCGGGAGTATTCGCATATCTCGGATGGTCCTTCAGCATCACCGGGACGAATTCATAGCCGGCCACGAGCACGAGCGGCTTGCGGCGGAAGATGTAATACTCGTTGTTAAGGACTTCATAGTAGTTGTCGACATAGAGATCACACTGCCTCGCACCGTCGATCATATCGTGCTGGCGGTTGGTCCACGGATCGTAGTCTCGTGTGTCCCCGAAATCGATATCGACCGTGACCCGCGCCTCACCGGGCTTGAGCGGGCTCATGCGGAAGCCGTAGGCCTCGTAGGTCGGTTCATGTGCAGGCCCTATACCCCTGCGTGTTTCGACAAGCCGCCCGGAACGCACAAGCCCGCTGAGCCACTCATCCGAGACGATACGATGCACCGCGAGCGCTTCGGCAACTTCGAAGCATCCGTACTCGGCCCCGACATTGAAACGGTCGAGCATCCAGCAGTGGAAGAGGTACGCCCCCTCTTCCCATAATTCGTTCGGCGACCCGTCAAGAAACGGGCTCAAACAGAATTGCAGCTCGGTCGGTTCCGGGCTGCGTGTTCTGGGTTTCGGCAGTATCTTGAGACGGCTAGGCATTGTGCAGGCACCTGCAAAAGGAGACCCGCTTAGTATAGCTATTCGAGATTTTTTGTCAACGAGATATTAGCGGCGATACGCCGACTTACGCGTTACCGATTTGCGGAAAACGACCTTGCGGAGGGGCGCCGTCTGCTTGACGATCCCGTCCCCTTCCGGCTTGTCGTCGTCCATTTCCGGCCCGCCATTGTGGCCGATCTGGGGGGCCTTAGTCGCCCGCTGCATGATCGGGCTCCAACCGACCTTGCGGGTCAGCAGGAACGAGGCGACGCCGCAGACCGCATCGGACACGTCGTTCGTCCCATTGCTCCGGTGATCGACCTTGTCCGGCCCGTTGTTCTGCACAACGTATTCCAGACCGGCAAGTTCGTTCGCAAGGAAGTCATTCTGCGGGATGGTGATGCGTTCGTCATACAGGGCGTCGCGCAGCGACCTGTACGGTTCGGCGTTCTTGCTTACCGACAGGTAATCGACCTTGAAGCCGAGCGCCCGCAGGATTTGCTTGCTGTCTGCGGACTGGAACCCGTCCATCGTGACGTATTCGATGGGCAGTCCCTTGTTGCGCAGCATCACGAGCAATTCACGCACGCGAGAAAACTCGATCTCACCATTGGGCGGGGGCACGATGCGCAGAGCGAAATCGATAGCGATCTGCGGCATAAGCTCGCTCGACCTGCGGCCGTCTGAGTCGACACGCTCGATGAACTTCTGCCCATTGATGTACCCGCAGGCGATACCGCAGGCGTCCCGCTTGAGGCCAAGGTCGATATGCACAGCACGGAACATCCGCACGTTCGTCTGCAATTTGGACATCTGCGGGAGAGGCAGGTTTCCGTCCAGATGGTACTGCTCGTAAGCGAACGGGTGCTGGTGGCCGGCTTCCGCCGCGTTTGTCATCGCTCGATGGATCATGACGCGGCGCGTGATGAATGGACGCGTGGACAGCGTAGTGATGCCCGCGAAGTCACGCAAGCAGTCGTCGGTGTTCTTGAGGAAGTCGTCATAGAAACTGACGGGCACTAGGATGACCTGACAGCCTTCGTCTGCCGGCTCCTCGGTGCCGTCCGGCATCGTGCCGAGCACACGCGAGCGGATCGAGGTATTGCCGACCTGCACACGGAAATCTCCGGGTGGGAAGTGTTCCCGGCCCTTGGACTCCCACACCGACTTGGACATGACGTAGATTTGCGGATCGTGACCGCCGCACATTTCCGCTTCGGCCGCCTTCAGTTCGGTGAAGTCATCGGGGAACCGGGACGACGAAATCAGGAACAGGGTGCCCGGCAGTTTGCCGTGCGATTGGAACCGCGACTTGCGACGACGGGTGATGGCTTCGTAAACGAGCTTGGCCTGATCGAAGGAGCCCTGATCGTCCGCATTGGACGAATTGGATTTCTTGATCTTCTGCATGAAGTTCATTTCGTCGAGAATGCCACCGATGACGTTCATCGAGATGGCGCCCGTGGACGACGACGCGACCGGCATGATGGTGATGTTCTGCTCAGGGAAGACCATCTGCGAGGTCACGAGCGGATTGAACGGGAATACGTTCTTGAAATAAGGGCTGTTCTTGAGGAACTTGCCGAATTCCTCAAACACGGCCTTCTTGGCTGTTGCGAGCCGGATCGACTGGATGGTGAACACGAGAGCCGTGCGCGAGGCGATACCAAACGACGACTGCGGGTGGCGCATGCAGGATAGCTTGTACACGCCCCGCGCCATCATGATATTGCCGGTCGTGGACTTGCCGCCGCCGAGCGCGCCTTTCAGCACGGCCTGCGTGTACTTGTCCGTATCGATCTCGGTGCAGGCCTCGATGACGCCGGGGTAAATCTCGCCTTCGTTGAGCGCGAGATACGCCTTGCCGAACATAAACTCGTCAATCGGCACGACCTTACGGCGCCACTTGGTGAGTTCGATCAGCTCGTCGATGTTGCCGGAACGACGGAAGGTGGACACGCCGTCCTGCCAGAGTTCCTTGGTGTCCTCGTCCTCAAGGTAGTTCAGCTCGTCGAGGATTTGATCAACGATCATTTCCGTGCGCTCATCGAGCGACGTATCCTCGTCCGCGAGGCTCGCCTTGCGCCCCGGCATCTTGAGGTGCTTGACCATGAGTTGCGGCTTTGCAGGTACCTGCAATCCCGGCTTAGGGAGGACCAGCAACTTGCGGCGAGGTTGAATGCTGTCGCGAACGATAATGGCCACGTTCACTTACCCTTTTTGGTGATCTCGCCGACAAGCGCATGCAGTCGATTGCGCGTGACCTCGTCCTTGCGGATTTTCGAGAGGTCCTCAAGCACGTCCTGCGAGGTCGGTTCGGCACCGCCAGAAGACCCGTCCTTGATCTTGCCGCGCAGCTTTGCGAGCGTCTCCGCGACCCGGCGCGTGGCCTCGATCTCTCGTGGCGTCGTGTTGAACAGCTTGCCGATGCTGATCTCGCTCCGCACGTCGATGTTTAGGCGACGTTGCTGCACACGCAGCAACTGCTCCAATGCCGCCTCTTCGTCGATCCTCGGCTGCGCCATAGGCACAAGCGAATTGATCGACTGATCGTCCGGGTTGGCGATCAATTCGGGGTGCGCGCGCCGGAAGGTGCGGAGGGCCTCGACAAAGGTACGCTCGTTGACGGAGAGCCAACCTTGCAGCGCAAAGTACCGCGCCACTTCGGTGGCCGTCGTACCTTCCAGCAAGCTGCTTACGATCTGCCTAAACCTCGGGTTATTCAGGACAAGATTGACGTGGTACTTCTCCTGAATTTCCTTCTGAGTTTTCGGCGCGGCGTACTCCGGCTTGAGCAGGAGTTTGCGCTTAGAGAGCGAGACCATAGCTACTTTCTAGCCTCTTTGCGTGCGGCGACTTGCGGGGAGGGTTTGAACGACGAAAGGTTCGTCGTGGTGATCATTGTCTTGAAAATCTCCGTCAAAGACAAGCCCTTTTCCCGAGCTTCCTTTTCGAGGTTCTTCATCATCCCCGAAAGACCCTTGTCGCACTCGATGAAATGGTGCTCCTTACCGCCGAACTGGAACACGATGAACCCGTGGTCGAGATCGGAGCCGTGCTCCTTGAAAATAGCATTGAGCGCAGAGGAAAGACCGTCCACGGACTTGATGTCTTCCTTGGCTTCGTCAAGCTTCTTCTTGGCCGATGGCGGCAGGTTGTCCGACACGGCCTTGTACAGCTTCTTGAAGGCGTCTTCCTTGGTGAAGCCCATCTGAAGCTTGAGGACGGAGTCGTCATAACCCTTGGCGCGCAGCTCGCCGAACAGTTTGGTGAATTTCTCGCTGTTGACGTTACCGCGCAGCATATTGCGCCGCACCAGTTCGATCTTGCGCTTGTCGTCGTTCCAGCCTTTCTTGATGACCGCCGGAACATGGGTGTATCCGAGCACGGCCGCCGCCTTGTGGCGATGGTGTCCCGAAGTGATGATGTACTTCCCCGCGTCTGGCCCTTCCTCGACGGGGATCACATGGATCGGTTCGTCGAAGCCGTCTTCCTTCATGCCCTCGACGAGCTGATCAAAAGTCGCCTCGTCCTGCTCGTTGGGATTTTCGGCGGATGCGAGGATGAGTTCGATGGGGATATCGAACACGCCGATGATCGTGGAGCGCCGCAGGGGTGCGGTTTTTACCGCAGGGGCAGGCGCAGCGGGGGCAGGCTTGGCACGGGCCGGGGCGGGCTTGGGGAGAGGGCGTTTCGCGAGCATATCGGTTCCCTTTACGAAATAAGTACGACCGCGTCGGGCCGCACCAGTCCAGTTCGAATACGTAGCTGTTCCGAAAGAGTGACCCCGCCCATATCGACTAACGCGAGGTCGAAGGTGTAGTAGACCGCATCCAGATTACGGACTTGGTTGGGGTTGTAAATTGGCACCCCGAATTTCATGTAGGGCTTTGCCCTTTTCGCTCCGATGGTAACCGGTATGACCTTGACCGGGTTCATTTCGGACAACACGGCAAACACGAGAGTCTGTTCCGTTGTCGGGCGCGGGTTGACGTAATGCCTGCGCCTGTCGAAGACGACCGATTTGACAAGATCGAGTACCCTCTCGTGCGCTTGCGTGAACACCGCCTTACGTTTGTCGAATTGGCGCTGCACTTCTACGGCAGAGAGATCGATCATGGCTTCACCCGTTTCGGGAGTGGTTTTGCAGGTACCTGCAATAGTTCGTCTTTGGTGAGCGGGATGGTCGGGATGTCCTTGGTCTTCGGCAGGTGCTCCTTGTCGAATACGTCGCGGCGAACGAAAGTCTCGTGCGGGCCTTCGCAGCTATCGACATAACCGGCAACCGCCATGGAATGATGAATAGCCCCGCGAGCGTAGGTGAACGTGGTCCTGATCGACATGTCGCCGATGGAAATGCCCATGTACCCGCTGTCCTTCAGGAACGTGACGACATCGGCGAAGCTGTAACGCTTGCCTTTGAGTTCCTGACAGAAACGAATGACGGCCCCGGATGTCTTGAACCGGTCGATATGCGCCCGCGCGGCGGACTCGATGAGGTCGCAAGTCTCGCCGATGCGTTCCTTGGCGTTGTACATTTCGCGAATGCGCTGCCGCCACGGCAGAACCATCTCGCGCGCCTCTTCCTTGTGTTCGCGCAGCCACTTCAGATGCCCGATCAGCGCGGCCTTGTCGGTTGGCTTGATCACCCACGGCCAGTCGGAGAAGAATGTCTGCTGATAGTCCGAGACCGGCATGACTCCGGGAAGTCCCATGTAAATGGCCTCGAACAATCCAGTCGGGTGATCAAGGTGGGAGAGAGGGCAGACAAAAGCATGGTAGCCGCGAAGCTGGCGGATGAAGTTGGCCCTGTTATTGTTTTCCAGTATGTGAAACTGCTTGCCAACGTTGGCGAAATCAAACCCAATCTTGGAGAGCTTGTTTCGCATCGGGCCGCCAAGTGCGCCAGACAACGAAACCGTGAGGCTAACGTCCGACATTCCCGCCTTGAACAGGTAATCGAACCACGGGATATACTGGCTGTAACTAACCCCGAAAATACGGCCAATCGAAACGACCCTGAAGCCCTGCTCATGCCGCCACCTGTCTGCGCTGTAGATTGTATCGAGCTGATCGCATTCGATGCCGGCCGGGATGACATGGGCCTGCTGCTCGACGAAACGCCTCACCCGCGACGTAGTGAAGATTTCGGCCATTTCCTTCGTGACTTCGGAACGATTGTGTCCTGAAAGGAAAATGGTCTTGTCGCTAGCGAGGTAACCGAGGCACTGCATGAGCCAGTACGCCTCGCCTGAATTCTGCCGCTCCTGCGTTTGGGGGAACTCCTCGATGAGGACGACGGGCATGCCGTATCCCTTGTCGGTGTAGTTGTCATCGTTATCGTGAAAACGGGGCGGTTCGAGGAGTCTCTTGTAGTACGCTGCAAGTGAATTGCGGGAGGTGCAGACCACGTCCACGTGGTACTTTCCACCGACCCGGTTGAAGAGATTGAAAAACTCATCGGTCGCCAGAGCGTCAACAACGAATTGATCTTGGATAGCGCGAGTTCTGATGACCCCGACATTAGGGTGGTTCTCAATTTCGTCGGGAGTGTATTCGCTGTCGGGAATTGCCCAGTAGACATAGTGCCCCCTCGCCACAAGTTCACGGACGAGCGTCACGTACTTTCGATAGGTGCTGGACCCGCTCAGATTTGATACTTGTACGTAAATTGGGTCTATCAGCACACGCAAGCGCGGGCGATACCGGGGCGCGAAAGACATAGCGTCATCCTTGATTGAATAATAATCGAGGATATACGAACTACATCCAGAAGACAACTTGTGTCTTGCGCGCGAGTACGATCCGCGAGAGCAGCTTGATTGTTGGGGCGAAGACGCCATCCCAGAACACGATGCACGCTTCCGCCGCGTCGATCATCTCGTTGTCGCGAATGGAGAAGGCGCGCTCGGCGTCTGCGGCGATGTTGGGCGGGAAGATACGGAACGGGACACCGTTCTCAACTGCCCATTGTTTGACAAGTTCGTCGGTACCCTTGCCGCCGCCGAGGTTCAGGAAGCTGATCTCTCCGACCGACAGCAGACATGACGCAACATTGGCGTAGTCTGTGTAGACCTGCCTATGTAGATCGCGCTGGCTGAAGACTGAGTAGATCATTACCGACCACAGGTTGTACCCTAGTCGGTAATATCCTCTGCTTCGCCCTCGATAACAATACCTTCGACTTTTTTAGCTTTTGCAGGTGCCTGCAAAGCGCGAGGGTCCAAGGCTTGCCGAGTATGGAACTTCTCGGTTGGGCGGGGAATGGCGGCGTAGTGCCTGACGGTGTGGTACAGCCGGGGGTTGTCCTCTTCCGCCGTGGGCAGGCTTCCGATGATGCGCGAGCGCACGCTGTATTCGCCGTACTCGTTGACGTAGATGTCGCTCTCGATCTCGACCCGGTCGCGCAGATTGCCTTGCTCGTTGCCCCGCACGACATGGTAGACACTGACGACACGATTGCCGCGCTGGGCTGCACCAACGATGACGAGACCTTCGCCCTTCATGCGTTGAAGCATTCCATTGACGCTCTGTCGCGGGTAATGGACTAGATCGGCGAGCTGCGCGATGGTGAGGCCGCCATCCGTATTGCGCAGGACGTTGAAAATGTCCAAGGCCAGCGACCCGACCTTGAGCATCGGATGCCGGCCCTTGGATTGTTTGGCCGTCTGAGTGGAAACGCTTGCCATTGGCTTACCCCGGTACGGGATACGTAAGCACGGCCCCAAAGCGAAAGAAAGTGATTAGAGGCGCCCACGCGAAAGCACCAATGGCGATCTCCGCGCACATGCCACGGTACTTTTCGGAGACCGGCAGCACCCACATGCACACGGAGCGCAGGAACAGCGCTAGAGACGAGTACGCGACGGATACATACACGGCCATTTGCCACGGCATACCGGTGTACCAGACCATCGCTGCGACGAAAGGAAGAACGTACAGCTCCCGAACGAACATCCCGAGCGCATCGGAGAAAACGGACGGCTCCATGCGGTACGTCACGAGATCGGCGAGCGTCTTGTCTCGTCCCGAGCTACCTTGGCCGGGCGGCAAGCGTCCGATGTCGTGCTGCTCCCCCCACGCGAACACGCCCCAGAACAGATAGCCTGCGGCGACGATGACTCCGGTGTACGCGTCATTGGCGTACAGGGCGGACAATAAACCGAAGAGCGCTGCGGCGTAGAATATGGGGCGACCGGGCAACCATTCGACGGTTTCATTGACCGCGCTACCGAGACCGGCCCCGCCGCCGCGAAGGCGGTTGAACAGGCCGGCGCAGATTGCCAGAACAAGAAATTCAATCAGCGGCGTGTGCAGGGTCTGCATCGATACGGTCCTTTGAGCCTTGCATTGCGACGCTGTAGCGGTGCGCTAGGTCAGCAAATGTCTCGGCGAACTCTGCGGCGTGCTCCTTCGCCTCGTCCGGTGGATGCGTTGCTGCGATGAACAGCGCCAGCGCGTGCAGCAGTGCGTTGGCCGTGTCGTTCGGATCACCGTGCATGTTCACGGTCTCGATCTTCGCGTAGGCGCCGACCTTCATGGCGAGGACGACGAACGGCTCGTGTGTCGGATCGAGAGCGGGCATCAGTCTTGGTACTCCGCGCCGAGTTGCTGCATGAGCTTGGTTTCGAGTTTGTCGAGCCAATCGGCCTGCTTGAACGAAACGAAGCTGTCGCGTTCGTACTTTTCGAGCTTTTCGGACATATCGGATAGGAACGACATCTCGTTCGCGTGCATGTCGGCCGCGTTGTGCAAGCCGTTGAAACAGACGGCCTTGTATCGTTTCAGATCGGATGGCGTGAGCGACACGTGGCACCTATGAAAGTGCCCCCGGCTAGGTACTCGTAAGCCGGGGGCGGTTTTTGCTCTCTGCTCTCTCAAAGGCAAGGAGTTTCCCCGAGCCTTATAGCTAGTATACCCGATTTTTGGCGTACGTCAAGTCCCCGGCAAAACAAAACCCCCCGACCTTGATCGGGGGGCTGTGCAGGTACCTGCAATACGGGAGATCAGGAAATGACCGTGAACCCGCCGCGAGCCTTGACGTCACGGCGCGCTTTCGGCGGGGCCGTCTTGTATTCGTCGTCCCAGTAACCCGCGCTGAGGCCGCGCCGGCTCACCTTGCCGCTGCGCAGGTCCGGCAGGATGTTGATCACGGCGTAATGATCGTCGGAGACAGCCGGGTTGTGCAGGAACGCCGCGAAGAACTCGGCTCCGTCCGCCAAGCGGTCGACGCCATCGCGATCATGGATCACGGGAAGTTCGCTGCCGTTGTAGTCGACCTTGCCGTGGGTGAACGAGGTGCCTTCAGCGACGCCGTCGTTGTCCTCGTCGGTCTCCGTCTCGGTCCCGTTGTCATCGTCGCTGTCGGTCGCATCGTCCGCAGCCGTGCCCGCGTAGTCCGATTTGGCGTTGTCGCCATCGCGGGCGGCGAGCGCCTCCTGATGGGCCGCGACTCGACTTTCGTCGATGGTCTTGTCGCCGGTCGCGCCGGGGTCGTTCTTGACCTCGTTCGGGGCGGTGTTCGTGGTCGAAAGGCCCTCGGTCTGCTCGGTGATGTCCTGTTCGGGCGCAGCGGCGGTACTGGCGGCCTCGTTCTCCAAAGCCTTCGCGGGCTTCGGAGCGGGAATGACTTTCGGCTTCACGGCCGGCTTGGCGGTACGCGTGGAAACAGCCATCTCAATTCTCCTGTTGTCGTGATAGGGGGACGGCATAATTATACATAACGCGAGGCTATACACAATGTTCCCTATTGCGCGTAATCTAACTGCCTTGTAAAGGGTGATGGGTTCAGAGCGGATCGGGGACCTTGTGCAGGCCCTCGCCCAGCAGCACGCCGTCCACGAAGGGCTGTGCCGTGTCGATGCCGGCGGCGCTGAACACCTTGAGCTTGCCGCCGGTGAAAGCCGCCTTAGCCGCGTCGCCGGCAGGAACGCCATCGACGCCCCAAGCCCCGTTGATCTGCGGCATGTCGCCTGCGGTCATGGCCTGCCAGTTCGCCACGTCGGTATCGAGCGCCGACATGTCCATCATGTAGTAGTGCGTCGGGGTGGCGTTCTCGTCCGGGTTCGGCTGGTCGCTGAGGCGGGCGGTGATCTGGCGGGGGCCGGACGTGAGATTGCCGAACACGGCATTGGCGGTGGCGATGCTGTCGGCGGTCACCAGCACGAGTGCGGGCAGGTTCATGGTCGTTCTCCGTTCAGAGGGTTGCGGGCATGGCTTTGATCTGGGCCGTCATGGCGGCGACCTCAGCAGCTGTTGCGGCCTTGCCCTTGGCGATACGGACGCGCCGAATGTCGCCGGCAAACTGTGAAGTGAGCGCGCCCGTGCTGTTGTTCGTGGCGGCAAAGAGCGAGAGCGAGTGGCCTGTTCCGATACTGCCTTGCCCTGATCTGGACGCGCTGCCCACGAGCGAGCCATCCCGATACAGGTGGACGTGCGTGGCGTCCGTCACCACAACGAGGACGGCCGACTGGCCGCGAAGGTCGATCGTACTGTCGATGATCAGGTTGGCATTTGTGCCGTAGGCCACATTGGGCGCCCCCGAGCCCGTGAGGGACAAGTTCAACCTGTCGGACACGCTTGAGCCGAAGACGACATCGTTCTCCGCGCCGGCACCCGCACTCAGGTCGAACAGCCAGGTGTTGAGCGTTGCATCAGGAGCGAGGCGGGTCAGCAGGCTGTCGTCGCTGCCATCGCCCCGGATGCCGGTGGAGTGGAGCCTCGGGCGGGAGTTGGCAGTGGTCTGCGCGCCGTGGTTACCGGGGATTTCCTTCACGGACAACGGCCCGATGGAGCCGGATACCACGCCAGACCACCGCCCGACGCGGATGACGGTTCCGGGCGCCGTACAGGTAAGGATGACGGACGAAAAATCGCTCGAAAGATAACCAACCTGTGAGCCGGTGCCCGTCCCGAAGTCAGCGTAGAAGCCGTTTGCCGGAATCGTGTTCGGGATGCTGATGCGATACCGCCTGCCAACGACCGTCGCCCCGGTTAGCGCCCAATTCGCGCTTTCGGCGCCGCTGGCTGTGCCTGACGCAGTGACGATCCCGCCGCTTTCCGTCCAGCCGCCCATAGCCGTGCCAGCCCCCGCAGCCCGAAGTTCCGGCTGTCCAGCGAGCACCTCGGTCAACGTCTTGCTGCCCCAGCTCTCCCGCCCCAGCCACAGCCCGACGCTCTGCGTTGTGGCCGAAACCGGAGTGAGGCCCGTGCTCTGCTGGAATTCGGTGTCGAGCCGGTCGAAGTCTAACCACATCTTGTTGGCTTCGGCGATGCCGGCGAAGAACGTCGCGATGGCATCCCCACCACCCGTGCCGTGGGTGCGGGGATTGCGCAGACCCGTGGGCCGCACCTTAATAGCTAGATCGAGGTCAAGCGCCATGTTAGCCCTCGATGGTCATGAGGGAGCCGGCAGCGACGGTCGTGCCGTTGGCTGACGAACCGACCTTGCGCACGCGCCACGGGATGATTTCACCGGCAGCTACGGCGATCACTCGAAGCGTGTCTGCTTCCTGCCCCGAAGGGACGAAGGCCACGTTGCCCGCCGCATTGCAGCGAATACGGGCGTACGGATCGAGATCAACGTCACTGGTGAAATCGATGATCGTCATCCGTGACCCGAAATCGGATTTGCCACGGGAAGTATCTTTGGCGGCTACGCGGGCCATGGGGCTGCTCCTGTGTGGGAGCCCACAATATACGGCGCTTTGCAGGTACCTGCAATAAATTACTTGTCGGCCGGGTCCACCTTGCCGAGCTTCCAGTTACGCTGCGAACAGATTTCACGCACCTTGTCGTAGCGCTGCCCGATGGACCAATGAAGTTGCGGAGCCGCGTCAGTTACACGTTCGCTCTTGACGGTAATCCCGCCAACGAAATAGGGCGTCTCTATGCGATGTGTGAATGAGGCCGCCGCAGGCAGCACTCGACGCTTAATAGCCATTACGCTGGCCCCGGTTCGAATACCGCTGTAGTATAGCAGATTTTTAGCGTAGCACAATAGTAATTTAGTATACCAGCCGCAGGGCGTGGCACTTCGCGCAGATCGTGCCTGCCCGGATGTTGCGGCTGATCGGGTGGGCGACCGTGGCCCACTCGTGCTCGCACTTAGGTGTGACGAGTAATGACAGGGCGTCTACGCAGCGCTGCAATTCGTCGGCAACGGCGTCCTGCTGCTTTGCCCGTAGCGTGTCTATCTGCTCGCGCAGACATTCTTTCACTGCTTTTACGGTCAAATCGGCGAGCACGTGTCGTCTAGCGATCTCAAGCGCGAGCCACGCGCCGCTGAAATTAGGGTTATTTTCAAGCACGTCGCTTATCGATCCGACCGAAATACCGAGCGCGGCCGACAATACCGCGTCAGGCGTGGCCTTTCCCGATACCATTTCGCTCAACATATCGGAGGTCGCATCGGGCGACATGAGCCCGGCAAAGAACTTGCGAAGGGGCATTTTCGTTCTCCGAAAATCTATTTAACGCCCCACGCCCCAGTTTTGTTCATCTTTTTAGCGCCTGTAGCGCTTCGTGAAGTCAATTCCGTCATAGTGCTTCGGGTAACCGATCAACCGGTGGCGTATGCCGGCCTTTTCGATCCTGCCGAGCATATCACGAGTGCCCGCATTACCCGGAAACACCAAGGCGAAATCCGGCCTCTCCTCCTCAAGCATCTGCTGGTTACGCTGATGCCCGGCGAGGGCGTTGTACGCCGTGCCGTCTTTTCGTGTCTTTACGACAGCCCCCGTCGTCTCGATGTTGGACCAATCGGCCGGCACCTTGATGTTGCCTGCGGCACCGAGCGTCTGACGCGCCCATAGCCCGGCTATTTTATCAAGTCCGGGAGCGTCGCCCTCAATAAGGTAACTGAAGCCAAGTTCGTCAAGCACCTCATTGAGGGCGGAGTAGATGAACACGCGATCATCGAAATCTCGGCCGCCAGTAACGACGACACGCTCGACACGAAAGGCAGGGCGTAGGATGGGAAGCTTGGGCATGTCAGGTGTTCTTGGCTACGATGCGGACGGTGTGCACGTTGAACTTGGAGAACTCAAGAGAGTTTCGATGCTCGTGCGGGTCCCCGATCCATACGCAGGTCGCGAAGCCTTCGATAACACCCATGACGAGCATGTTCGGCCCGCCAGAGTTGAGGCGAACAACGTCGCCGGGGTTGAAGGTGGGGGTAGGCCGAGCCTTGGGTTTTGCAGGCACCTGCAAAGTACGCTGAACTATGGCCATGACGGAAATCCCCGCTTACATTGTCGCATCCCGATGATTATACGAGATTTTAAGCGACGACGCAAGCGGGGCAGCGATCAGCGGATCGCGTCCTTGGCGGCCTTGCCGATGCGGAACTTGACGACCTTCTTGGCGGCGGTCTGGATGGTCTCGCCAGTCGCCGGGTTGCGGGCCGTGCCGGCCGGCTTGTCGAGCACCTTGAACTTGCCGAGATCGCCGACCTGCACCTCGTTGCCTTCGGCGAGGCAGTCATGCACGACCGCCGTCATCGCGGCGAGCACCTTGCGGACGAAGGGTACTTCCGCGCCCGCTTCGCGAGCAACGGCCTGAATGAATTCTGCTTTGGTCATCTGCTTCTCCGACTCCGGTTAAAGAAAGGGGCCGATGTCTTCCGACACCGACCCCCGTCGCCAACGTTCTGTTGCTAGGGGTTGGCCCACCCCGGTAAGTCACGCCGCGAGGCGGACTTCCATATGCGAGTTGTCGTTCGCATTTATACTTGGACCTTTACGAGCATCCAATCGGGTCGCGTGTTCTGCACTCGCTTCGCATGTCGATCCTATTTCGCCCCCATCAGGAACACGTATGGGTTTCGAACCCATGGGGCCTGCCTATCGCCCCAATAGCGGGCAGGCTGGGCCTCTTGCTATTGTCACCCTTAGACCACTCGGGCAACGTGTTCTTGGTGGAGGCGGCGGGGTACCGCCCCCCGCGTCCATAACGAATGTTGTGCCGATCCGAATTACGACCGTGGAAATAGCTTAACGCCCGTATTTCAGGGCGTCAAGCGCGTTCGATCAGTCTGCCGTGGGAGGGTTGACCCGGCCGAAATACTCTTCCTCGTTCTCGAACGTAACGAAGAAATTGTCCCCCGGCGCGAACTGCTCGTGAGCCTTCGGGTTCGTGATCGTCATCTCGATCTTGCCGGACGGCGTGTATTTCGACCAATCGGCATTCGCCGGGTTGCCGTCCTTGCCGGCGTACACGGGCGCGAGCGTCACGATGGCGGTCTGGTCGGTCCCGTTATGGCCATTGTGCAGATGGTTGACGGAAGCGACGAAAAACTTGGCGCGAACTGCCATGGTATTTTTCCTTTTTGTTGGCCGTGTAATTGCGGCCGTTCGAATATACCCTACTTGCTCGTCGACTGGCAAGCGGATGTGGGGTGTCTGGAATTCGGGTTTCTCGTAAGCCCGGCAATGGCGAGGATTTTGCCGATATGGCCGATGGAGACATTGGCCTCCCACGCGATTTCCTTGTAAAGACGGCCCTCTTCCCTGAGCTTGACGACCTTGATGCGCAACTCTTGCGTTTCAGGGCTTAAGGGCCTGCGGTATTTTTCCCCGCCAAGCCGCACAATACCCTTGGTGGCGCGACGCACTGTCGTGGTCGCAACAGAGAATTTCTTCTCGATATCGCGCACCGGCATTCCCGCCTGAAACGCCCGACGTATATCGGCGTCTCGCCTACGCTTGAACTTCTGAAAAGCTGATGACGGGCGTACGACCAACGTGCGTTTCATGGGTGTCTCATCGGTAGGAACTGGCGCGGCGCGAAGCAATACATGCTCGCCTCAAGGCGCTCTAGGCGCTTGATTTCCGTGTACACGTGGCCGTAACCGGCTAGAAGAACCGATACCGTCACGAGTGCAAAGAGGCGGGTGAGCATGGCTTTTTGCATGGGTAGAGCATAACCGATTATTGTCGGCTAGCCAAGCAAAAACCCCTCGGCCAAGGTCGAGAGGCTTTGTGCAGGTACCTGCAAAGTTCAGCGCATCTTGTCGATGAACTCGTATAACAGCTCGCGACGCCGTCTGTTCTCGGCCTCGTTATACCGCGTCCCCTCAAACGCCGACATAGCCGCGTCAACCGCCCGTTCGACGGTAGCGTGCCATGCGATGTTTTCGTTGAGCCGGATGCTGGCTTCCTTTTCGTCATTAGCGCGCATCGTCGATATGACATAGGCGAGCCGAGCGGCAGGGGTGGGTAGGTCCGCCGCTCTGGCACGCAATGCAAGTATCTCATTCGGGTTGGCGCTGTGGAACGGCAAGCCGCTGTACACGTTCCGGTAGATGCGGTTCACGAGTACGACATATTCCTTATCCGGGTCGACCTTACCCGTCGTGTCGCAGATCATCATGGTGTGGTTCATCGCGATCCCCCATTGTCTCGATTTCGTCAGTGGCCTCTAGCCACAGGAAAAATATGATTATGGCGGCGCAAAAGAGAACCGCCAGCAACATTGCAGCTTGCTTGTCCATGACGGTTCTCCGTGTCGCTAAAGCATTCGTGCCACGAACAGCACCCATAGGGGGGCGAACAGGCTCGACGGCGCCCCGATCAGATACACCGCCGCTACCTCGCCTCTGCCGATAGGCATATCCGCGATGCGACATGCGTACATGAGCAGCAAGGTGAACACCGTCGGCCCTAGCAAGCTAGCCCCAATCACAAGCATTACAGCCGACATATCAATTCCTTGCTGGCGCTTATTGCGCCGGTACGGTACGCCCATAGGCTTGGACGGAGAGATTGAGCGCGCAGGCCGACAATATCGGGCCGCCGCTATGCCCGTTGTCGCATACGAACTTCATCTCGATCTTGCCTTGGCGTACCGGAACGAACGTCGCCCAAGTCGAGCGCTGTCCGGTGTCGACTTCGACGGCGTGCCCAAGATACCATTGCTTGAGCAGCCCCTCGCCGGTGTTATTATCGATGGGCGTGGTATCGCCGTAGGCTCTGAACCCGACCTTGAGATTGGCCGTCTCGTTCACGACGCGCTCGATGATGCCGCTGACGCTCACCGGTATTTGCGCGATTGCCTGTGTGTGCACCGTGCCCGTGGACGCGTCTAGATAGCCGGTGGAGTTGACGAGCCCTGTCACGGTCCCGCTCGAAGTCAACGCCTTGTACCCGCCCGCGTTGGCATGCGAGATGATGAGGGTGCCCGACACGAATATGTGCGAGGCATCGGCCGGCACGCCGAGCGCGGTCACGTCGATCACGTTCCAAACGTCCCGCGCCAACCCCGGAGGGTTGGTCAACGGACATGGTCGCGTCGGGTAGTTCGGGTCGCACACCGTCGACCAGAACAGGTCGCCGCGCGAGGTCGCGGGCTTGTCGGTGACGAAGAGTTCGACCTTCTTCCACTGGTCGGCAAACGCCGATCCGGTGAGCAGCAGGAAGGCAAACAACATGGCGAGGCGCTTCATGGTGGTAGTCGTCCTTCAAGGTTAGGGTTGCCGAGGAGAGTAGTTTACCCCGGCCCCTGAACCCGCGCTATCGCTTTTGTCGGAACTGCGCTCTATTGGCGCCGGTGTAGAGGCGAGGGCTTCCCTCGTCGACTTCGTGCCGAGTTTGGGGAGGGTAAGGGCGAAGACCTCGCGGTACTCGACCAGTCCGAGTTGAACGCCTGTCTCGCTATCCGCGTGATCGAACGACATTTTTCCGGCCGGCTCCCACTGCCCCCAATCTACGCCATTGGTTTTTGCTCGCCTCTGCCATCCCGCAAGCTCCATCATCGGCGCGGAAGACGGGTAGGCTGCCCGCAGAAGGCCGTCGATCTGCTGTCGCGTCAGCGTGACGGAACCACTCGCATCGACGGCCTGCGTGTCGGGCTGGAGGGACGAACGCGACATGAACGCGGCTAGTTCGTCCCGAGTGATCAGGCACATGTCCGGATACTCTTCCGGGGATGTGCGGTCGTCACGCTCGCATAGCTCTTGCCACGCCTCCTCCACCCCCGCAGGCGCGAAAGGCGGGGAGGCGTAGAGGGCGACCCGAGGCATGTCGGTCGGCCCGACAGGGCGACGGATCATGGTCACCGTTCGTGGTTCGTCAGGCTTCGATTGCAGATCGTCGAATGCCTTGCGGGTGATGTAGGCCACCGGCGCAGCCTCGCCCTCGGGCGAAAGAGCGGCTACCTCGCGCGCCTTCTCATTGGTCGTGTCTTTGGGGGTGTCGTTCATTGGCGTCGTCCTTGTAGCGCGAGACGGATGTCTGCGCGGGCTGATCGGTCACCCGCGTCGAAAGCGAGCTGAAGCATTCGCTCGGCCTGCTCACGACGATAGAGTGCGTTGCGTCGCTGTACCGGATCGTCGGTCATCTCGAACGCCAGCTCGGTGCGATACGCGCCATGCCTGATCTCGATTACGGCGTGGGTGGCCTCGGCCTCTTCGGAGGTGCGGCGCCAACCGACATCGCGTCGTTCGAACCAGAGCTGGTAGAGACTACGTACCGGGTGTTCGCTCATCGCATATTTCCTTTGCAGTTCTGGCGCGGCGCAGATCGCCGAATGTGATCCTGACGGCCGGAACATAGTTGTCGGGGCGCAGCGGATACCCGAACGCGTTCGCCGCACTATCGAAGCCGGCCGCCAACGCGGCGAACGGCCCAAGGGCTTTTCCCGCCTGCGCGAGCTTGGCTTCGGCGGTCTCGGCGCGGTGCCGCTGCTTGCCGCCCTCGACCTCAAAGGCTGTAGCGCGAGCGGTCTGTTGCGATAGCGCTGCGGCAGCTCGCCTGACGAGATCGAAATAGTCCTGCGGGCTCAGGTTGCGCGACGGCGCGCTCAGCAGCTCGGCGATCAACTCGGAAACGTCGGACACCCTTCGCCCCTTTCGCGAAAAATTGTATTACGTGATATGTGAAATAGTACCCGCACGCACGCACGATACCAAGAAGATGTCCCGCACCTCGACCAGCAAAGCGCGGGACATAAGCAGCGATTGCATGTACCTGCAATTATTCCGTAGGGTTGATGAGCTACTGTGCCTCGCGCGTCATACGAGGCTATCGGTAACGTGTCTCCAGCGTTCGCGATAGACGACCTTGCGAATGCCGGAAGGACCGACATGAGGGAAGGCCTCGTATAGCTGCGCGAGATTGGAGGTCCTGTCGCGATAAGCCGTGAAAATTTGTATTACCTCGTCCTCTGTAAGCACGGCTGCGCGGTTCTTTTCCCCCGGCGCTCCACGGTTGGCAGTGCGCTCGCGCCTATCGTCCATATTGTCCTTTGCCGTACCTACGTATAGGTGGTCCGGGTTTACACACATGGGCACGTCGCAAGTATGGCACGCGAACATTCCCTTGGGTACCGTGATGTCTCGATAGAGCTTCAGAGCTACGTGAGTTGCAGGTACCTGCAAACCGTGTTCGTTATTACACAGTCCGTATCCCTGCGTCGACGCCCATTGCCAAATCCAGCAGGTGCTCGTTCCCACGCTCCAAATTTTTTCCGGAGAATTTTTTACGATCCTCTGCTCGAACCCTCTAAGTGTATACGCTGGAAAGATCACGCTCTGATGTTCAGGGTTGACGCATTTCGCATTGCCGCATCTGGGCTTCAGCCATGTTCTGGGCCGCATCGGTCCTTTATGGGCCACCCATGCAAACGTTCTGCTAGCTCGACTGTAATATTTACCGCGTACAGAGAACCTGAACGTTACCGCATCTACTCCCCCGCTCAACCGCATAAACCGCCAGCACCCGTCCCCGTCTACCCGCACTCTCCGCATGAATAAATCCAGAGGCTTCAGTCCCATGCCCGCACCTATATGGATATTTTTACGATACGAAATTTTACCCTAAAGGAGGGGAAAGAGTCAAATAAAATTTCCACCAATCCTAGACCATAAGATATAGGGGGGGTATGTATTAACTGTCTCGGTTTTGAAGTATTCGTGGGGGATTATTGTATGTGTGAAGTAATACGCATGTATTACGTAATACGTTGCTTTGCAGGTGCATGCAAAGATCGGAAGTATAGCTTAAGCTATGCTTGGTTATTGCTTGTGTATAGTTGCATAGCATTAGGAAGGGCAGGGAAGCCCGTATAGCGGCTATGTATGTGGTTATGTAGGGTATGGCCCGCGCGTTGCAGATCGCGCCGTATGGGCTTGCTAGGGGCTTGCAGAGCTATGCCCCGCGCGATGGGGCTGGATTGCGGGCAAAGAAAAACCCCGCTTGCGCGGGGCTGAGTTGAGGGGGGTTGGTTGGCTGGCGCTTAGCGCTTGGCGCCCGCGACGTAGGCTGCGTGGGTTTTGGCTTTCGCCGTGAAGACGAAGGCCGCGCCGTTGTCGCGCACGGTGAGCAGGCCGGCTTTGGCGAGGCGCTGGATAACGCCCGCGTCGTGCGGCTTGTTCGACGGGCTGTATTCCGGGCGCTTGCCGCTGTCGACAATAGCCCGCAGCGTAACGACGCCGTTGGCCGCGCTGGCGGCGAGGCCGGCATAGAAGCGCATATAGGCGCTGTCGCGGTCGGAGAGATTGCCGAAATTGCAGGCGGCCGCCGCGATGGTAGACGCGGTGCGGGTGACGTTGCCCGCAGGCTTGGCCGGCTTACCCGTGGCCGCCGCAGGCTTGGCGACGACGACCGGCTTGGCCGTCGCGGCCGGCTTGGCCGAGGCCGGCTTGACGCTGGCGAGGACGCGCTTGGCGGGCTTGGCCGCCGCAACCGGCTTGGCGGCTTCCGTGGCGGCCGGAGCCGCGACGGGAGCGGTGGAAGTGGCGGCGTCGGCGACGTTGCGGGCGATGACGGCCGAGAGGGAAAGAACGCGATGCATGGTAGTGGCTCCGTTGGTTGCCGGTTGCACCCGGCGGGTTGCCGAGGCGTGTTCGCTTCGGTCCAATACGTATGGCACGGCGCGCCGATGGGGTAAAGAGGTTTTTTGCAGGTGCATGCAAAACGCAAGAATATTGCAAAGTGCAAAGAATGTGGAATATGGGGGTTGACGGGATGGCCGTATGGGTGTAGTAATACGTGCATAGAGGACGCCGGGGCAGAGGCTCGCAGGTCGAGGACGTGACGCCGGGAGAACTACACCTCCTTGTGCAGTGCACCTACCGCACAACACCAACTACTGCGCCGCACATACTGCGCTGCACCTACTCCTGTCTCCCCTCCTCCATCATCTTTGCCACCTCCACCTACATTTACTATCTACATTACGTTTACTATCTACAAACAAAAAGGGGCACTAGGCCCCTGATTGTCTTACGTGGTAATACGTATTACAGAGTATTACGCCGCGAAGCGGGCGACAGCCTTGTCGATATCGGCCTGCAAGGGCGCCTTGCCCCCTATGGTCTGGAAGGTGAGGATGGCGAGATCGCGCCGCCGCACATCCTTGTCGCGGTACTCGTCCCTTTCGAAGTGCACCGCCGAGCGGGAGAAGTCCCCGAACTGGACACCCCACCTGCCATCCTCGCGAACCAGCAGCACATAATAGAGATCGTTCATCATGGCAGCAGCCCCACGACAAAGTTGGAGATCGCGAGGACAAGCGTCAGGCCGATCCCATACAGCGCGCCTACGTTCCAGTCTTCCATATCAGCTACTCCGGTCCCTGTCGGTTGCACCCGACGTATGCTTAGAGTAAGACGAGACCATCTGTAAGACAAGCGTGTAATACAGCTCTTCGCCCCCCGCTTTGCAGGCGCATGCAGAGCCCTCCTCCATCTTCGCCTTCTTCTCCACCATCTACAATATCTCCTTGTAAACAAGCGTAATACGTCGCCATCACCTCCATCTCGATCTCCTCCATCATTTACTATCTGAATAGCGTTTACTATCTTCTTCTCCTCCTCCAAAAAATTGCCAGCCACCATCATCTTGCTACTAGGTGGGACTAGGGAGGCATTGCAAACTACTTGGGGGAACTAGTTGACTAGACGGGAGGACTTGGGGGGACTAGGTGGAACTAGGCGTAAGACAAGAGGGACGAATGCAGGCCGTTTCAATCAATAACAGCCTAAATCCCTATGTATACAGCGTATCGAGGGGCATGAACGAGCTGAAAAGAAGTCTGTTTCTTGTATATATTACTTCTATTATAGTGCTTGAATTTTGCCCCGCCGCTCAAGGTTTTTGGGCTTCCCGCGCGCGAGGGGGTTTTCTAAGTCATTGAGGGCATTCTGTATTACCATGTAATACGTATTCGGAAATACGGGGTATTGCCCTACTTGGGTGCCTTTAATGGAAATGGTGAAAATCGGGACTTATCGTGTGGGTGGTGGTTAGACCAGCACGACCTTCCTAGGTATCCATGGCTTGGGGTAGTGGAGCGGGACATCCATAGGATAGACAAGATAGCCCGCGTCAGGGTGCTGCATGAGAGTCTCTATCTGAGGCTCCACGCCATTGATGGTGAACCTGTCCGGCTCCCCGCTCGCGACCGCGACATCCATCTCGGGGTCGAATGCGGATAGCAGGGTGATTAGCTCCTTCACTTTCATTGTCATGCCCCGCGCGTTGAGATTTCGGCCTTGAACTCCTCCGTGGTGTAATACGACACCTTGAATGCTCTGTCGGGATGCATCGTCTTCATATAGGTGACGACGTGGTCCCGCTCCGCGCGAAGACAGACGATCTCGATGGGAGTGTAGTGCCCGTCAGCGTATTCCATCGCCTTCGTGCACAGCGTGATCAGACTAAGCGGCATGCTGTCGATCAGTGAGGGATACTTGAACATTGTTCTTTGCCCCGCGCGTTCAGTCTTCGATGTTGCTGTTCTTGAAACACGTCGTCTGCCAATCGCCCCAGTAGGGCGGCGGTATGTCGTTCTTCCAGTGATAGCGTATTACAGTGGCGACGACCTCGCCGTCAGCAGTGTAAGACGGAATGCGGCGCTCGCGCTCGGCAAGCTCTACGGCGATGCGCTTGGACGAGGCGGGCAGATAGAGGTACTCGCCGGTAACTGTGTCGGTGACGTACACCGCATATCGGCTGAACTTGGGTATTTTCATGTATTACGCTCCGCGCCTTCAGGTTTGCAGGTGCATGCAAGGCTGTACTGCTGTCTGTGGTATCTGGTGTCAGCCTTACTGGCGAGCTTGCACAGGTGCCACCAGCGCTTGAAGTGGATTTCGTGACCGGCGCGGAAACGCGCGACGATCACGGTGTACTGGCCTTCTCCGCGCGCCCTCTTGTTCTTGGCGGCCAGCATGGCCAGAGAGAACGTGTAGTAACCTTCATACCAGACGCGCCCGCTGGGATACTGACAGCGCACTGCGTAATGCTGAAGCACTGGCTCGCGCGGGCCGGGCATGACTACAGCACCCCCTTCAGCACCAGCAGCTCAGTCACATACATGACGTAGCGCGTCATACCAACAAGCGCGAAAAGGGACGTGGCGTAGAGGCCATACAAGATGAGGCTCTGCACGCGCGTCCTCCTGTTCGGCTCGGTAGCGAGGCCAACAGCCATTGCCGGTAGCAGAGCCGTGATGAGCGACGCTGCGGCGACAAGGTACTCAAGCGGGATATACATGGTCACTCCGTGGTCGTGGGCCATAAACTCCTACTGGGGCGCTTCGCCGTCCTAGCCATCGGGCAACTGCTCTCCGAGATCGCCGGGGTGCAGGCGGTAATCATCCGCCGACCAGTAACTGCGGCCATCATGCGGGCTCTTGCAGCGGATGTCCGCATACCAATCAGTGCCGTCTCCGGGCACGCTCCGGTCTAGGCGGACGATGGTGTCGTCATCCTTCAGCCTGAAAATCATCCCAGACCGCAACCGATGCCGCTCCTCGTACCAGTCAGTTGGCATGACATTTCTCCGGTTACTGCCCGTTGCACCGGGCATGCGGAGAGTAGAGCACGCGCCCTACTCCGGTACAACGTCGTAATCCAGCCCTGCTAGAAGGTCAGACCACTCGCCCTCGTCATAGCACATGATCACAACAACATAGAGGATCAACCTAATCATTTACTATCTCCTCCGTGTGCGTGTTACGACAAGTATATCTTCCAGCATCTCGCACGGATGTCCCATTCGAAATGCCCTTCTGTGTAATACTGCGAGCGGACGATGGCTTGCAGCGCCCGTGAACTCTCGCCCGCGCCTTGTCGCGGGTCACCAAGCGTTCCAACCATGTAGAAGCAGGCCCCCCAGCCATTCGGCCTATCGATGTAGGCGACCGTACGCCCGGCGTCCGCAATCTCCGTGATGAAGGGTTTGCCCATGTCAGGGCGCGGGATGACGAGCAGTCCTGTACCCCTGTTGATATACTTAGTGACGGACATAACTACGGCCTCCAAAATTTGCAGGTCCATGCACGACTAATACGCCATGCACGGGATTATGTCCTCGATAACTCCGCCGCAATCTGCTAGGTACTGCTTGACTGCCGGAAAGATGTTGAACGTCGCACAGTCAGGATGTCCGCCATACAGCAGGGAGAACGCGTCGGGCCGTGACGCTGGTGGTCTGCGACGCCACTTGCTATATGTTTCCTTGACCATCACGCCATAGCCTGCGGTCTCGCCATGCGAGTTCATGGCAACAATGACAACGTGTTTCATCGGGAATACCCTTCGTTGTACGCGGCCTTCTGCTCGTCGGTCCAATGGCCCCACGGACTGCGCGCCCAGCCGTAGGCTTTATGTGTGCGGCCGTGAGCCCGGCACATGTCGAGTGTTGGCTCATCTCGCAACTTGCGCTCGATCTCCGCGAAATTGGGGCCGTTGTTGGTTGCGGTGGGGCATAACCCCAACTGGCTTTTGCTAAGGTCCATATCAAACCTCGTACTGTCTGGCGGGGCGATCACGAAAGCCATGCTCATATGCACGGCTCCATTCATCATGCCTGCGACCGGGCGGGTAGGGGTTGCGCCCGCGCTTCCATCTCGACATATAGCCGGCATTGCTGCCCGCCTCGTATGCCTCGTACCTAGCGCAGGCGGCGTGGCCGCCAAGCGCCTTGGTCTCATAACGCTTGAGCTTGCGCGGATCGACGCTGGGCAAGTCCATGCGCAGTTGACGCTTGCTGAGGTCCATCACGCCACCCATTCGCCGAGGCCGTTGCGCACGCGCTCACGGCCCATGTGATCGACGACGACATCGCGCTGGGTGATGCGCTCTTCGATGGTCTCGTTGACAGCCTTGCCGCCGATGTAGTTCTGGTTGAGCCGGTTCCATTCACGGTCGGACAGCTTGAGCGCGGTGGCCCCGGTCTCGACCTTCGTGATGGGCGCCGCGCACACGGCGGCTTCCGCCAACTTCCGAAGTTCTGCCTTGTTCATTGTCTTGCTCCGCTTCACCCGTTGCACCGGGCATATACGTATAATATGAGATATACACCTGCAACGCAAGTTTGCAGGTACCTGCAAAGCGGCAATTATTCTAGACAGTCAAACAGCCCCGCTAAGGGGCTGTTTTCTACATCAGGGGGCAGTGAGACGGCCTACCCAACTAGGACGGCCGCATATACGCATTTACTATCTAATCCGCTGCGAAAAACCCTTGTTGTGTTCATCGAGGCGGGAAAGCTCTTGCTGTACCGCCTCGTACCACACATCCTTGTGCGTAGCCGGGGCGATGATCATGGATGTCTCGACGGCCATCATGTGATACCTGCGCAACATCAGGGCGATGATATGCACGAGATCGTCAGGCGGGGACGCGCCGAGCGAAGTCTGTAGCAGCATAGTCGCCGAGGCGCCTTTGGCCGCCGTAACAATAATGCAGGTTGTGCCGGCCATAGCTTCTCACTTATGTGTTGTTGCGGGGGCCTCAACTAGGGCGACCGCTATTACACGGTCACGTCGTCTTTTTTGACATAAATATATCGGTACTTGTTGTCATGCTCCCATAGCGAACCGGGACCGCGCGGACTGTCAGTCTCGGTGGTCGCGGGGATAAGCGCGTACCCGGTCGTACCACGGCCATATCCGTCCTTCACAACAAGAAGTTTCGCGCCGGCTTTGGCCCTGACATTGTGACCTTCCCACGTGAAGGCCACATCTTTGTTCAGCGTTGCCATGAGTTACTGTCCCTTCTGCGTTTGCCGCGCCATCAGGTCGCGAGACTCATTGCTTCGCTTCTCCACGACGCACTCGACGTGTTCCGTGAATAGGTCGAGGTAGAACTTGGCAGTCCCACCATACCGCTTCGCGCGCTCGGAGGCTG
>Ga0172380_10002304_pt1 | contig 29937 bp, 33 predicted proteins | sample Leawe162metaG_FD_119747 | JGI IMG/M metagenome (GOLD analysis project Ga0172380, IMG submission 119747) | Leachate microbial communities from a municipal landfill in Southern Ontario, Canada - Leachate well 162 metaG | ecosystem: Engineered > Solid waste > Landfill > Unclassified | place... | reverse complement strand
GTCTCGGATGTGCCGGGCGGCGTGACGATCGCGATGTTCATGGATCCCGAGGGCAACACGATCGGTCTCGTACAGGCCGGCACCATGGGCGGCGCTAGTCGCGCGGGGTGAGCTCGAACGCCTTCGCCAGCAGTTCGTAGGAGCGGAGGCGGTGCGCGTAGTCGTGTGTGATCGTCACCAGCAGCAGCTCATCGACGCCGTACTCCGCGGCGAGCTCCTCGAGGCCGGCGCGCACGCGCTCCGGGCTGCCCTCGACCGCCAGTGACTGCTGGTAGCGGATGTAGTCGAGCTCCGGCTCGCTGAACTCCGTCGCCAGCGCGGTCTCGATGCTCGGCACGCCCGCCGAGGTGCGACCCTCCGCGCGGCGCAGGCGCATCAGGTGACGCGACATGCCGATGCGATGCGCCTCCGCATCCGTCTCGGCGCATAGCGCGGCGACGCCCACGTTCACGAGCGGCTCCTGCAGCAGCGCCGAGGGGCGGAAGGCGTCGCGGTACGCCTGCACGACGCGCGGCCCGCCGCCCTCCGGGCTGATGAAGTGCGCGAAGGAGAACGCGAGGCCCTGCTCCGCGGCGAAGCGGGCGCTGTCGTACGCGCTCCCCAGCAGCCACGGCAACGGCATGCCCTCCGAGGCGGGGGTGGCGCGGATGCCCGCGAAGCGGTGACCCTGCGGCACGGTGTCTGTCATGTAGCGGATCACGTCGGCGACCTGGTCCGGGTACGCCTCCAGCGGCAGCGCGCCGGGCCCGTGGGCCAGCGCCGCCGACGTGCGCTGGTCGCTGCCGGGCGCGCGGCCGAGCCCCATGTCGATGCGGCCGGGGAAGAGCGTCTCCAGCATGCGGAACTGCTCGGCGACCTTCAGTGCGGCGTAGTGGGTGAGCATCACACCACCCGAGCCGACGTGGATGCGCGAGGTGTTGGAGGCGAGCAGCGGGATCAGCACCTCCGGCGTCGCAGAGGCGAGCGTCGTGCTGTTGTGATGCTCGGCGACCCAGTACCGCGAGTAGCCGAGGCGGTCGGCGGCCTTCGCCAGTTCGATCGTGGCGAGCAGCGCCTCCCGGGCGGTGCCGCCGGCGCGGATGGGCGACTGATCCACGATCCCCAGGCGCAGCGGCACAGGCGGTTCCTCTCGATACGGCGCGAGCGATTGTAGGTCGCGGGGAGGCGGCACGCTTGCCGTCGCTGGGTGTGGCGGCGATGCTCGATCGATGCGGATGAGGACGACCCGGCGATGATGACGCTCACCGACATCTCGATGCGCTTCGGCGGCCAGACGCTGTACGAGGATGTCTCGTGGCAGTTGCGGCCGGACGGGCACTACGGCCTCGTCGGCTCCAACGGCTCCGGCAAGTCCACGCTGCTCAAGATCATGACCGGCGAGTTGCAGCCGTCGACGGGTTCCGTCTCGCTGCTCGGCGGCCTGCGGGTCGGCACGCTCGGCCAGGATCAGTTCGCCTTCGACGATGAGCGCCTGATCGACGTCGTCACCATGGGCCGCCCCGCGCTCTGGGCCGCGCTCCGCGAGCGCACGCACCTGCTCGACGGCGCCGAGGGCCACCCGTCCGCAGCGGCGGGCGAACGCCTCGCAGAGCTGGAGGTCGAGATCGGTGCGCTCGGCGGCTACCAGTCGGAGGCGCTCGCCGCTGAGCTGCTGGTCGGCCTCGGCATCCCGCACGCGTGGCACGGCCGGCCGATGCGTGAGCTGTCCGGCGGCTTCCGCCTGCGCGTGCTGCTGGCACAGACGCTGTTCGCGGAGCCGGAGCTGCTGCTCCTGGACGAGCCCACCAACCACCTCGACATCGCGTCGATCCGCTGGTTGGAGTCGTACCTGCGCGCCTTCCGGGGCGCGTTCGTCGTGATCTCGCACGACCGGCACTTCCTGAACTCCGTGTGCGACGCGATCGCCGATGTTGATTACCAGGAGCTGCGCGTCTACCCCGGCAACTACGACGCGTTCGAGGCCGCGAAGGCACTCGCCGCGACGCAGCGCTCCGCCGAGATCGCGCGCACCGAGCAGAAGATCGAGGAGATGCAGCGCTTCATCGACCGCTTCGGGTCGAAGGCGACCAAGGCCCGGCAGGCGAACGCCCGCAAGAAGCAGGTCGAGAAGATGGAGCTGCCGGAGATCAAGCGCTCATCGCGGCGCGCCCCGGCGTTCGCGTTCGAGCAGCGCCGCCCCTCCGGCCGAGAGGCGCTGAAGGTGCTGGGCGTGAGCAAGGCGTACGGCGAGACGCGCGTGCTGCGTGACGTCTCGCTCACCGTGGAGCGTGGCGAGCGCGTCGCGATCGTCGGCCCCAACGGCGTCGGCAAGTCCACGCTGCTGCGCATCATCGCCGGCGTGCTGGACGCCGACGCCGGCACCGTGACGTACGGGCACGAGGCGCAGCTCGGCTACTTCGCGCAGGACCACCACGAGCAGCTCGCCGGGCGCGATACCGCGTACGAGTGGCTGTGCGGCGCGGGCGGCTCCTCGGACATCCCGACCGTGCGCGGCATGCTCGGCCGCGTGCTGTTCACCGGCGACGAGGCCGACAAGCACATCGACGACCTGAGCGGCGGCGAGGCGGCGCGCCTGCTGCTGGCGGCGCTGATGATGCGCAAGCCGAACGTGATGCTCCTGGACGAGCCCACGAACCACCTCGACCTGGAGGGCCGCGAGGCGCTGGCGCAGGCCCTGCGCGCGTATCCCGGCACGCTGCTGTTCGTCAGCCACGACCGCAACTTCGTGGACGAGGTGGGCACGCGCGTCCTCGCCGTCTCCACCGAGGGCGTGGAGGACTTCAGCGGCGGGTACGAGGCGTACCTGCGCGCCCACGGCGAGGACTACCTGGACGCCGCCAGCGCCGTCGCCGCGCGGCGCACCGCTGCGATCGCACCCACAGCCGAGGTAACTCCCGCGTCGTACGCCGACCGCAAGGACGCCCGCCGTAACCTCGCCGCGCTCCGCCGCTCTGTCGAGAAGCTGGAAGCCGAGGTCGGCGAACTCGAGATCGAGCTCGCGAAGATCGAGACGGCGTTCGCCGCTGCCGACTACTTCATGCAGGCCGGCCGCGGTCAGTTGGAGCGTGATTCCGCGCGCCGAGAGCAGATCCAGCGCCGCCTCGCCGAGGCGATCGCCGAGTGGGAGGCCGCCGCCGCCGAGCTGGAGACGCTCGCTCCCGCCTAGCGCCGGGCTCGTGGTTCTGTCAGGAAGCGATGACGTTGGTCATATCGCCTGACGCCGTGATGTTCCGATGATCCTGACATGGATCTGACAGGACACTTCCCCGAGCTGGAGCTGCCGCCGCTCCCTACCTCGCAGGTGCGGCTCATGCAGCTGCTCCCCCGGCACGACGTCGACCTGGCCGAGCTGGTGATGGTCGTTGAGACTGACCCCGGCCTGACCGTCGCCGCGCTCCGAGCGGCGAACTCCGCCATCTCATCCCCGGTGCGGCGCATCGGCACGGCGCGCGCGGCCGTCGTGCGCATGGGGGGGCTGGCGGCGCGCCGCATGCTGGGCGGGTACGTGCTTTCGAGTGCGTTCGTCGTCCCGCGCGGCACCGCCCTCGACCTGGACGAGTACTGGCGGCACGCGCTTGCGACCGCGCTGCTCGCCGATGCGATCGCCGTGAAGGAGGGTGGGCGCACCGAGGCGTTCACGGCGGGCCTGCTCCACGACGTCGGCTGCCTCGCCATGGCGTGCGCACATCCGGAGCGCTACGCGCGCGTCATCGAGCTCGCGCGCCGCGGGATGAACGAGCTGGCGGCGGAGCGAGCGATGTTCGGCTTCGATCACTGCTACTACGGCGAGCAGCTCGGGCAGGAGTGGGGGCTGCCCTCGATGGTGGTGGAGGCGATCGTCGACCATGAGCACGGCACGGTGAACGAGTTCGCGCAGGCAACCGCCCGCGCGCGCGGGATATCGAGGCGAGTCGGGATCGGGAACGGCCGTGCGGTGGCGCCCGCGCAGATGGCGCTGCAGCCCGCGGATCACGGCGTCATTCGCACGCTGCGCGGCCCGGAGGGGCTGATGCAGCAGATCGCGCAGTTCCGAGACGGGATGGGGGAGCGGGCGGCGCAGTTCGGCGCCTCCGGCTTCGTGCAGATCGCCGTCTAACGGATCGCGATGGGGTCGGTCGAGGTCAGCCCCTCGGCACCGCCCCGGCGGCTGGTTTGGGGCGCTTGGGCAGCGTCTCCGGCACCAGCAGCCACATCACCACGGCACCGATCAGGCCGACGCCGCCCGTCGCCGCAGACGCAGCGCCGAGCGTTGCGACCGCGGTGATCGCGCTCAGCATGAGCGGCCCACCCAGCTGTCCCATGTCGCTGATCAGCCGCCACACGCCCAGGAACTCGGCGCGATTCCTTGATGGTGAGAAGTCCGCGCCCAGCGTCATGACGATGCCCGCGCCCATGCCGTTGCCGAAGCCGGTGAGCATCGCCACCGCGACGAAGAGCCAGGTCGTGCTCGCGATCGGGACGAGGATGAGGCCGATCGCGATCGTCGTCAGGCAGGGGATCGCGACCCACTTGCGGCCCATGCGATCCATCACGGAGCCGGTGGGGTAGAAGAGCAGCATGTCCATGGTGTTGGAGGCGCTGAACACGCCGCCGACCGCCGAGGCGCTCAGGCCGATGTGGTCGCCCCAGAGCGGGATGATCGTCTGGCGCGACGCGCGCAGCACGCTCAGGCAGACCGTCGCGAAACCGGCCGTCGCGAAGACGCGACGGTTCTCTGCGACGATCTCCGTGAAGCGTTCCAGCACGGAGCCGTGCCCGGCGGCCTCGAAGCGGTCGTTGCCACCGCGGATCAGCGCGAACATCAGCGCGCTCGCGAGGATCGCGAGTGCCGCCTGCAGGTAGAACGAGCTCGCGAGGCCGAACTGCGCGCCGATCAGGCCGCCCAGCAGCGGGCCCACGGCGTTGCCGACGCGGTTCACGCCGCCGACCAGTGAGAGCGCGCGACCGCGCACCTCGGGTGGTGCCTGTTCGGAGACATAGGAGAGGCGCGCGAGCTGCCAGATCGACCACGCGAAACCCATGACGAACATCAGCAGCGCGAACACGACCGGCGAGGTGGTGAGCGCGGAGCCCACGGCGACGACCGCCAGCACAGCGGTACCGATCACCATCGCGTACCGCTCGCCGACGCTGCCCACCAGGATGCCCGCGGGGATGTCGAAGACCACCATCCCGAACCCGCGGAGCGCCACGATCAGGCTCGCGAGCGCCACCGACGCGCCAAGATCCTTCGCGAGCAGCGGCGTGAACGGGATGACCGCGCCCTGACCGACGGCGAACAGGAACGTCGGCAGATAGACCGACAGTCCCAGGTCGCGAATGCGGAAGGGGGCGGGCTCGGGTGACCTCACCGGGCCCATCCTACACGCGACCTTCCGTGCAGGGTAGGGTTGGCCGCCTCGCGTGCACCCGGGCACGCGAGGCGGGTCGCCACGAGGCTAGGCGAGGTGCTGGCGGAACCAGGCCAGCGCCTCCTTGAACGAGTCAGCGGCCGCCTCCGGGTTGTAGGAGGCGCCGGTGTCGTTGAAGAAGGCGTGACCCGCACCCTGGTAGATCTTGATGCGGTAGGGGCGGCCGGACTGCTTCAGCCGCTCCTCGACCTGCGGCGCCTGCGAGGTGAGCCGCGTGTCGGTCTCGCCGTAGTTCACGAGCACGGCGGCCGAGGTGCGTGCGAGCGCCTCCAGCGGGCGCTGCGCGGTGCCGTAGTAGGGGATCGCCGCCGCCACGTCCTTGCTCGCCGCCGCGACCTCGAACGTGTAGCCGCCGCCGAAGCAGTAGCCGACCACGCCCAGCTTGCGGCCCTGCGTCGCCGGCAGCCCCTTCAGGTGCGCGACGCCCGCCAGGCAGTCCGCGACCAGGTCGTCCGGGTTCGAGCGCCCCAGGAAGCCGGTGTTCGCCGCCACGTCCTGCAGGTTCGTCCCGCCCGCGCGCGAGACGAGGTCGATCGCCAGCGCGACGAAGCCCTCCTTCGCGTATCGGCGTGCGATGTCCTTGACCTGATCCAGCAGGCCGCGGTTCTCATGGATGATCAGCAGCGCGGGGAACGTCCCTGCACCCTTCGGCCTCGCCAGGTAGCCACGCAGCTCGCCCGCAGGCCCGGGGAAGCGGATGTCGCCCGCCTCCAGCGCGGGGTCATCGGCGGGCACGCCCGGTGTCGCTGCTGCACGAGGTGTGCCCGTGGCGACCGCCGTTGCTGCCGTCGTCGCCGTCGCGGGCGCCTTCGCTGCGGCGCTCGCGGTTGCGGTCGCACGCGTGGCCTCGTCCTTCGCCGTACCGCAGCCGAGCGTGAACGCCAGCGAGGCGGTGGCGGGGATGCTGCCGGTGATGAGCAGGACGCGCCGCAGCATGTCGCGGCGGCTCATGTGTGCTTCCAGGTACTCGTCCGCGAACTCACGGATGAGGTAGTCCTGGTGCGGGTTGAGATCGACGGGCATGGAACCTCCTCGGGTCGCCGCTGCGGCGGGGTACAGAGCGGTACGAACGCCGAGGGTGCGCGGATCGCTCGGCTCAGGAGGCGAGCGTCTCCGTGAACCACTCGCGGAGCAGGCGACGCACCTCGTCGCGTGACTGGCGGAGGCTGTGGCGGGCCCCCTCCAGCAGCTCGAGGCGCTTCGGCTCGCCCGCCATGCGGTAGAGCAGTCGCGAGCAGTCTGCCGACAGGCGGATGTCGTCCAGCCCGTGGATGAGCAGCAGCGGCCGCGGCGCCAGCTCGACGACCGGCTGCGCGCCCGCCGTCTGCGTCGCGAGTGTCGCGACGGTGACCACCTGTGGCGCTCGTGCGCCCGCCGCGATCACCACCGCCCCGCCGAACGAGTGCCCGACGAGGCCGATGCGAGTGATCCCCTGCGCCGCGAGGAAGGCGAGGCCGACCTCGACGTCATGCACGCCCTCCGCGACCACGCCCGGGGCGATGCGCCCGCGGAAGTCGACGCGCAGCGTCGCGATCCCCGCCGCCGCGAGATCCTCCGTAAGATCGGGATAGAGCGCGTCGGCGGGCCCGTCGAGGCCCCCATCGGTGCCGCCGACGGCAAGCACGGCCGCCGTCGCACCCTCGACCGCGCGGTAGGCGCAGCGCACCGGCCCGCGCACCGAGGGCAGTGAGAACTCGCCGACCGGTGCCGTCTCCACCATCGCCGGAGCGTACACGGCGCACGGCGGCGCGTGCACGACCCGCGCGAGGGCTACGATGTGCGCGCCAGGCGTCTCGACGGTCGCCTGATCGCCTCACTGAAGGGGGAGACGATGCCGCTGATCTTGCATGATGCGACAGCAATCCACTGGGCGGTGGCGGGGGCGAGCATCGCCTTTGTGACGCTGCTGCTCCTGTTCCTCGGCAACCGCCGCCTCGGCATCTCGACTGGATTCGAGGATGTGTGCGCTGCGGTCATCCCCGCGCCGTACTTCCGCCGAGGCGGGGTGGGGCCGGATCAATGGCGGGTGCCGTTCATCGGTGGGCTCGTGCTGGGCGGTGCGATCTCCGCGATCGTGACCGGCGGCTGGGCGCCGACGTGGGATCTGGGCATGTTCGACACCGCGATCGGCTGGGGCCCGGCGGGCAAGCTCGCGTGGATGTTCGTCGGCGGGCTGTTCATCGGCTTCGGGACGCGCCTCGCAGGCGGCTGCACCAGCGGGCACGGCATCTTCGGGCTGTCGAACCTGGAGCTGCCGAGCCTCGTCACCACGCTCTCGTTCATGGGCGCGGGCGTCGTCACGACGCAGCTCATCTACAACGTCGTGCTGGGCTAGGGGGCGAACAATGCAGACGGTGCTCTTCCTGGTGCTGGGGACGCTGTTCGGCTTCGTGCTGAGCCGATCCGGCGCGGCGGACTACGACTTCATCCAGGGCATGTTCCTGTTCACCAACCTCCAGCTGTACGGCATCATCGGCACCGCCGTTGCGATCACCGCACCGGGGCTGTGGCTGCTGAAGCGCTACGGCCACACGGTCTTCGGCCGCCCGCTGTCGATCGAGCTGAAGCCGGGACACCGAGGCAACGTGTACGGCGGCATCCTCTTCGGGATCGGCTGGTCGATCGCGGGCATGTGCCCCGGCCCGATCTGGGTGAACATCGGCGAGGGCAAGGTGTACGCCATCGCCGCGCTCGTGGGCGCGCTGGTCGGCGCCGGCGCCTTCGGCTCGCTGTACCCGCGGCTGCAGGCGCCGTTCCGGCTGCCGCCGCTGCGCGTGGGGACGGGCGACGGCTAGCGCTCCGATCGAGGCGCGTTCGCAGCATCCTCGCCATCGCGATCGTCGGCGTGAGCGCGCTTGAGCACGTCCACCGTCTGCGCGTCCGCCGAGGCGTCCGCGGCGACCTCGAGTGTCGACTCGATGGTGTCCAGGTCGGGCGACCCGGTGCGCAGTTCGCGCTCGGCTCGCCCGCGGGCGCGCGCGGCCAGCGCCTGGTAGCGATCGCGCAACTCACGCAGTTCCTGCTCCGGCAGCTCCTCCATGTCGATCGCGACGTTCTGCGCGCCCCGGGTGCTGCGGATCAGCTCGTCTAGCTTCAGGTGCATCGCGGTCGCATCACGGTTCTGCGTGTTCTGGATCAGGAACACCATGAGGAACGTGATGATCGTCGTGGTCGTGTTGATCGCGAGCTGCCACGTGTCGCTGAACTCGACGAGCGGGCCGACGGCAGCCCAGCCGATGACCGCAACGGCGCTGACGATGAAGGCAAGGGGGTGGCCGACCGCCTCGGCACCGGCACGCGCGGCGCGTGCGAAGAACGACTGCGCGGGACGGTCGGCCACCGATCGCTACCGCAGGTGCTCGTGCTGGTCGGGCAGCGTGTCATTGACATGCCGAGGCGCGAATGGCGCGAAGCTGGTCCAGAACAGCAGCGACAGCACCATTCCGACCGCGCCGACCACCATCAGGATGATGCCGATCGTGGCGATGTCCACGCCGCTGACCGACACGCGCACGGCGAACGCGAGGATTGCGCCGATTGCCAGCAGGAAGAGTGAGAATCCGAGTGCAGGCATGGTGACCTCCTCGATAGATGCGAGTTGGATCAGTACCAACGACCGGTGCGGCTGCCCGTGACGAGGTTCGCGATCAGCGCGACCAGCGCCAGGGCGAGCAGCACCCAGATGAATGCGCCCCAGTTCACCGCGTAGCCGACCAGCCAGAGCACCAGCAGGACGGCGAACACCAGCCAGAGCAACGACGTCATCGTGACCTCCTTCGCGCGAGCGCGGGTCGAGATCGGGCGATCGCCTGGGGTTCAGCGATCCAGATGCCGGTCTCGATCCACATGCGGGTGCGCCAGGAGTGCACGAAGCGGTACCACCACGGGACATCGAATCGCCGGGTGACCACGCATGCCTCCTGCAGCCGCACCGCCTCGTCGTCGCAACGAGCATGCGCGGGCAGGCAGCGGGAAGCCGCAACGAGGCACACCGAGCGCGTGCCGATCGCATCGCAGGGGTGAACAGGGGTGAACAGGGGCGTACGGACGAGGATGGAGGCGATCCGGGGCGAGCGCGCCCGCCCCGGATCGAGTGACTAGGCGATGACGCCCGAGGCGCGCAGCGACTGCTCCTGCGCCCCCAGACCGATCTCGGCGAGCACCTCGGTCGTGTGCTCTCCCAGCAGCGGGGCGCGCCGGTAGATCTGCCACGGCGAGGCTGGCATGCGGTACGGCGCGCCGGGGTAGATGAACGTCTCGCCCAGCTCCGGGTGCTCGACCGGCGTCGGCCAGCCACGCTCCAGGAAGTGACGATCCTCCACCACCTCGTCCGGTGAGTAGATGAGGCCGCACTGCATGTCGCGCGACTGCGTGCCCACGAAGAACTCGTACGCCGTGATGTGCTCCGCGATGAAGACGAGCGAGTCACGGACGGCGCCGTAGATCATCGCGTCCTCGCCGCCCTCCTGGATCCCTGCCATCGTGATGTCGTGATCGAGGTTCGCGCCCAGCTCCAGCAGCGGCCAGGACTCGAACTCCTCGCGGATCCCGATCTCGTCGAGCCAGTCGAGGAGTGTGCGGATCTGCCCGGGACGGCGCGGCGCGAAGCCGGTCGTCACATACCGCCCGTCACCTGCCAGCACCTGCACCGGCTGCGAGGGGATGACGCCTGCGTGGCGGCCGGTCTGGCGTTGCACCGTCTCGCGTGCGACGAGCCACTGGTAGCTCGCCGCCTCGGTCGTGACGTTCTGCGCGGCGTGCATGTTCACGTCCAGGTGCTGGCCCTCGCCGGTGAAGTCGCGATGCAGCACCGCGATCAACGTCGTGACGACGGCCCAGTGGCAACCCGTCTGGTAGCCCTGGTTGCCGCCCCCGCGTACCGGCGGCAGCGAGTGGTCGTCGTAGCCGCACGACCACACCGGCCCGCCGCCCGCGAGCAGCGTGAGGTCGGTCGCCTGCTCCGTGGATCGCGGCCCGCTGCGCCCGAACGGTGTGATCGAGGTCATGATCAGCTTCGGGTTCAGCGTCGACAGGTCGGGGTAGTCGAGGCCCCACGTCGCCATCTGCCCCGGCGCCTGATCCTCGATCAGCACGTCCGCTGAGGCGACCAGCGCGCGGAACGCCTCGCGCCCCGCCTCCTGCTCCAGGTCGAGCGTGATGCCGCGCTTGCTGGTGTTGTAGTGCCAGTACGTCAGGCTGCGGTCGAGGTGCGGCACGTCCTTGTAGAACGGCGCGTAGGTGCGGGTCAGGCTGCCCGCGGGCGGCTCCACCTTGATCACGTCCGCGCCCATGTCGGCCAGCAGTTTGCCGGCCCACGCGCCTGCCTCGTTGCACAGTTCGATGACCCGCAGGTCGTTCAACGCGCCGGTCACAGGACGCCCTCCGCCTTCAGCTCCGCGATCTCTTCGGCGCTCATGCCGAGCATCTCGCCGAACACGATGTCGTTGTGCTCGCCCAGGCACGGCGCGCCACGAGCGATCTGCCAGTCGGTCTTGGACAGGTGCACGGGGATGCCGTCCACGCGCACCTCGCCCATCGCGCTGTGCGTGACCGTCGGCCACATCCCCCACGCCGAGGTGTTGGGATCCTTGTCGATGCGCTCCTCCGGCTGCTGCACCGCCGCGCACGGGATGCCGAGGTCCTGCAGCCGGTGCTGCGTGTCGTACTTGCCGCGCGTGCGCGTCCAGTCGCCGACCAGCGCCTCGACCGCGTCGCGGTTCGCCTGCCGCCCCTCGTACGTTGCGTAGCGCGGGTCGAGCGCCGACCCACCGACCTCGCGAGCCAGCGCGGCCCACTCGGCGTCGGTGCGGCAAGCGATGGCGACCCACTCGTCCTCGCCGTCGGCAGCGTAGACGTTGTGCGGCGCCATCGGCGCCTCGTTGCCGCGGTTGGAATCCACGCCCGACTCGGAGCGCGTGCGCCGCCCGTTCACGGTGTAGTCGAGGATCGACGCGCCGGTCAGCGTCGACGCCGCCTCCGTGCACGCGAGGTCGAGCCACTGGCCCTCACCGGTCTTGTGACGGTGGTGCAGCGCGGCCAGCATGGCGGTGGCGCCGTAGTACGCGCCGCCGTGATCCATGTAGGAGTAGCCCCAGCCCGCAGGCGCCTCGCCGGCCAGGCCCGAGGTGTAGGTCAGGCCGCTGATCGCCTGCACGATCGGCCCCCACGTCTTGAACGGCTGGTACGGGCCGGTCGCGCCGAAGCCGCAGTTCGACAGGTAGATGATGTCCGGCTTGATCGCCTTCAGCTGCTCGTAGCCGAAGCCGAGGCGCTCCATCACGCCCGCCGCGAAGTTCTCCGCGACGATGTCCGCCATCGCGACGAGCCGAGGGAAGATCTCCTTCCCCTTCTTCGTGCCCATGTTGAGCGTCACGCCCAGCTTCTCGACGTTGTGGTTGTTCCACCCGCCGCCGAAGTTGTGGCCGCGCCGCTCGTCCTTGAACGGCGGCGAGGCGCGGATCGGATCCCACGCGCCGTTGTTGGCGGGGTTCTCGATGCGGATCACCTGCGCACCGAACGCCGCGAGGATCCTCGTGGCGCCGGCGCCGGCGAGCACACCGGAGAAGTCGACGATGCGGATGGGGGCGAGTGCTTTCGCTGCCACTGGCGGACTCCGAGGTTCTGTACGGCTCTGCGCTGCGTGTGTGATGTGGTGTGATACCACAACGGCGGCCTCGCGGGGCCGCCGTTGTGGTTGCGAACTCCTGTCGCGGCGAGCCTAGTCGCGGCGGGTGGTGAGCCACCCGAACTGCTGCGGCTTGCGGCGACCCTCCGGGTCGAGCGGCACGTTGATGAGCGACGGCCCGTTGTGCGCCAGCGCCTCCTTGAGCGCGCGGTCGAGGTCGTCCGCGGTGACCGCGTTGTACCCGCGGCCGCCCAGCGCCTCCATCATCAGGTCGTACCGTGCCGACGGCAGCATGCCGCCCACCGGCTTCTGGTCGGCCTCGAACAGCTCCGCCTTGTGCCCGCCGATGCCGCCGTTGTTGAAGACGACCCAGGTGATCGGCAGGTTGTAGCGGACGGCGACCTCGCACTCCGTGCCCGCGAAGCCGAACGCGCCGTCACCCTGCAGGCACATGATGTGCTTGCCGGTCTCCACAGCCGCGCCGATCGCGAACCCGTGCCCGAGTCCCATCGAGCCGAACGAGCCGGCGTCGAGGCGGGTGCGCGGGAGGTAGTTGTTGATGACGGTGCGGCTGATGTCCATCGTGCTCGCACCTTCGGCGACCAGGATCATGTCGCGCGGCATCGCCTCCGACATGCTGCGCAGGGCGCGGTAGTAGCCCAGCGGCACCTCGTCGTCCTGCTTCAGCACCTCCACCTTCTCGGCGTTGGTGCGCGCCTCCTTGCGGACGGCCTGCAGCCACTCGGAGTCCTGCGGGAACTGCCAGTTGTCCCGCTCGACGACATCGAGGAGCTGACCCAGCGTCGCCTTCGCGTCGCCGACCATCGCGACCTCGGACGGCACGTTGACGCCGATCTCCTCGGGATTGATGTCCAGCTGGACGACGCGCACGTCCTTGCGGAAGCGCGGCGGCAGGCCGAAGTGCAGCATCCAGTTCAGCCGCGCGCCGATCATGAAGACCAGATCGGAGTTCTGCAGCACGAACGACCGCGCCGCCGCAGCGGCGAGGTCGTGGTCGTCCGGGATCACACCCTTCGCCATCGGCATGCTGAGGAACGGGATGCCCGTCTTCTCCACGAACGCGCGCATCTCCTCCTCCGCGCGGGAGTAGGCGACGCCCTTGCCGATGATGATGAGCGGCTGGTCGGCGCTCTTGAGCGCCGCGATCGCGGCCTCCACGTCGCCCTGGTCGGACTGCACGTGCCGCGGCTCCGGCACGCGTGGCGCCCAGATCACCGCGTCCTCGTCCACCTTGCCCGCGATGACGTCACCGGGCAGGTCGAGGTAGGACGGGCCGGGCGTGCCGTGCAGCGCCTTCTTGATCGCCTCTGCGATGTAGATCGGGAGCCGCTCGATGCGCTCCACGCGCTCGGCGTACTTCGCGTACGGGCGCAGCGGCGTGAGCTGATCGGCCTCCTGGAAGAAGCCCATCGAGTGCCCGCTGCGCTCGTAGGAGCCGCCGAGCAGCAGCATCGGCCAGCGGTTGGACCACGCGTTGGCGAACGCGCCCACCGCGTTCAGGACGCCCGGGCCGGAGACCGCGAGCGCCGTGCTGATGCGCCCACCGAGGTACGACACCGCCTGCGCGGCGTAGGTCGCCGGCATCTCGTGGCGCATGCCGATGTAGGTGAGGCCCTCCTTCTGCGCCGCAGACGCGATGCCGCTGACAGGGATCCCCACCACGCCGAACATCGACGTGACCCCCTGCTGCTTCAGGGCGCGCGCGATGATCGTCTGCCCATCGATTTCGGCCATGCTGTCCCCCCTCTGCCGCACCGGGGTCAGACCGGCCTCGTGCGGTGCGCTCGCTGCGTCGGTCGCGACCGGCGCGTGTCGCGCGAGAGCATGCCCCGCCGCCGTCCGCTTGTGAAGGGGCGGAGGCCAGCCGATCTGCCCTCGCGCGTCCGTGCAGCATCGAGGGCAACCCGACTGCAACCCCGCCGCCGGTCGTGTAGACGGCGCTGTGCCCCGCCTCGGTCAAGGCTGTGCGGGGATAACCGGTCGTGCTGTCGCGGTGCGGCCCGCAGGAGTTGCAGGAGTATCAGGAGTGGCGGCACCGGCCCAGCGCAACCCCCGGTAGGGCGGGATGAGTCGCTGTCGCACCGCCACCCGGAACACCGGGTACGATCGTTGGGCCGCTCCCGGCGCGACAGGAGTCTGCTGTGAAGTGCCCAGTCTGTGACGCACGCCTCCGTGAGGTGGATCGCCGGGGCGTGGTGATCGATGTCTGCCCCGAATGCAAGGGTGTGTGGCTCGAGCGCGGGGAGCTGGAGAAGTTGCTGGAGGTTGCCGGGGAGGAAGAGGACTACTCCCAGGATCGCGGACGCCGCGGGGTTCGGGACGACGATGACGATCGTGCCCGTCGCGGCGCGTATGAAGATGAGTGGCGACGCCGTCCGGAGTCGTATCGCCAGCAGAAGAAGAAGTCGTCATGGCTGTCCCAGATCCTCGAGACGGTCGGCGGCGAGGGCGATTAGCCCTGAGACGCTGAGTTGGACGCCCCCCGTGTGGCTTGTCCGCGCGGGGGGCGTTGTGCGTTCTCGCCACGGCTGTGCCACAATCGCCCTCCAGCACACGTCAGGGTTGACTGGTGGGAGCCGTGCGATGACCGAGCCACGCAGCCGCCCATCGGCAGCCGGAGGCGAGGAGCGCCCGATGCCGCGCTGGGGTGCGCTCGGGTATCCCAACTACCGCCTCTTCTGGATCGCGAACGTCGCGAGGGTGTTCGGTCTCCAGTTCCGCTTCATCGGGGCAGGGTGGCTGACGCACCTCCTCGACCCGTCGCCGGTCTGGCTCGGCGTCGTCGGCGTCGCTGCGGCCGTACCGACGATCGTGCTGTCGGTGCCGGCGGGCGTGATCGCCGACCGCTTCGACAACCGCAAGGTGATGGTCTGGTCGCAGGCGTTGAGCGCCGTCTGCATGTTCGTGCTCGCCGGCCTGATCTGGGCCGACCTCGCGAACGTGTGGATCGTCGTGATCTGGTCCGTCGTTGTCGGCGCGCTCATGGCGCTCGCGAACCCGGCGCAGAACGCGATCCTGCCGAGGCTGATCGAGATGCGCGCCATCGCCAGCGCTGTCGCCTATACCAGCGGCATCTGGAACGTGATGCGCATCGTCGGCCCGGCGGGTGCGGGACTGCTGATCGCCGTGATCGGCCCCAAGTGGGCGTTCGGCGTGACCGGTGTCGCCTTTGCGGTCTCCACGCTGCTGCTGATGGCGCTCAAACTCGCCCCGCTGGAGCGGCGATCGAGGCAGCAGGCGGGCGGCATGCTCGGTGGCTTCCGCTACATCATCCGCGAGCCGATGTTCTTCGCGACGATCGGGCTGTCGTTCTTCACCTCGCTCTTCGGCACCTCGTACATCATCCTGCTGCCGGACTTCACCTCGATCCTCAACACCGGTCCCGAGGGCTTCGGCTACATGGAGGCCGCAGCCGGCGTCGGCTCGTTGCTCGGCACGATCGCGATCGTGCGGCTGGCGAAGGGGTCGAGCGGGCCGCTGATGCTCGGCGGCGCGGCCGCGTTTGGCGTGGTGATCGCGCTGTTCGCCGCCAGCGACACGCTGCCGATGGCGCTCGTGTTCCTCTTCCTGGGCGGCGTCGCATCCTCGATCTACCTCAACATCGGCATGACCTCGCTCCAGCTCCAGGTGCCGGACGAGCTGCGTGGGCGCGTCATGGGCATCTGGAGCATGACCTACTTCCTGTCGGCCGTCGGAGGGCTCCCCGCCGGCATCGCCGCGGTCTGGCTCGGCACGCCGCTCGCGGTCGGGCTCTCGGCGCTCTCCGTGACCGCGTTCGCGGTCGTGCTGTGGGTCGCCGTGCCCGCCCTGCGGCGCATGTCGAGCGATCGACCGGCCGAGGCGACTCGCGCGCCGGAGACGGCAGAGCGCTCGCGCGCGTAGGCTGCGTCCGAGGGCCGCGCGCTTCGGAGCACTGCCCTCCACCGGCACGGGACGAGGTGCGCGTGTTCACTCGCGGGTTCGTGGTGCTCTGGTTCGCGATGCTCGTCGCAATGGCGGGCATCGGCATGGTGTCACCGCTGCTGCCGGTGTACGTGCGCGACACGCTCCACGGCCCTGCGATCGGCGTCGCGCTCTCGTTCTCCGGGCTCGCGCTCGGTCAAATGGTGGCGTCGCCGTTCGTCGGCCGCCTGGGCGACACGATCGGCACGAAGCCGTTCATCGTTGCGGGGTTCTTCGTGTATGCCGTCGGTGCGGTCGGCTACGTGTTCGCGCCGACCTGGCATGTGGTGGTGTTCTTTCGCATCCTCTGCGGCTTCGGCGCGGCAGGCATCTTCCCCATGGCCCTCGCGTACGTCGGGCGCATGGCGCCGAGCGGCCGCGAGGGCTCGTTCATGGGCGCCTTCGGCATCGCGCAGATGCTCGGCTTCGGCCTCGGTCCGCTCTTCGGCGGCGGCGTGCGAGACGCGCTGGGCCCCAACGCGGCGTTCACCGCCATGGCCATCCTGCTCGGCGGCACTGGCCTCGCGACGCTGCTGCTGCTCCCGCCCGAGCGTGTGCGCGCCGCCTCGTCCCGTCACACCGAGGCCGCTGCGCGAACGAGCTGGTGGTCGCTGCTCTCCCGACCCGCGGTGCAGGCGGCAGTGACGGTGCAGTTCGTCGCCTCGCTCGGCTGGGGGGCGGCGTCGTCGTTCCTCGGCGTCTACGTGATCAGCAGCGACGGGCTGGGCACGGATAGCGCGCTGTTCGTCGGCGTGATTCTGGCGACGCGCTCGCTGCTGTCGGCGGCGCTGCAGCCGGTGTTCGGGCCGCTCGCGGATCGCGCGAACCGCCTCGCGCTGGTCGTCGGCGGGCTGACGGTGGCCGCGCTGCTCCAGTACGCCGTCCCGTCACTGCCGAGGACGCTGTGGCACGGCGATCTGTGGGGCGAGGCGATCACCATCGCACCGTGGCTCCTCGCGACGATGGCGGTGATCGGGATCGCCGAGGCGATGGAGCTGCCCGCGCAGCAGGCGATCTTCGTGACGGTCGGCCGCCACGTGGGCATGAGCTCGATCATGGGGCTGAACCAGCTCGGCAACTCCACTGGCTTCCTCTCCGGCTCGCTCGTCGGCGCGCTGGTGGTCTCCATGTGGGGCCTCGACGCCGTCTTCCGCTACGCAGGCGTCGTGACGCTCGCCGGGGCGGTCGCTTTTGCGGTATTGATGCTGCGCGCACGCGACGAGCTGCGCGAGGTCGAGCGCGAGGGACGGGCCGTCGAGGCTGAATCGGCCCCCTCGGCGTAGGCAGGGCGAGGGAGTTCGGCATGACGCGAGTGCACGTGGGCAACGTCGAGATCGTGGCGCTGTCGGACGGCTCCGGCGCGTACGCAGGCGAGCGTGTCTACCCCAGCGCCGGTGAGGCGCTGCAGCGGCATGCGCGCCACCTGGACGCCGAGGGGCGGGTGCCGCTCAACTTCGGCTCCTTCCTGCTCCGCGCGGACGGCCGCACCGTCCTCGTCGACACGGGCAACGGCCCGGAGGCGGATGGCACGCTCATGGCGCAGCTGTCCGATCTCGGCGTGCAACTCGCCGAGATCGACACCGTCGTGTTCACGCACCTGCACGGCGATCACACCGGCTGGAACCTCCAGCGCGAGGACGGCACGCCGCGCTTCGCGCGCGCTCGCTACCTGGTCCCGCGCGGCGATTGGGATCACGGCATGGCGCAGGATCGCGAGGGCGGCTCCTTCAACCGCGACGTGCGACCGCTGGAGGCGCTCGGCGCGCTCGACCTCATCGAGGGTGAGCACGTGATCTCGGCCTCGCTCACCACGCTGCCGACGCCGGGGCACACCCCCGGCCACACGACCATCGTCGTCCGCTCCGGCGGGCAGGAGGCGTACATCCTCGGTGATGCGTTCCTCTCGCCGATCGACGTCGAGGAGATCGAGTGGGCGAGCTCATGGGACGGCGACGCGGAGACGACCGTGCGCACGCGCAAGATGCTCGTGCAGCGCATCGAGGCGTCCGACGCGCTGATCGGCGCGAGCCACCTGCCCGCACCCGGCCTCGGCCGCTTCGTGGTCGTCGACGGTCGTCGCACGTGGCGCGGCGTGACGCTCGGCTAGCGTATCGAGAGCACACCGCGCGCATCGGCGCGTGACAAGGAGCGAGTGATGAGCATCGTCCAGACCATCCGAGGCCCGATCGACTCGTCCGAACTCGGACGCATCCTCTCGCACGAGCACGTCACCAACGGCATGGGCGGTATGGAGCACATCCCCGGCCTGCTCGATCGCGACGCGATGATCGACCGCTGCGTCCGCGCGCTCGATCGCGCGAAGACGGTGGGCATCGACGGCATCCTGGACGTGACGCCGCTCGACCTCGGTCGCCAGGTGTGGCTGTTCGAGGCCGTTGCGGAGCGCACGACCTCGAACGTCGTTGCGGCGACCGGCACCTACCGCTGGGTGCCGCCGTACTTCTACCAGTGGGATGTCGACGAGATCGCGGAGTACTACCTGCGCGAGATCGAGGACGGCATCGAGGGCTCCCGCATCCGCGCCGGCATCATCAAGCTCGCGTGGGACATCGAGTACCAGCTGCACGACCCGAACGCGCGCGTGACGCCACGCGGGATGTTGGAGCGCACCGCGCGTGCCGCTGCCCGCGCCGCGAAGGCGGGCGGGGTGCCGATCACCTGCCACACCCGCGCCGTCGACGAGCTCGGCACCCCGCTGCTCGACATCTTCGATGAGGAGGGGCTCGACCTCCGCGCGGTGACGATCGGCCACTCGAACGACACCGACAATCTCGACTACCTCACTGGGCTCGCGCGGCGCGGCGCGAACGTGGGCCTCGACCGCTTCATGAACGGCGACGAGGCGTACGTGGCGCAGCGCAGCGGGATCGCGCTCGCGCTCGTGCAGGCGGGGTACGCGGAGCAGGTCTCGCTGGGCCACGACGCCTCGCCGGCCGGGCTGTGGGGCCGCTGGGCGACCGAGGACACCTCGGCGTGCTGGACGCGCGTCCCGGAACTCGAGGTGCCGTGGCTGCTCGCGCACGGCGCGACCGAGGCAGATGTCGACGCGATGCTGCGCGGCTCGATCCGCGCGACGTTCGAGGCTGCGGCGAAGATGGCCGGGAAGGCCTAGCGCCTACTCCTGCGCCGCGGCATCGAGGCGTCGCTTCGCCTCGACCAGCACGTCGGCGGGCAGTGCGCCCCTGTGCAGCGCGGCGATGTTCGCCGCCAGGTGCGCGGGGTTCGCGGTGCCGACGATCGCCGTGTGCAGGTCGGCATGCGAGAACGTGAAGCGCAGCGTCCACTCCACGCGGCTCGCGCCGTCCAGCAGGTCGTCGAGGTTCGCGCGCTCCCACAGCTCGCGGGGCCGCTCGGCGGCGACCTCGGGCAGTCGTCGCACGTCCCAGTCCTTGTCGCCCGCGCCGCGCACCGTGCCGCCGCGGATGATCGTCCCGGCACCCGCATGAGCGGCGTCCGAGATCACCGCCTCGTGGTCGCGCTGGAGCGCGGAGTACGGGATCTGGAACGCGTCGAATACGTCCAGTGCGATGAGGCCCGGCAGATGCGGCAGCGTCGCGGAGGCGCCCAGGAAGCGCACTTTGCCCGCACGTTGCAGGTCACGCAGCGCCTCGATCGCCTCGCCGTCCGCCAGCGCGGCAGGCGAGGGCGTCCCGTGGAACTGCACGAGGTCGAGGTAGTCGGTGCGCATCCGCTGCAGGCTCTGCTCGACGGCGGCGGTGATGTTCTCGCGGCTGTAGACGTGGCCCTCGGACACCACGACCGGGCAGCCGACCTTCGAGGCGAGGAAGTACTCGCTGCGCCGCCCCGCGATGTTCGCGCCGATGCACTCCTCGCTCGGCCCGTAGTCGGGCGAGGTGTCGATGAAGTGATGCCGGCGTCCAGCACCGCGTGCAGGATGCGCGTCGCCTGCTCCGGCTCCACCGGCGTGAGTCGCCCGGGGTCGAGCGACATCGCGCCGTAGCCGAGGCGTGTGACCTCCAGCCCCGTGCGGCCGAGCGTGCGCGTGGGCAATCCGGGTGCGGTCGTCATGACTTCGCCTCTTCCTCGTGCTGGCGCCACAGGTACCGAGGATCCTCGCACCGGTACTTCAGGCCGCGCGCCTCCCAGCGCAGGAACCGCTGCGACATCGACTTCAGGAACGGGGTGAACAGCGGCGCAAGCAGGCCCGAGGTCTCCACGCGCAGCGTCGCGTGCGTGCGACGCCCGCCGTCCAGCGGCTCCACCAGGTGCACGCCCACCATGCGCACGCCGGGCGCGCGCGTCTCCCACTCGAAGCGCTCGCCGGGGACGTACTCGATGACACGCCACATCGCGGCGGAGACGCCCGGCTGCTTGACCTCCGCGGTCGCGCCGATCGCGAGACGCTGACCGTCGAGATGGATGCCCTCGATCGAGGGTGTCCACTCTGCCCAGCGCTCGACGTCGATGGTGATGTCGAAGACGCGTTGCGGCGGCGCGTCGATGTCGACGGTCGTGGTGAGCAGCACGCAGCGTGCCTCCTCGGCTAGCGCGCGGGGACGGAGGCGAGTGGCCGTTGCGGCTTGGGCGCGAGGATGAAGAAGAGCGAGCCCGCCGCGGCCAGCGCCGCGACGATGATAAAGCCCACGCGGTACGAGTTGGTCACGTCGTACACGTAGCCCGCGATCACCGGCCCGCTGATCGTGCCGATGATGATCAGCGCGTTCGACACGCCGAGGATCGTCGCGAAGTGCGTGCGACCGAAGTAGTCCGCGCGGATCGCCGCCATCTGCGGACCTCGCAGGCCCCACGCGAGGCCATGCAGCGTCGCGAATGCCAGCACCATCGGCACCGTCGTGACGAACGCGAGTCCGAGGATCGCGGCGGCGTGCGCCCACATGCAGACCACGGACACCCATCGCTTGCTGAAGCGGTCGCCGATCGGACCACCCAGCAACGTGCCGACCAGGAAGAGCAGCGGCAGCGTCAGCGAGATCGTGGTCGCGAAGCCGAGCGTGAACCCCAGGCTCTCCTTCAGGTGGGAGATGAAGTGCACGTTCAACGCCGCCACCACGAACAGCGCCGATCCGTGACCGAAGCCGACGAACCAGAACTGTCGCGTGCGCATCGCTTCCTTGAGCGTGAAGTCGCGGGTGCCGTCGGCGGCGACGATCTCGCCGCTGCCCAGCACCTCGGCGTTCGCGTCGGGGGCGATGCCGTCGATGTGCAGGCCGTGGTTGGCGGGCCGCCAGCGCACGACGAACGAGAGCGGGAGGCCGACCACGAGCAGCAGCACGGCGGACAGCATCGCGGTCTCGCGCCAGCCGAAGGTGTCCATCGACAGCACCGTGACGCGCACCATGATCCCGCCGATGGCGCCACCGGCCGCGGTCAGGCTGAGTGCCGTCGCGCGACGGCGCTCGAACCACTGCACCATTGCGTAGGTGAGCGTCAGGTAGCCCGACATGCTGGCGCCGATCGACATGATCAGGAATGCGCCCAGGAACTCCGGGATGCTCTGGATGCGGCTGAACAGCACGAAGCCACCCGCGAACACGACCAGGCCGAGCTGGCAGATGAGGCGCGGGCCCCACCTGTTCAGCATCCAGCCCTGCACCGGGCCCATGACGCCCGACTCCATCTCGCGCAGGGACGATGCGCTGGAGAGGATCGTCTTGCTCCAGCCAAACTCCTCACGGAGCACGACCACGTAAGCGCCGAACGCCTGGCCCAGCACCATGCCCTGGATGAGCTGCAACCCTGCCGCAGCCATCACCATCCACCAGCCGTAGAACAGGCGGTCAGAGATGCCGCGGCGCGCGATCGCCTGCTCGGCGGACGCGTCGGTGGCGGTTTCGGGCGGGGTCATGGGCGGCTCCGTGCGGCCTCGGCGGCCTGAACGGGGAGTGTACCGGTCGATAACGCTTCGGGCATCTCGCGGGAGGGTACGAGTCGACGGCGGCGTGTCAGGGACAGAATGCGCTTGGCGCTCACGCCGCGCAGGGCGTAGAGATCGAGCGATGAACCTCGACGAACTCGTGAGCCTGCCGGACTTCGAGCGCGCGGCGGCGGCGACGCTGCCGCGCATGGCGTTCGACTACTTCGCCGCAGGGAGCGGTGGCGAGGCGGCGCTGCGCCGCAACGTCGAGGCGTTCGAGCGCGTGACGCTCCGCTACCGCGTCCTGCGCGGCGTCGGCCACCCCGACACGAGCGTCGAGCTGCTCGGCCGGCGCCACTCGCTACCGGTCGTGATCGCGCCGACCGCGTTCATGCGCCTCGCGCACCCGGACGGCGAGGCGGCGGTGGCGCGCGCGGCGGCGGCGCGCGACATCACGCAGGGCCTGAGCACGCTCTCCACCACCAGCCTCGAGGAGGTGGCAGCGGCGGCGGATGGGCCGAAGTGGTTCCAGCTCTACGTCTTCCGCGACCGCGACCTCACCGCCTCGCTGGTGCGCCGCGCGGAGGCTGCGGGGTACGAGGCGCTGGTGGTGACCGTCGACGCGCCCGTGCTGGGCACCCGCGAGGCGGACGTGCGCAACCGCTTCTCGTTGCCCGACGGGCTGCTGCCGGTGAACCTCGTCGATGCCGCGCCGACCGACGTGCGTGCGGCGGGCGAGGCGTCCGGCCTGCAGCAGTACTTCGCGGCGAACATCGACCCGACGCTGACGTGGGCGGACATCGACTGGGTGCGCTCGATCACCACGCTGCCGGTGCTGGTGAAGGGCATCGTGCGCGGCGATGACGCTGCCGAGGCGGTCGCGCACGGCGTGAGCGGCATCGTCGTCTCCAACCACGGCGGCCGGCAGCTGGAGGCTGCCCCCGCGGGCATCGAGGCGGTGCGCGAGATCGCAGAGGAGGTCGGCGGGCGCGTCCCGGTGCTGCTGGACGGCGGCGTGCGGCGGGGTGTTGACGTGCTTCGTGCGCTCGCCAGTGGGGCGGATGCGGTGCTCGTCGGCCGGCCGGTGCTGTGGGGCCTCACCGTCGGCGGCGAGGCTGGCGTGCGGCGCGTCCTGGAGATCCTGCGCGCCGAGGTCGAGCAGGCGATGGCGCTCTGCGGCTGCCACACCGTTGCCGAGGTCGACGCGAGCCTCCTCGGCTGAGGGCGCAGGGTTTGCGTCTGACCTGCGAGGCTCGCACCATCACCGTCACGTTCACGCGAACCACGGAGGTGCCATGCTCGCTCGACGCCGGATCCTGACTCCCGCGCTGACCTCGCTCGTCGCGCTGTCCGCGATCGCGGCTGCCTGCGGCGACGCCGAGGCACCCGCGAAGCAGACACCCACCGCCGCCGCCTCGACCGCCTCGACGGCGACCGCAGCCGCCAAGACGGCCGCAACGCCCTCGGCGGCCGACGTGCAGGCGGCGAGCACCGGCAATGTGCCGGGCATCCCGCAGCTGACCGGCACCGTCCAGCAGACCGCCAGCGGCCTGCGCTACCTGGACGAGGTGGTGGGGACGGGTGCGACCGTGCAGAAGGGGCAGAACGCCTCCGTGCACTACACCGGCTGGCTCACGACCGGGCAGAAGTTCGATTCCTCGCGCGATCGCGGGCAGCCGTTCGCGTTCCCGGTCGGCGGTGGCCGCGTCATCGCGGGCTGGGACGAGGGCGTCGCGGGCATGAAGGTCGGCGGGAAGCGCCGCCTCATCCTGCCGCCCGCGCTCGGGTATGGTGCGCAGGGCGCGCCGGGGGCGATCCCGCCCAATGCCACGCTCATCTTCGACGTCGAGGTGCTGGCGGCGCAGTAGCGGTGGTGTAGCGACAGCGACGCGGGCGCGTCATCGAGGAGGGGCCGGATGGGGCGAGTATTCCTCGATGTCGTGCTGCCGGTGGCGCTGGTCGCGATCATCGGCGCGATCGTCGGCAACTGGCGCAAGATCACGCTCGCACCGGTATCGGCGCTCGTGTTCTACCTGTTCAGCCCTGCGCTCGTGTTCCACTCGCTTGCGACGACGACGCTGTCGGCAGGGACCTCGCTCCGCATCGTGGCGGTCATGGTCGTGACGTACATCGCGATGTACGTCGTCGCCAGCATCTGGTCGACGATCGTACGGCACGAGCCATCGATGCGCGCCGGGTTTGCGCTCGCTGCGACCACGCCCAACGTGGGGAACATGGGGCTCCCCGTCGCGAAGCTCGCCTTCGGCGCGGCGGGGTTCGAGGTCGCTGTCATGAACTTCGTCGCGGGCGCGATCCTCGCGAACTCCGGCGGCGTCGCGATCGCCTCGCTCGCCGGTGGGTCGAAGGCCGAGGCGTTGCGCGCGCCGTTCCGCTACCCCTCGGTCTACGCTGCGCTCACCGGGCTCGTGGTGAGTGCGTTTCACGTGAAACTCCCGCTGTTCATCGACGCCCCGATCGCGACCCTCGCCGAGGCTGCGGTGCCGGTGATGCTGGTCGTGCTGGGCCTGCAGCTTCGCCACGCGGTCGGCCGCGACCGTCTGCTCGATACCGGCGCGGTCAACGCGGTGCGGCTGCTGGTCGCGCCCGTCGTCGCGTGGTTCGTGGCGAGCGCGATCGGCCTGGACGGCGTCGAGCGCGGGACGCTCGTCGTGCTCTCGGCGATGCCGACGGCGGTCGTGGCGACAATCGTGGCCACGGAGTTCGCGGCGCAGCCCGCGTTCGTCACCCGCGCCGTCGTCACCACCACGCTCACCGCGATGCTGTCGCTGACGGTGCTGATCACCCTCGTCCGCTAGTCGCCGAGGGCTACGGCTTCCGTTCCGCCTGACGCTCTAACAGTCGCGCGCCCTCCTTGCGTCGCGCACTGCCTCGCACCATGCGGGTCGGTCGCGCGACGGTGCGCGAGCATCACTCCTCGACCCGCCGGGCATCCTCCGACGCACCGTCGCGCGAACGCATCGAGGTGAGGGCGACATCGGCGCCGGGCAGGTGCGAGCGGAGGAAGTACGACTGCAGGTCGGCCTGCCGCTGCAGCTCGATGAACAGATCCTGAGTGGACATATCCTCGACCTGCTCGCACTGCCTGATCGCCTCGCTCAGGCCGTCGCTGTAGTGCTCGAAGCGTTCGAGGATCGCGGTCGTCGCGTCCTCCTCGAACAGCTCGCGGATCTCGAGCGTCGGCAGGTCGGAGGCCGCGACGGCCTCCTGCAGGGTGCCGCGCGGCACCTGCTGCAACGCGCGCAGGCGCTCCGCCAGCAGGTCGATGTGCGCCGTGAGGATCGCGACCTGGTCATCGAACAGGTGATGGAGCGCGATGAAGTTCGGCCCAACCACGCTCCAATGCGCCTGCTTCACCTGCCCGCGGAGATCGGCGGCCAGGGCGAGGTGGTGGTTCAGCGCCTCGGCGACCTCCGGACGTGCCTGCTGGCTGCGGCGCGTCTGCTGAGCGCGCTGCGGTCGCTGCTGCTGCATGGAACACGGCTGACTGGTCATACGGTGCCTCCTCTGCTGCGACGAGGGCACCGTAGGCAGCGCGCCGTCGCGGGGCGGTCGCACGAGGCTGCCGGGGCATCGCCGGAGCATCGCAACGGCTCGCGCCGCCGCGCAACGCCTGATGGGCGTCGTTCGTTCTACTCCTGCCACGCGCAGCAGCGAGGAGGTTCCGCCATGCGCTGTCCCACGTGCGGTTCGCCCGTACATCCCGGTTGGTCCACGTGTCGCGGCTGCGGCGCGGAGCTGCGCTCGCAGCGGCCGCGCTCGGCCGCGCGTGCGCTCCCGGCGCTGCCGCGTGTCGCGGCGATGAGCGCGATCCAGCGAGCCACGTCGCGTACGAGCGAGCAGGTGCGCGGATGGCGCATGCCTCCGCTTCACGTGCGCGTCCCTCGCATCAAGATGCCGCGTATCGCCGCCCCTCGTATCTCGGGTGGAATGGTGCCGGTGCTCGGGGTGCTGGTCGTCCTGCTGGCGGTCGGCGCGCTCGCGCTCGCATCCTCGGCGGCCAGCGCACGTGCGGAGGCGGGTCGGGCGCGGGAGGCCGAGCGCGTGGCCACGGAGCGCCTGGCGACGGTGCAGGCGATGGCGAGCGGCGCCGAGCAGGCGCGCGGCGACGCCAACAGCGCGGCGCAGCAGGCCGAGGCGAGCGTGTCCAAGACCGTGGCGGAGCGCGATGAGCTCGCGCGACGCCTCGATGCCGCCACGAAGGACGCGGCGGCGGTGCAGGCGAAGCTGACGCAGGTGAGCGCGACCGCCGAGCAGCAGACCGCATTGGTGGGCCAGCAGCGGCAGCAGCTGCGCGTCCTCACCGAGTGCCTGAGCGGAACGCTGGTGGCCGTCGAGTTCGGTCGCAGCGGCCGCTGGAGCTCGGCGGACCGGGCACTGGACGCAGTGAAGGACTCCTGCACCGCGGCGCGCGCGCTGCTCTAGTCCGACAGGCACGCCCGCCGACGCCTGAACGTCGGAACAGCAAGTCGTTGACTCGATGATTTGCCGGGGATTGCGCGGTTCGCATCGACGTGCGTGATGAGGGGAGGACGAACGTCCCTTCGGCGCGGTGGGGCTGTGCGCGTACGATCGACGCAGGAGGTACGTGATGACGACAGAGCCCGAGACGAAGGAAGCAGCCGAGGCGGCGTTGAGCGCGGCCGAGGCAGCCGTTGCCGCGTTCGACGGCGGCACGCTGGTGCACGAGGACGGTTCACCGAACCCGCCCGCGCAGGCGGAGCTGGCGAAGCGCCAGGCGCGCGTCACCGCCGCGAAGGAAGCCCTCGCGAAGTTCGCCTAGCGCTGCGTTGAGCCCCGGGCGGCCTCGACCCGCCCGCTACGAGGCGGGCTGGATGTCGAGGCCGTTCAGGATGCAGCCTAGCAGCGCCTGGTAGCCGATCGTCGCCACCAGATCCACGATGCCGCGGTCGCCCAGTTCCGCTCGCAGCGCCGCGAAGTCGGCGTCGTCCACGCGGTGATCGCGGAGCAGGCTGCGCCCGAAGCGGACGATCCGTGCGTCCAGCTCCGGCAGGCCATCCAACGCCCCGTCGTGCTCGATCGCCGCGATCGTCGCCTCGCCAACACCGGCCTCGCGGGCGGCGCGGGAGTGGGCGCGCCATTCGAGGGCGCCCTCGCACTCGTGCGCGCCGACGATCATCGCCAGCTCGTGCACCGGCTGCGGCAGCGACTTCTCGAAGCGGATGTACGTGCCGAAGTGGGCGGTGCGGCCGGCGATCTCCGGGCTGTTCATCAGCACCGCGAACAGCCCGCCCACGCGCCCGCGGCTTGCGGCGATCGAGTCGTACGCGGCGTGCGCATCCTCCGGGAGCGCGTCGCGGTCGGTGAGCTCCGGCAGTCGAGCCATGTCATGTCCTCCTCGGTGGTCGCGACGCCTCGGCCTGGCGGCCGGGCACGCGGCATCATACGCGGCGCGACGTAAGGATCGGGCTGCCCCGACCGTCTTTCCTCGTAGGGGGTACGAGAGGAGCGCTGTGATGGGCGAGGACCTGGAGCTGCGTCAGCGGGCGGGCGAGGACGAGCGCGCGACGATGGCGCGCATTGAGGCGCTACAGGCGCAGGTGGTGTCCGAGCAGCGGCACCTGGCCGAGGTGCGCCTGTTCCAGTCGATGCTGAACGGCTATGTCGGTGCTCCGCCTCGACCGGCGGGGGAGGTGGCGACGGTCGTGCCGATGCCTGCCCAGGCCGCCGAGGAGCCGATCTCCGGTGACATGGAGACGGAGGCCGGGCTCTCCGCGGCACAGGCAGAGGAGCTGGAGCGGCTCAATCGGCTGTTCGGGCTGAACGCCGCGAGCTGACTCCAACCGCCTCGACCGTTGCAGCACGGCGGGCCGCCCCGGATGCTAGGCACCGGAGGTGCTGCGCCATGCCAAAGGACGAGTCGTTCGACATCACGACCGGCTGCGATCTGCAGGAGGTCGACAACGCCGTGAACCAGGCGTTGCGGGAGATCAACGGCCGCTACGACTTCAAGGGTGCGACCGTGGAGGTCGAGTACGAGCGCGGCGCCGGCACGATCTCGATCCACACCGACGACGAGTACCGGCTCCAGTCGATCTGGGATGTGCTGGTGGGGCGCTTCGTCTCCCGCAAGGTGCCGGTGGAGAACCTGCGCCGCGGCGAGGTGCAGCAGGCGTCCGCGGGGACGGTGCGGCAGGTCATCAAGCTCGTACAGGGCATCGACGCGGACACGGCGAAGAAGATCAGCCAGCACATCCGCGACCAGAAGCTGAAGAAGGTGCAGGCGCAGATCCAGGGCGAGGCGGTGCGCGTCACCGGGCCCAGCCGCGATGACCTGCAGACCGTGATCCAGTCGCTGAAGGCAGAGGACTGGGGCATGGAGCTGACGTTCGGCAACTACCGCTAGGCCGGCGGTGAGGCGCGCGCGCGATCGCGAGCGCATGATGTGCGTATGAGCTCGATCCTGGCGCGGGTGCAGCGGTTCCGGTGGCAGCAGTGGCTGCTGGTGGTGGCGCTGATCGCCGCGCTGGCGTTCGCCGCGCTGCAGGTCGCGAGCATGGTGGGGCACGCGCGCGCGCTGTACCCGCTCCGCAACGACCCGATCGCACCGTGGATGACGGTTGCGCACGTCGCGCACGCCTTCCACGTGCCGGACGCGGTGATCGAGGAGGCGATCGGGATGCCGGCGGGGAGCAGCGATCGCCGTCCCCTCGGCTACATCGCCCGGCAGCGCGGGGAGACGTTCGAGGTGATCCGGGCCCGCATCGAAGCGGCCATTGCGGGAGCGACGCCACCGGCGCCACCCGCTCCCCCGGCTCCTCCGCCCGCGCCGGCGCGACGGTGAACGATCTCGTCCTCTCGTGGATCCCGGACTACGGCCTGCCGGTGCTCTTCGCTGCCCTCAGCCTGGCGGCGATCGGGCTGCCGCTCCCGGGCACACTGCTGTTGCTGGCGGTCGGCTCGCTGGTGTCGCAGGGTGAGCTGCCGCTCTGGCCGGTCGTCGCTACGGCGACCTCCGCTGCGGTTCTGGGTGATCAGGTCGGCTACGTGGCCGGGCGGTGGGGTGGCGAGCGCCTGCTGGGCGGCATTGAGCGGCATGACCGCGGTGGGAGGCTGGCACAGGCCCGCGCCCTGGCTGAACGCTGGGGGGCGCTGGGCATCTTCCTCTCGCGCTGGCTGATCGGGCCGCTGGGGCCGTGGGTGAACCTCAGCAGCGGCCTCGCGTCGTACTCCTGGGCGCGGTTCCTGCTCTGGGATGTCGCCGGCGAGGTGCTGTGGGTGGCGCTGTACGTGACGGCGGGGAAGGTCTTCAGTGACCAGGTGACGGTGATCGCCGACCTGTCATCCAGCCTCGCGTGGGCGCTGGTGGGCGTGCTGCTGGCGGCGTTCTTCGCGTGGCGCCTGGCGCGGGCGCTGCGGCACGGCCCGGCGTAGACCTAGCGTTCCGCTACCGCCTCAGCGGCAGGCGCGGTTGGCTCGTGCACCGTGGCAGGGAACCACAGGACCGCGACGAGGCCTGCGATGGCGGCCGTGGCCATGAGCCAGAATGAGTCGTGGATCGCGTGCACCATCCCCTGCTGAAGCATCGAGAGGATCTCCGGCGGGAGTGCGGAGCGCGCGGTCGGGTCAAGCAGCGCGCTCGTGCTGACGGGCGCGGTCTCCGCGGCGGCTGTGAGCAGTGGCTGCATCCGCATGCTGACGATCGTGCCCATCGCGGCAACCCCGACGCTGCCGCCGATGCTACGGAAGAACTGTAGCGAGGACGTGGCGACGCCTCGATCGCCCCAGGCGACCGAGCTCTGCACGGCGATCGTGAACGGTACGCTTGAGAAGCCGAAGCCGAGGCCCAGGAGCGCCATCACGGCGGCGAGGTAGGTGCGTCCGCTGTCGGCATCCGCGAGCAGGAATCCGCCCTGCGCGGTGACGACCAACACCAGCCCTGCCAGCACGCTGCGGCGGAACCCAACCCGCAGCAGGAAGCGCCCGGCCAGCCCGGCGCCGATCGGCCAGCCGATCGTGAGCCAGGGCAGCACCAGGCCGACATCGGCGGCGGTGCCGCCCATGCCGCCCTGCACGAACATCGGCACGAACGACTGTGCGCC
>Ga0172380_10002303_pt1 | contig 29943 bp, 28 predicted proteins | sample Leawe162metaG_FD_119747 | JGI IMG/M metagenome (GOLD analysis project Ga0172380, IMG submission 119747) | Leachate microbial communities from a municipal landfill in Southern Ontario, Canada - Leachate well 162 metaG | ecosystem: Engineered > Solid waste > Landfill > Unclassified | place... | reverse complement strand
GGGACGCTGGTGTCTGGCATTAATCCAGCTGCGTCCGCTTTTTTATTGCCCCCATCGGTAAAGAAGAAGCCACCTGCCAATTGGTTTATGCCTCCAGTTAAATCTAATTGAGTTATCTTCGGGTTAATCATATTTAATATCACCACCGATGCCATTAATAGTGTTAAGCCCAAGATTGCGCTGATCATTCTGCTTTTCCCTTCACCTGCGTTTGTCGGGTTCCCTGCAGAAATCATATATTGTATTGCGCCCAGAACAAACCCGATACCGGCTATCCCGCCGGCTAAAATCATAGCAGCATTAAAAACAAATTTAATATACTGCTGCAGCGTTGGGTTCGGAGGCAGTCCCGGTATTCCTGCCGCAAAACATGTGCTTGCGCCAAGAAGTAACATTCCCGCAGAAAGATTTAATAACAGGAACCTTTTTATTTTTTTTGTCATACAAAAATAAAATTAATATTAATCTTGTTGTTCGTATTTCTCGCAGCAAAACCAATTATTTGCCACCGAGCCCACTCCTAAGTAGACTCCTACTTTTACCCCATAGCAGTTCCCAAGGAAGGGGATTTTACCGACTATTAATGCAGAGTTAGATTTTATCGGGGCTAGTTGGTTGTTTTCTGCGGTAGTGCAGCTGAACAATCTTACATATCTTTGGTCGATGGTGCCGACACTTCTTTGCGCAGAGGAAACTAGTTTTGTGCTGCAGGAATTTGTCTGTTGCCTCGCAGAGGTCAGTCTTTTTAATATCTCAGACCTCCCATCAGTTGATATGGCGGCTTTTAGGTTATTTAGTGCAGTGAGAATCCTTTGGCGATAATATTCTACGCCCTGATATAAGGGGCCGAATGGACACGTACCGCCTCTAAGTAAATTTATCATTTTTAAACAGGAAAAGCCTGAACATGGGTTTATCGTGCAGTCGCAGACCCAATGATACCCGATTACAGTTCCATTAGCGTCATAATCAGGAACCTGAGTCTGGTGGTAAGTGCAGCTGACCGTACAGGCTCCTTTGGTGTCGGCGCATTTACTGTCGCACCTGCAGTACCCGGTTTCTTTACCAATTTTATCGACATATTGCAGTGTTTCAGCTGTTCTGTTGATCACCTGTCCTATAAGGGTTATCATCGCATCCGCCCAGGCTTCAGCTTCATCCATTGTCTGTCCGACAGGGATCTCTCTTTGGACGGCGCAGGACATCTCTGCAGATAGTGTTGTAACCGCGCTCTTTTTCCCTTCTTCCTCTATCTTCTGAGGACAGTAGAAGGTGAGAGGGTCTCCGCTATATGCGTATTCAGCGCAGTCTCCTGTGCAGGTAAAAAGCTTTTTAACCCCGGTTGCGTCTGTGTATGAGCAATTTGGACAATTTGAACAAAGCGGGCATCTTAAAAATTCAGGATACGTTTCTGCTCCAACCGCTGTAACGTTGCCACTAGAGTCAGTCTGTTTTACGCAACTTTGGATTTTTTGCCGGCTAGGATTATTAAAAAGATATGTTGCCGAGTACGTGGGGGGGACCACAGTTGACGGGTTTATCGTTAAGCACTGTGGGTCTCCTGCAAATTGGTCTGAACAGTACTTGCAGCTAGGAGTGTTGTCTGCGCAAATTTGGTATTGCACAAAGTTTGCGCTGTTTGCGGCGCATTCTTTAAGGGCAGGGAAATTAAAGTAGCAACTCTGTCTATTTGCCAATAAGTCGGCGGAGTTGGCGGTGCATGCATCCTGGCAGACTTTCAGTTCATTGGAGCACTCAGGATATTTTAATGCGCAATCTTCCGAGCAATCAGTTCTGCAGGCAAGAACGCATTGCCCAAATTTGGCGGCTCCGTTGCTGTTAGGTAGGCATGGGGCATTGTCCACGCAATTTGCCATGTAGACGGCTTGAGCCTGCAGACATGCGGTATTTCCCGGAGCGCAATTCGGGCCAGCTTTAAAGCAGTTGTAGGTAGTTTGATTATTTGCGTTGCATGTGTTTTGACAAGTATAGAAGCACTGGGAGTTGGCGTAGGTATATCCCTTGCAATAGCGCGGTGCGCCCCCTCCGCCAGATACGCCCCCTCTATTATCTGGACCCTCAAGAATTTTTACAAATTCCACATAGGCCTTTGCAAAATAGCAGTTGTTTAACTGATTTTCGGCAGTGCGCAATCCGCTTAGGTCGGCTAAGAAATCATCTTTCAGCTGTGCTAGCTTTTCCTTGTAGTATTTTAATTTATCTATAAGCCTCAAATCGTCCCAAACAGCTTTTTTTATTACTTTTATCTTTATCTTTTTGGGCGGGTCTTCTGGGTCTATAATCTCAATTTCTTTTTCTATAGTAGATATGGTCGCGCCATCTGCGATCTCGCTTCGAAATTCGTCCAAGCCAAGGTAGTTTTCAATAGTTGGTTGGCAGCCATCTCCTACTCCAGCTTCAATGATCGTTACTGGTATCGGGCCATGCTCAATTTTATTTTTGACATCAGGCGTACAACATTCGCCTCCAACACAGGGGGCTTGCACACAAGCACCTACGCAGGTGCCACCAGGGCAGGTATTGGGTTGGCATCCATTTGCCGGGCAATGCGGGCCGGGGCAGGTGGTTTGAGTGCATTTGCAAGTTTCCATCAACTTTGCGATTTCCTCAGAAAGTTTGCTAAATATTCCCGCCTTCATCTCAATGGCTTGGGATAGCTTTGCTATGCAATCCACTCTATCATGGGTTTTAAGCCCAGGCTCTTTATCTGGTGTTGTGGGGTTCCCATCGACAGGCTCTCCTCGTACGTCAAAATCAAAACAATCTATGGTTCTTGCTAATAAAGTTTCGGTTAGTGTGCCTATCGGTATTTCGGTGTATGGTTGGCCCGGTATATTTGGTCCGCTTCCTCCCGGGATATTAATTTGAGGCAGGAGAATCGGAATCAAGTTTCCGGTTGTTCCTAGCGTGACTAGTTGGGGATTTATTGTGTAAAGGATTGCGTAGGAAAGGAGGATGATTAAAAGCCCTAAAATTCCTGCTTTAACCCATTCTTTCCCTTCGCTTGTTATTTTGCCGAATCCCAAAGAGACCATATAATATACGCCCCCGATTATAATAACGGTAACAGCTAAAATAATAGCTAGTTGGATAGCTGTGTTAAAAATGAGATTTATGTATTGAGGAAGGGTAGTAGCAGTTACCCCAGGTGCATCAGCGGCAAAAGCTGGGGTGCCGAAAGAAAAGAGAAAAATAGCAAGGTATAAAAAAATAGGAAGAAAAAAGACTTTTTTCATTAGTTATATCAAGTAGCTTGGTTTTCAATTTTAATTCTCGCTATATCTTCTGGTGAAGTCGTAATTATTCTGTCCTCAGTAGAGCTGGCAACAACCTGGATCGCAACATGCTTCTTTCCGGCAAAGAAGATTCCCTCTCCGACGGCGGATTCCAGCAGTAAGAATTTTTCTTGGTCGGTTAAGTTAAAGACTTTTTGCACCACATCTATTGTTGCTGTTGATTGCTTAAACAGGATTGCCATCGAGGAGTTTGTAATGATTGGCTGTCCGTATTCTGATTTCATAAAATCAGCAACGTCTTGAGTGATAGTAGTAACTCCAAGGTAGTATTTTCTTGCACGCTTAACCAGACCAAACAAGAACGACGCTCCTTCTGGAGTTTGCATCATCCACCAAGCCTCATCAACGACCAGTATTCTTTTCTTAAGCTTTGACCTCACTACGTTCCAGATGTAGCGCATAATTATATACAAAGCCATTGGCCTTAGCGCTTCTTCCATGTCTCTTATCCCAAAGACAACCATGTTCTTATCCATAACGATATTTGATTTTTGGTTGAAGAAATCCGCGTAGGTTCCTTTTGTGAATTTCTTTATTCTCTTTACCAGGGACTCTGTCCCGGACATGCTCTCCAAGATTTCTTCAAAGTCAGCCATAAGCGGAATATTCTCCTGCCAGGTTCTTGGATCGGACTCTGGGGTTATGTCTTTGATGGCGTAAGTTTCTGTCAGTGCCTGGTCGATTATGCTATCCTCTTCAGGGGTAAGGCCTCCAAGCATGATTCTTAGTAATCCCACTAGGTTTATAATATTAGATCTTAAAATATCTTCCTTGTTTTCTTCTTCTCCCGGAATAGGCAAGTCAAAAGGATTTAGCTGGTTGGGAGATGTTAGGGATATTTTAAAGTAGGCTCCCCCGACTGCGTCCGCCAAGGCCTGGTATTCGTTTTCCGGGTCAATAACAATAACGTCAGTTCCTTGCATTAAGTATCTTAATATCTCCAATTTAATTGCATAAGATTTACCGCTACCAGATTTTGCAAAAACAACAGAGTTGCCGTTTTCCAGGCTGAATCTGTCAAAAAGAATAAGGGAGTTGTTATGGCGGTTAACTCCGTAAAGAATTCCTTCGTTAGAGCTCAAATCAAATGACACAAAAGGAAAGGCAGTAGACAGAGGGGCAGTATCCATTGGTATGTGGACATCAATTAAGTCCATGCCGTAGGGGTTTGTAGAAATGAAGCCCTCTCTTTGTTTATATAGTGCGGGTTTTATATATATTAAGCGCGATTCGAAAATAGACCTTAGGGTTATTTCAGTGTCTTTTAAGGCTTTTAAGCTGTCTTCATAGACCGTTATATACAATCCGAACCTAAACATCCTTTCTTGAGCAGTTTGTAGGTTATCTCTTAGGGCTTCTATATTCTGATAAGCCATTTCCAGCGCAGGGTCGCGGACCAGTCCCTTCTCTTCTCTTTCAAGAACTTCAGAAGAAACCTCCGTGATTTTTTTTCGTAGCTTTTTTAAAACTAACTCCGTACTTATCGGATGGATGTGAAAAGAAATATCCATCGGGGTGTTCAGGTTGATAACGGGGGACAGCCACCCAGTGTTTAGGTATCTTGGGTAGGAAAAGATAAAGAACGAACGGGAAAAGCGCTCGCCTATCTTTAGGTGATCCTGGTCTACTCCGATATATGGCGGAGCTATTATGTCTCTTACGTCAAAAGCCTCTTCTTCAAAGATTTTCTCTTCCGTTCCTTCTTCAGGCTTTTTTAAAAATTTATCTAAGAAAGGTATCTTCATGGATATTATTTTATTAGCTCTGGCAATATCTCAGGATAGTATCCGATTTCTGCCTGCTCCGGATGATGTATTGCCCAGAAAAGCTCTATCAGCTCAGTTGTTGTTAAGGGGATCCCTTCTAAGCCACACCTTCTTAATCCAACTGCGGTAAACTCCATTCTCTGCCATAATTGGGTTTTTGCCCTCTCAAAGTCAGCATCAGAAAATCCTCCCTTAGCCTTGAGCTGTTCTTCTTTTTTCCCTCCCATTAAGCCGCCTAGTCCAAATTGTTTTGCGGCGGCTTTAATCCCGATTGCTTCAAGCATCGAGTAGGGGATGACAAAGTAGAAGGACTTGGTCATTATGGTGTCCCCTTTTACCAGTTCTTTGATAAATTCGCGGTATGCCGCGGTTTGTATCCTCAAAAGATCGTTTGTCTGTTTTTCTTCCAAATCCTTTAAGCCGTTTAAATATGGCGTGATATTTATCTTTCTTGACTGGATCACAATTTGGCAAGAAAAATCCAAGCTGTTTAAGAAGTTTTGGAAAGCATAAATAATGGCAGTCTGTTCGTCTTCGGATTTCAGCGCAAAGTTCAAAGAGGAGATCATTAATACTCCCCTTAGGCTCTGGTCCTTTAAAACCAGCAATCCTTCCCTAATATCCTGGATTTCTAAGAATTCTTGTGTAGACGTTTCTGGCATGATTTATTTAGTCTTTAATTCGACTTGCGTTTTTAATTTCCTTAAATTGCTTCTTTGCCCCACTCCCAATTTCGATTCTTCTTCAACTTTTTTCAGCGGAGCCCTTTGCACTGTTTTAAAGGGGTATAGAGACTCTTTCTTTTTCCAGGTGTAGCTTTTTGCTTTAGATAAAAAGCCGATTGAGCTGAGCAATATATTTAAAATAGGAGTTCCATCCACTTTTATAAACGCAGCAACTCCTGCTACTCCCCCGACAACCATGGCAGATAGTATAAATAAAGAGAAGGGGAGGACAGAATAAAGGACAAACAATATTCCTCCGGCTACAACCAAATACACAAACTGCCTTACAGTAAGGAAGGAAACCATTTTTGCTTCATCTTCGATAAATTGAGGAACTGGATATTGCTCCATGAAGTTTAGTAACTTTTATCTATTATACCATAGTAAAAAATCGCAAACAAAAGAGTAAAATTAAAGAGGTGTCAGATATTGACAGATAAGGTAGTAAATGGTATAATAACAACATTAACCGTGGATTGTTTCCCCGGTGAAAACTGCAAATTGACATCCTAAAAGGAGATTGCGATGAATCCCGTAACGTTCTACTGGCTTACTGTCGGCGCCTCTGTTGTAGCTGCCGTTATCTTCCTGATCATCATCTGGAAGAAAAGGCGCAGCATTGTCTGCGGGCTTAAGTCCAGGAAGTTCTGGATCAGCCTAATCCTTCTCTGCTTTGCGTCCGGACTTGTCTTTCTGTTCGGCTTCTATTCGGCGATCTTGGGGATCGCGGCGGTACTCGTTGTGCCTCCCATCATCTCCGCCCTCTTATGCTTCACTGTCGTGAAGGAGGGGACGGGCAAGGTCATCACGAAGTTTGACCAGTTTAGCAGGGTCCTGATTCAACAGAGAGGGAAAACCATTTCAGGTCCCGCCGGCGACGTTATCCCCGGAACTGAGTATCATTTGCTCGGTGGCCTTCGATGGTTCGGTTTTTGGCCGTTTCACAAGGTCTACGAATATGATTTTGAGTGGACTGGAGTGAAGGCCGACGGCACTTTCGAGGAGCATCCTCGAAAGAGGCTTGACTACGTTCTACTCAAGGACGATGTTTACGGCTGCCGGGTCGAGAATGCAGAAGACCACGCGCAGATGCCAGTGGATATTGATCTGACGATCACTGTCCAGGTCATTAATCCGTACAAGGCTCTGTTTATGGTCGAGAACTGGTTTGAGACCCTGATCAACAGGCTCACGCCCTACGTGCGCGACTTCATGACGAACCACACTTTCCAGGAATTGATCGAGAATGTCGATCTCAGGCTGGACGTGGCCGTGATGGAAAAGCTCACTGCCGAGGGCATCATCGACGAGTTCCGAGACCGCTATGGTCTGGAAATCCGAAGGCTGGAAGTTCGGGAAATTGATCCCGGACCGGAATATCGAGGCATCACCCTTAAGAAGCTCGTCGCTTCAAGGGACGCTGAAGCTCGAGGCGAAGAGACCACTGGCGTTCTTCTGCGGATGATGGCCCAGGCAACTGGAAAAACCATCCAGGAGATCCAGGAACAGATCAACAAGAAGGGTTCTAAGCTGCGCCGCGAGTTCCTTACAATGGCGCAAGATCTGCTTCATCGCAGGATCGCCATCGACGGCAACGCTTTCGTGGACGTTCGGGTCCAGGGCGCAAGCGGACTGGAAGGAACACTTCTAAACCTGCTGAGCGTCTGGAGACGAATGCCACAAGGCAGGGCTCCCGTCACAAATCCCGTGGCAGCCCCTCATGCCGTCCCTCAACCTGTCGGCGCAGCGCCTTCAACACCAAGAAGGAGCTACCGGGCAAGGCCGGACATATCGTCTGACGATGAAGCCGAGGAGTTTCTCCAGGACTTGGAGGACGAAGAAGAGGAAGAAGAGGAAAAAAAGGAAGAATAATACGAAGGTCCCATGGACCAAAAAGGCTGAACACCCGTTCAGCCTCTTTTTTTACATTTTGTGTTTATTAAACGAGCGGCTCTCTGTAGTTGTCGGATGTTTTTGGTGCGCTAGGTTTTTCCTCTATTTTTGCGGGCTCCTGGGGAAGAGGCTTTTCAAATGGGCTAAGCCCCGTTGGACGGTCTTGGGGCACTGCTCTCTCTATGGGAGTCAGTGGCGTTTTTAGGGCCGGCGGATTTCCTATTTCACCATCGGGTTTTTCATAGAGAGGCATTGGTTCAAAGACGTTATCTTTAGGGGCGGGCGCGCCAATGCCGTCTTCTTTTTGGAGAAAATCTATATCTTCTTGGGTTGCCTTTCTCCCAAGCGGCAAGAGTCTGCTTTCAATATCCATTGCAATGCCTTGGGCAATCTGGCTCGATATTTTTAGAGAGTCTTGGATGCTGGAGGTCAAAGAGCCTTTTTGCAATTTTCCTAAGATTATTTTTTCAACTAAGGATAAGATGGTCGCTGCCCGCAACTCTTCCCCCTTATCAAATTTTTCTAAAACCTGTTCGTCGTTTTCTAATAGGTTGTTTTTTTCAAGAATGTTTAAAATAATCGGGGAGGTGTCCTCATTAAATACGACGATTTCCTGTATATTATTTTCTGCCATATTCTATATTTATTTAATAATTATGGCGTGCCTGATGATGGTGTTGGCGGCGGAGGTGGGGGCGGTGTTCTTCTTGTTGGTCGTGGAGCTCTGTTTGGTCTGACGCGATATGAACCCGCTCCCGAAGCCGGTGGAGTTACTGGAGTATATCCTGCAGAAGAAGGACGGCGTGGAGGTGGCGGAGGAGGAAGTGTGACTGGAGCCGGTGTTGGTCTTGGTGGCCTTGAAACAGTGTTCCCGCTGCTTGAAGCAGCTAAAATGTTTTTGGCCATATTTTGGCGATCCTCTGCGTTTCCTGCACTCCTTAGCATTGCCGAATGTGCTTTTGCTTCTTCTCTTCTTTCTCCGCCCTTCGCGTATTTTTTCCTTACTTCGTCTTTCTGCGCGACTGTAAGACTCTTAAATTGATCAGGCGACATTGAGGACAAAACTTGTGGCGTTAAAGCGTCCCTCGACATTGATTGGACGTCCTTCTTCGACATGCTTCTTACCCTTATCCTTACTTTATTATATGCTTCTGCGGGTGGATGTGGGGTACCTTTTTCACTTAGGCCAGCAAGATTTGGATCGGCTTTTTCAAAGACAGAGCGATCTACTCCAAACCCTTTGGCCCTAGCCATGCGGGTAGCTAACTTGCTCCTGTCTAGATTATACAAATCTCCTTTCTCTGCGGCAACGGCCATGGCAGCGGCGCCGTTTACACCCTTGTCTCTGTTGGCAATATTTCTAAACGAATTTGGATCTCTCTGGCGCAATGCCTCCATTCTTTTCTTTGCTTCGCCGAGTCTTTTATCTTGATTTTGAGCCGTAGTTCCTGCGGGTGCCAACCCAACAGACTCTCTTAGAGAGGACATCCTGTCTTGAACGGCATGACCGAGCCTTGTATTGGACCCCATTTGTTTTGCGGTGCTAGCCATTTTCCCAGCCGCTCCCAAAACTCTACCAGCCGCAAAGCCAGCTACTCCAGTCGCTCCTGCGATTATCGCAGACGCTCCCTGCGCGCTGGATCCTATTGCCATTTTAAATCCTACGATGAGGAAGATAACAGCAGTAAGGACTTCATTTATTCCCAGCGTATTACTTACGGCAGCCTTGGCGACAACTCCGCCGGCTAGGTAGACAAAAAATATGCATGCAACCCCCATGAACGACCATTTTATAAAGTTCTCCGACCATGTTTTCCAAACATGCTGCGTTCCTTTAAATACAATGCAAAAAAGTGCAAGGGGCGACAACACAAAGAGCACGGCTAACACTCCGACGCGAGCCGACAGGAGAACCGACATCATAAAGAATGAAACCGCGGCTATTAGGAAGGCGGCGCCACAAACGGCAGAGTACGCAAGAAAGGCTTCTGGGCCGGTGCCGACAAGAACCGTACTTTCTTTTATTCCTTTAGTTAAATTTTCAGTAAGAAATTTTGGCAGGTCTCCGGCGCCGGCAGATGAGAAGTATCCCATTAAAATATTGGCCGCATCAATTACTAGGCCACAGAACAGCGGAGAAAAGTTAATTAAGATCGCAACTATTATTAAAGGAAACAATGTTTTTTGGGCCTCGTATTCTCTTAGCCTTAGGGTTGTGGCAATGCCAACCAAGACAAATCCAAGGACGATCATCATGTTGGCTAGGTCCCTAACCATTCCCCAGGCCGCCCGGTACGTAGGATTTCCAGTGATTGTCGCAGTAACAAACTGCGAGCTTGTAACATAGCGGAAAAACTCTCCAGATAGTGCAAAAATTCCGCCAGTAGACCACATTACAAAGTTGCCAAGCCCTCTCATGATCGCGTTATACAAATCGGCTGCTACGCCTTGGGCCGCGGCCCCCAGTCCCCCTGACGCTGTGATGGCTGTTACTGCCGCTATGGCGCCGATAATTAAAATAGGAATAAAAATCCCCCCGCGCATTTTAAGATCGCTGCCCTTTGCGAAAAATTCGGTTATGAACTTTTTCATTTTTTATTATTGTTATGATTACCGAGAAGAATAATAAGCTGCTTTTTGGCTTAATAAAAAGCAAGCTGTATTTTGTTTATATAATTATATCACGATTAAAAAGAATGGCATAAATCTTGTCAAACTCCTAAAAAGTGTTTGTTAAATTTACCCAGTCTTTTACAAAGAGAGTTTCTGCTCTTTGCTCGGGAGCCACTGTATTTTTTTCAAGCCACGCTTTTATCCTCTCCTTGTCGAGCTTCAATATTTTATGGAAGTTGCCGGCGATTTGTTTTCTTGGCTGAGAAAAACCAGCCTTTACAATTTTAAAAAATGAGTCCGCGTCTATCTTCGGTTTCTTTATGTCCGTTATCTTTACTATCGCGCTGTCCACTTTGGGGCTCGGCCAAAAAGAGTTTTTTGAAACATAGCTTACAATTTCGGGCTTCCCGTAAAATTGGACAGAAACCGATAGAATGCTCATTTCTGGCGGCTTCGAGCAAATTCGTTGGCCAACTTCTTTCTGGACCATAAGAATCATAAGCTCGGGAGAGTTCTTCTCTTCAAGGAATTTCCGGATTATCGGGGAGGTAATATAATAGGGGAGGTTTGCCACTACCTTGTAGGCTTTTGGCAGATTAATGTCTGTCTCCAAAACGTCCCCCTCTATTATTTGGACGTTCTCGTAGCCCTTTAAGGTTTCTTTTAGAACTTCTATCATTTTCCGATCTTTTTCTATGGCAATAACTTTCTTTGCCTTTTCAGCCAAGGCCCTGGTTAAAACTCCCGTGCCCGGGCCTATCTCGACGATTGTGTCAGTGGGTTTTATCTTGGCGGCCTCGACTATTTTAGACAAAGCTCCTTTATCCACTAAAAAGTTCTGCCCTAAGCCTTTAGAGGGCTTGGCATCATATTGCTTGAGTAGATTCCGGGGAGAATTTAAGTTCATTTGTCTATTATACACAAAAACAGGGGCTGTGGATAAGATCTTGACTTTGGGCCTCCAAAAGTGGTATTTTAATAGATGTGCCCTGGCTTCTAACAATAAAGAGGTAAGGGTTTTAAACTTATTATAAAGCTATCTTTTCAAAAGCTGAAAAGCAAGATATTAGTGGCCTGCAGCTATATCTGGGAAAAGCTGAAATTCTTGGCAGCCTTCAAGGGGTTTTTTAGAACACCTTGTTTTTATTATGGCGTGATATCGCTGATCCTACTTAGTTTGGTCTATTTTAGCGTCAGTAGATTGCCAAGGGCCATGGCATTGCAGGGGGTGGGGGCTTTAACAGCAATTGAGACATCATCCTTATCATTGAGCGCCGCTGATAATTCAAAGGACGGCGTTTTGTTTTACAACCAAAGCCAGTCCTTTTTACTAGAACCACCAGAATTAAAACTCATACAAAACGACAGCTTAGCCGCATTTTCTACCCCGAGGGTTTTATCCACCCGTGTTTTAGGGTCGATCTTTGGGCAAGGTCCGCAGATTAGGAAAGAGATTATCGAGTATATGGTACAGCAGGGAGATACGTTTCAGTCTATAGCAGACACCTTTGATATTTCTTTAAACACAGTGCTTACCGCAAACGAGCTCACTAAATCTTCCAAGATTAAAGTCGGACAAACCTTAGTCATCCTGCCAGTTTCGGGATTACTTCACTTCGTTAAGTCAGGAGACGCATTGAGCAGCATAGCTAAGGTTTATCAAGCTAATGTAGAAGAGATTATAGAGGCCAATGAGCTGGCAGATGAGTCTGACGTCTACATCGGAGACATTTTGGTCGTTCCAAACGGCATTATGCCAAAGAAGGCCCCTATAAACTCACAGACATATCTTGCTGACAGTTTCTTTAAGTTTCCTGTTGAAGGAAGAATTACTCAAACTCTGCACTGGTATAATGGCGTGGACATTGCCAATAAATGCGGCACTTCAATATTTGCCGCGGCTTCGGGAACAGTCTTAAAGGCTAAATATGGCTGGAACGGAGGAGGCGGAAACATCGTCACGATCTTGCATAAAGACGGAGTAGTTTCTTGGTACGGGCACCTAGGAACTATCTTAGTTAAGGCTGGAGATAAAGTTGAGCTCGGCGATAGGGTCGGTTTGATGGGAGGTCTGCCTGGAACGGCTGGTGCAGGAGTCTCTACTGGCTGCCACGTTCACTTTACGGTAATTGGAGCAAAGAACCCATTTGGAACTCTATCTTTAGGATATCAGATGAAGTTTGTAAAATAATAAAAGGTTAAGACAACAAAAAAACGGAGGTGTCTCCGTTTTTTGTTTTGGTGTTTATTATACTTTATGAATCGTGCAGGTTCTTGCTTCAGGGTAGGCCTTCAGTCTTTCGGCCTCTATGTCCTTGCCACACTTCTCGCACTTGCCGTAAGTGCCTTCTTTTATCTTTCCTAGTGCCAGGTTGACGTCACGCAATCTAGTTTCAAGGCTGTACTCTATTGGTAGGAGGTTGTTGTATTCCTCAAGCTCCTCTTCTTCTGACATCATATCCTCTTTTTCAATATCAAACTTAGGATATTTAGTGTCCCAGTTTCCTTTAATATTTGGGTCTTTGCCTGCGAAGGCAGAGAGCTCTTTTTCAAGAGCAGCTTTATCTTCCTCTAGTTTTTCTTTTGCGTTTTCTATTAATTTTTTTGGCATGTTTATTTATTTTGTTTATCTTCTTTTGCCCACTCTTCAATACTTGCGAGGAACTTTTTCCTTTCCTCCTCTTCTTTGCCTGCCGTTTGCTGTATCCTTTCGGCAAGCTTAGTTTTCTTTTCTTGAGGTAGGTCTTTGGCGAATGCTTTTTCTTCGACTTTTGGTTTGGTCCACTGCTGGCGGGTTATCTCTTCTTTTCTCTTCGCCTCCTCCTCTGCTCTTTTTAGCGCCTCGGCAGTTCTTTCTGCTTCCGTTGATTTTCGCTTTGTATCCTCTCTTTCAGAGATTACGGCAAAGACCGCTCTTAGAGAGGCATTATTGGCAAGAATTTTGTCCTTTAGTTCCTTCTGGGCCATCGCGATTTTCCCAGATTGTTCATCCACTGCCTGCATTTTTTTCTCTACTGCCTCAAGCTCTCTTTCTATTGTCCATCTTTTCTTTTCAAGCTTTTCGCGGCTCCCCTCCATCTCCCACCTCTTCTTTTCCAGCCTTTGTCTATCTGAAGGGGCGTTAGCAGCTTTTTCGCTTTCAATGACCGCCTTTTGGCCGCCTTCGATTCCTTTTTCTTCTTCGGCAATAGCTTGAAGCCTTTTCTCGATTTCGTTTCTTTCCAGCATCACCTTATTCTTCTCTAGCAGGACAGGAGGCTCCTGCTCTTTTTGAAGAGCTTGGAGCTTCTTTTCTAGCTCTGCGTTTTCAGATTCAAAGTAGAAGATCTTCTGTTTTTCCTCTTCTGAGCCATAGTCCTTAAGCCCCTTCATTATTTCCGTTTCCTCTACGTTTTGCTTATCCAGGACCGCTTCTCTTAATTGAGATTCTCGGGTCATGGTTTCCTTTCTGATTTGGTCCTGCTTTAGTCGCTCGATCTTTTCTCTTTCCATCCTTTCTTCTTCCGGGGTTTTCATTTGTATTATCTTCGCTCTTTCTTTTAGGGCTTGGCCTTCTCTTAACTGCAGAAGGTCTTTTCTCATCGTTCGTACAGAAACTCTGCTCAAAAAATCTCTTAATTGAATCTCTTCGTCATTATTTTCTACGGTGTTATCATCCATAGATGGAAATAATTATTTTTTATTTGATTTCTCTTTTGGCCTAAATCCTGCCTCTATTGCAGAAAGATTTATCCTTCCAAGTTCGTCGATAGATACCACCTTTACCGGGATAATGTCTCCGATATTGGCAACCTCTTGGACGCTTTTAATGTGGTATGGAACAAGCTTTGAGATGTGTACCAATCCGTCTGTTCCTGGAAGTATTTCGACAAACGCTCCGAAGTCCATAATTCTTTTAACCTCTCCCTGGAATACCTCTCCGATCGCCACTTCTCTGGTAATTCCTTTAATGGCATCCACGGTTGCTTCAATGGACTTGTCGTCTTTCCCTGTGATAAATACCATGCCGGTGTCTTCAATATCTATCCCGACTCCGAATTGTTCGATCAGTTTATTGATGACGCTTCCCTTAGGCCCGATTACTTCGCCGATCTTTTCTGGGTTGATCTGCATTATCTTGATTCTTGGAGCCCACTGAGAGATGGTCTTTCTTGGTTCAGCTATCGCCCCCTTTATTATATCAAGAATTTCCAATCTTGCCTTCTTCGCCATTACCAGGGCTTGGCTCATCATCTCTGTATCAATGCCATCAGTCTTGGTGTCCATTTGAATTGCAGTAACGCCGTTCTTAGTCCCAGCCACCTTAAAATCCATCCCGCCCAAGTGATCTTCTGGGCCCTGGATGTCGAGCATAAGTTTTTGTTTTGATGGGTCTTCGTGCTCTGCAAATCCGATTGAGATTCCGGCAACGGGCTCTTTAATGGGTACCCCTGCGTCCATTAGGGCTAGCGTAGCTGCGCAGACTGAAGCCATTGAAGTTGAGCCATTGCTTGAAACAACTTCTGACACGATTCTTATTGTATATGGGAATTCGGCAGGCTCTGGAAGAACTTGGAGCAATGCCTTTTCAACCAAGGCTCCATGTCCTATCTCTCTTCTTTTCGGTCCCCTCATCGGACTTGTTTCTCCGGAAGAATATGGAGGGAAGTTGTAGTGATGCATAAATCTTTTCTTTCCGGAAAACTCCATGCCTTCAAGCAGCTGTTGGTCTTGAGGTCCACCTAATGTGAGCACAGATAAGACTCTTGTTAAGCCGCGGGAGAACATTCCTGTCCCATGGGTCCTTGGGAGCAAGGCGACTTGTGCTGTGAGTTTTCTTAACTGGTCGCGCTTTCTTCCGTCGGGCCTTTTATCATTTTCTATAATATTATCGTAGACAGCTTTTCTTATTCTTTCCTCAAAATATTCTAGAGCAAGTTTCACTTTATTCTCGTCAGAATACTTTTCCTTGATTAAAGCTGCCAGCTCTGTTCTTAGAGCGTCTACGGTAGAAAGATCTTTCTCTCTTTCTTCCATATTTTTAACAGCTTTGTCGAGTTTGGCATCTGCAAAGTCTTTAACTTCCTTTTCGATTTCAGGATCAGCAAAGACTGCAAAGGCGGCTTTTTCGCTGCCAATCTTTTTTGCAATCTCTTTTTGAAAGTCTATTAGACTCTTTAACTCTTTTTCAGCTGCTTTTGTCGCTCCCATTATATCTTCTTCAGATACTTGCTTTGCTCCCATCTCAACCATGTTTATCAAGATTTTCTTATCGACTTCGACTGCGGCCAAAGTTAGATCCATGTCGCTCTTTGATCTTTCTTCGTAAGTTGGATCAAAAATCCATTTATTATCGATTCTTCCAACTCTTACTAATGCAACCGGTCCGTTAAACGGTATATCAGAGATTGAGAGGGCAGTGGAGGCGGCTATAAAGCCCAACACGTCTGTGTCGTTCTCTCCATCCCATGAAAGACAGGTAACTATTACTTGAGTTGCTCTCTTAAAATCCTTTGGGAAGCGCGGCCTTATGGCTCTGTCAATCATGCGGCCGGTAAGTATTGCCTCGTCTGTCGGCCTGCTTTCTCTTCTTAAAAAGCGGGACCCTAGGATTTTACCTGCAGCGTAAAATCTCTCTTCGTATTCAACTGTAAGAGGAAAGAAGTCCTGGCCTTCTGTATCCTGCTTTGCCATTACGGCAGTGGCTAGGACCACAGTGTCGCCCATTTGGACAAGACATGAGCCTTCGGCCTGTTCTGCCCAGTTATTAATTCTAACTTGGAGGCTTTTGCCTCCTACTTCGGTTTGGAAGTTCTGTTCTTTTTCCATTTATTTTTCCAACCCCTCAGTAGCTTATGAGAATTGCACCCGGGTGCTTCCAAATATTTTTGGACGCATTCGGGTGTTATTCTTTAACTGAGCAGTTGGTATTAATTATTATTTATTAAAAAGGTACTTTTCTATGTCTTTGTCGATATCAATAAATTCGTCGGCTATCTCCTTTAAGCGAGCTGAAGTTGTTTTTCCAAAGGCCATGACCTCCACTCTTTTCCCTTGGTTTTTTAAATATTCTACAAGGGGGATAAAGTCTCCGTCTCCTGAGGCCAAGATCACAACATCAACCCCCGGGGCTGTTCTTATGGCGTCGATCACGATGCCTACGTCCCAATCTGCCTTTTTCTGCCCGTCGTAGAATTCTTGGAGGTCTCGTATTTTAGTTTCAATGCCTAATTTGGTTAAGGCATCAAAAAACGGCTCTTCAACGCCGGTTTTTGTACGTACGACATAAGCAAAAGCGCGAATGAATCTTCTTCCGGCGATCGCTTCTTTTAAGACTTCTTTAAAATTAACCTTTGCGTGATACAGGTTTCGTGCTGAGTGGTACAGGTTTTGAACATCGATTAGGACTTCTACTCTTTGTTCTTTGGGTTTTGCCATTATTATTTTACTCCTACTTTTTTAGATATTTCAGTATATCTTGCCTCAGACTCTTTTTTAAGATAGGCTAGAAGCTTTTTCCTCTTAACCACCATCTTGATTAAGCCTCTTTTTGAGTGAAAATCTTTAGGATGTTTCTTTAGATGTAGAACCAATTTGTCGATTTCTTCGGTCAAAAGGCCGATCTGGACCTCAGGTGATCCTGTGTCAGTTTCATGAATGCCGTGTTTCTTTACTACTTTTGTTTTCTCTTCTGTTTTTAGCATATTGTTTTTATTACTAGAATGTAGAAACTAAAAAAGCCGAAGCTTTTTATTGGTTTTAATTATAAGGCATAAAGTGGAAAGTGTCAATTAAATATGCAAGTAACGTTGCCCTGCCAGCTATGTTGTAAGTAATATCCGCTATTTGTGGTAGAATTAAGAGAATAAGCATTATTAAAATATGAAGGGCAAAAACGGATTTACAGTCATAGAGCTTTTGGTGGTGATTGCGATAATCACTATTTTGGCGGCAATTATAATTGTTAATGTGCAAAATTATATTGTCAAATCAAAGGTTGCAAGGGCAAATACGGATGCCCAAAACATATATAAAGCACTGCTTCTTTTTAAGGCGCAATACGGGGATTTCCCTACTTGGGTAGATGGAGCCGACAGTGGCGGGGTCACCATATGCGGCTCTGGATGGGGGGCCGGGTGCACTGGCGACCCATATCTTTTAGATGGAGACGGAATAACAGAGTATCACTTGTCCGAAATTTATAAAGGGGATTTCAATGCTTATTATCTTGCTGCAGGGGCTACCTTCTATATCCAAACCGTTACGGGTTGCCAGGAAGGCGACGGCACTGGTTTTCAAATGGGTATCTATGCTGACCCCAATCACTATTACGGCGTTGTGTTTTTCCCTGCTAGTTGTAGCCCGGCTAACTTACCATTTAGAACCACCCTTTACCCTTAATTTATTGCCAAGGAACGTAATCCGCAAAAAATCACCGATTGCTTCGGTGATTTTATTTTGCCTTAGTGCCCCCAGCAGGACTCGAACCTACGACCAATTGCTTAAGAGGCAACTGCTCTACCAACTGAGCTATGGGGGCGGGACTGTATACAGATGCAGTATACGCCGTTTTAGAAAAATTTCCAGTATTTAGCAGCCGATACCATACATTGAGCCTAGTGAGGTTAAGATAAAACTGATAATGAGCTCAGCTCCAAAGGCTAGAGCCAGGCCGATGATTGTTGTTACAAGTATTTTCTTGCCCAAAGACTTCATATTTGGGTTCCCTCCGGAGAATAGAAGGGTAAGGCCCCCGATTGTTAGAAGAAGAATCGCTAGCGCGCTTCCTACCTGATTTATGACAATAGCCATTATGTTTTTTGCAGTAAGGCACAAGTCGCTAAATTGGCATGGTGTGCTCGGGTCTGCCCCGCAGGTAACTACCCCCTGAGGAACAGCAGCTAGCACAAAAAATGGGCTTAGTAATAATAGGGAAGAAAAAACTATTAAGGATATTTTTTTCATCGTATTTTGTTTTTCTTAATTATATAGTCTATCGAGGAAAAGAAAAAGGGCAACTTGCGGTTGCCCTCTTTTCGGATGAGGCTGTTTATGATGCTGGTCGGACCAGCCTTAGTACGGGTCGCGGTTCTGGGTTGGTTGTGGCTGGCCTTGAAGCAGGTTTTGTTGCCGGGTTGGTTGTTGTGGCTCCTTGGGGCAGGTGTCGTCCTCCTGTAATGTGCCTAATCTGCACCTCTTGAGACCACTGCAACATCTGGTCAACTTGGGGATGGGACTGGGGCTGCTTGGCTCTGGGCATAGGATCTGTCCACCGCACAACGAGCGCGATGATGCACATTCCAAGAACTGTTGTCAAAAGCTTCATATCATTTGCCTCTCTTCCTCTATGTTAACGGGCTATCTATATTATATCGTATTTTTAGACTTATGTCAACTAAAAACCCAGGTGTCCTGGGTTGTGCCTTTTTACATTTTTCCGTCCCATATGTGATGTGTCCAGAACAGGTAAGCGGGCAGTAATGAGGGTAGAAATAAATAGCTTAATTTTTACTTAACGCTTCTTTGGCGTAAAATTTAACGGCTTCATCAAGATTAAATTCTGGGTTGTCCAAATCTTCCCCACTAACCCAGCGGATATCTTTGTGTTCATTGCTGTTTAATACAAACTTATCAGATTTAGCTTTTGCAAAGTACGTGAGCCCGATATGTTTATGGGTTTCGTTAATATTGTGAATGTTCATAAAAGCCGGGGCATAAAGGAATTTCGTGCCTTTCATTTCAAAGCTGGGTTGTTTTCCGCCCATAATTTCAATATCTAACCCGCATTCTTCTTTTACCTCACGGAAAAGTGCTTCATCCGGGTCTTCGTTCAATTCAATGTGGCCGCCAATTTGTAGCCACATGTTGTGTTTCTTATGGAAAATCAAAAGAACTTTCTTGTCGTGGACAATAAATACATCAACGGTAAAATCTATTAAGTCGTGAATATGTGGCATTTATTTAATCACTTTCGCATCAATGATCCTTTGTTTTTCTAGATCAATAAAACCTATTAAATTTGTGCCCCCGGAAGGATTCGAACCCTCATCACATGCTTCGAAGGCACGTGCTCTATCCATTGAACTACAGGGGCAATTTTCAAGTAAATTTTAACACAAAATTGAAGAAAATCAAATTATAAGCTAGAATTAAAAAGAAAATTATGGTCATTCCAAAAGAAGTAAAAACTGTTATCCAGACCTTAAAAGATGCTGGGTTTGAAGCATATATCGTAGGCGGTTGCGTCCGCGATTTTTTGCGTGGCAAGGATCCTCAAGACTGGGATGTGACGACTAATGCCAAGCCCGAAGAGATACAAAAGATATTCCCCGAGAACTTTTACGAGAATAAGTTTCTGACCGTTACGGTAAAGACAAAAAGCAAGAAGGAAAATCTAAAGGAGATCGAGGTCACAACATACCGTCTGGAGGCAAAGTACTCTGACAGGCGCCACCCCGACCAATTAGATTTTGCAAAGACGCTTGAGGAGGATCTTGCAAGAAGGGATTTTACTATAAACGCCATGGCGCTTGATTTGGGAAAGACGAAGAAAAAACTCGTTGACCTTTTTGACGGGCAGAAAGATTTAAAGAATGAGATTATTAGAACCGTCGGAGATGCTAATGAAAGATTTTCTGAAGATGCATTGAGGATGATGAGAGCCGTAAGGTTCTCAGCAACCTTGGGTTTTAAAATAGAACCGAAAACATTAAAAGCAATTAAAGATAATGCAGAGCTTTTAAAGATGGTTTCCGGCGAGAGAATAAGGGATGAATTTTTAAAGATCATTATGTCAGATTTGGCCTCTGATGGAGTCGAGATTCTAAGGGAAACCGGTCTTTTAAAATACATTGCCCCAGAAATGCTCGAAGGATATGAGGTCGGGCAGAACAAGCACCACATATATGATGTCTGGCAACATTCTTTGCTTTCTTTAAAATATGCAGCAAAGAAAAAATTCAATCAGAATGTAAGGCTGGCCGCGCTGTTCCATGATATTGCAAAGCCCAGGGTGAAAAGAGGAGAGGGGGCAGATTCAACCTTTTACAACCATGAGATCGTCGGGGCTCAAGTAACGCAAAAGATTTTGGAGAGGCTGAAGTTTTCTAAAAAGGATATTGAAAAGATAGTTAAGTTAGTCCGCTATCATTTGTTTTACTACAACGCCGGCGAGGTAACAGATTCTTCCGTCAGGCGCTTGGTCAGGAATGTGGGGCTCAAAAACATGGAGGAGCTTTTAGAAGTTAGGATGGCAGACAGGATAGGCTCTGGAGTTCCTAAGGCCGAGCCGTACAAGTTAAGGCATTTAAAATATGTCGTTGATAAGGTTTCTCAAGATCCTATCTCGGCCAAGATGCTTAAGATCACAGGAAACGACATTATGAAGAATTTAAATATAAAGCCGGGCCCTAAGGTTGGACAGATCCTAGATATTTTGTTAGGAGAGGTCTTAAGTGATCCTAAAAATAACGAAGAGAGCTTCTTGGGAAAGGAAGCTAAAGCTTTGGGAAAGCTTTCCGATGTGGAACTAAAAAAGAAATCCGAATCCTCAAAGAAGGATAGAGAGAAAACAGAAGTTAAAAGAGACGAGATGACGAAGCAAAAGTATTGGGTAACGTAACAGGGCGTAGTCCAGCAGCTAAGACGCCGGTTTCGGGAACCGGAGATCGAGAGTGCGAATCTCTCCGCCCTGACAAATTAAGTTAGTAAGATATCTTTAAACTTATTTCTCAGGTTAACCTCGAGAAGTTCTTTTGGGTAGATATTTTTGGGATAGATTGATATCAGTGCGATCTTATTTTTGGCGCACAATTTTATTTTTTCCTGTATCACTCGATCATATCGCGGGCTATCATTTGCTAACCCGAAATATTCGACTAATATTTTGCGTTTGCCAACCAGTATCCCCCAATCCGCTCTATGGTTAGTGTCCGGGTACAGTGCGCTCCTCTCGTGTTTTATTTCGTTTTTCGTCAGCCAGTTATCAATCAAAAGCTCAGAAATTGAGTCACACAAGTGCCCATCTGTTGCCACGGCGTTTATACGCTTATACATTCTTGCGGCATGTGAGCGGTTCGGGACAAGACCGGACGCCAGGACAGCATTATTCCACGATCCGAAGACCTTTCTGCAACAATCGTCGATTGATCCCATCTCTCTTTTTGAGGGAACTCTTTTTAATCTTTTTGCAGATTCTCTGATTACTTTTATTAAGTCTTCGGGGGTTCTGCGCACTGCCCTCCTTCTGCACGCTTGAGAGCAGTATTTTTTATTATTTGTGCTTTTTCTAAACCCTTTGTTGCAGTGTTCGCAAATTTTTAATTCGGCGCACCGTTTAGAACACTTTTCATTATTAATTGTTGCGGCGCAGGAGCGGGAACAATAATTATGATGCGAAATTTTACTAGGTTGGCGCACAAATTTCGTGCCGCATTTCTCACACTTCAGAATCTTTTTATCGGTTTTGTATTCGTATTCGCATTTTTTGGAACAATAAAAATTATTGCCCAATTTTATATTTTCGTTGAAACGTCTAGCGGACCGAAAAATAAGTCTTCCACAATTTTTACAGTGAACTTTTCTTAATTTTTCCATAGGGGACCTATGGTTAAATTATATCATAGATGGGCGAAGTTGCCCCGAGTTCGAATCTCGGCGCCCCGACTTATAGTTAAAAGTCAAATCTTATATTGTGGTGCGTATTTGGCGTAAACGGGATTATTTTGTTTTGGGTGAAGGTACTCCATGACGCCGAAACCCTATAGTCTCCCGCAGGAATGTAGAAATATTCTTCAGTTAGATCTACCCATTTACTTTTTAATAGCATGTCGTCCGGGGTCGTATACACGCTCCAGGTGCAGGGCACTTGGAGGTTGTTATGGTAGCAGGTTACCTTAACATAGGTTTGGTCCTTTACTATGTTGGCGACAAGGCTCCCGATGTTGGAATCATATAGTTCGCTGTAAAAATACGGCGGATTGTAGACATTTGGGGCAAGCTCCATTCGGAATTTTGTTCCTGGTTTTAAATATAAATAATTGTGCCAGCTGTCTGTCCTCCAGAAAAACCAATAATTGCCTGATCCAGGCGCCCATAGCCAGTTTGTTATGTTTGCATAAGGAGCAGGCGGAACGAGAGTTACATCTATGCCATCATAGTAAAATGTATGAGTGAATGGGGCTTTTAGTTCGGGGCTAGTTTGAAACCAGAGCTCGTCATAAAGGCTTGTTCTTGGCGGCATTTCTACTATCGCCCTTGTATTAGCGGCTATGGCGAGCGGCCATAAAAGGCCTCCCAAGCCAGCGTTGTTTGGAGTTATAAAAATAGTCGTATTAGTCGAACTGGGATATTTTACCAATCCTGTCGCAGAAACAAATGTTTTTGCAGTGTTGTCATAGACGTAAACAAAGGAAGGGATCAGGCATTCCATTCCGTAGCTATTATACCAAGTTGTATAGTCTTGCTGGTCTACAATGTTGTCATAATTAGTATCTGCTCCCTCGCATCGAGTCGGGAAAGAACAGATTCTCCCATAGTTGTTGTACCAAAGCGTGTAGTCAGTTTGGTCTACTTGCCCGTCTAAATTAGCATCGGCCCTGCATATGACGGGAGCGGCATTGGCAGGCTTGCTTAGGGCACCTTTTTTATCGCCAGATAACAGCTTGGAAAGAAGAAAGCTGCTAGCATCTCCTATGTTCTTCCCGTTCGTTAAAAAGGAAAACGTTAAAGAAGATACAAAAAAAACAATAAATAATATAGCTGCGAGGTTGCGGATTTTAATGTCGGAGAAATTATCCATATTTTATTTTTAATATTGAGCTGTTTAGATAATTGTCGCTTTTCTGCGTAGAAAAACAAGCCCGCGGTTTAACACAGGATTTTTTTCTGATATTATAAATTAATAAGTAATTAGAAAAATATGCAAAATATCAAAAAGAGAAATCTTGCGCTAGTGGTAGTTTTTAGCATTATTACTGCGGGAATATATCTGCTTTACTGGGTTGTAAAGACAAAAAATGAGATGCGGTCCCTCGGAGCATCGATCCCCACCGCTTGGTTGATTATTGTGCCGATCGGAAATTTTTACTTTCTATATAAATACGCCTTGGGGTTTTCCGAATACGTAAAGAAAGATAACCTAGGAGTCGTTTGGTTTTTAGTTATGGTCACCATCCCTCCGGTATTTCCAGTCATCGTACAATCTGAGTTAAACAAATTGGCGGGCTAGTTAGGTAGAAGAAATCTCTAAAACATAAAATCACCACTGGGTGATTTTTTTGTTTACTAAGAGAAGCTAATATGTTAAAAAAATATTAGTTCCTTGGCATAAGGAGATCTAGTGGACAGGAAAAGATTAAATTCCATTTTAGATTGGGGTAGCAACATCTTTATAATCGCGGTCTTTGAGGCGGCTTTCATTTTCTTCGCCCTCAACAGTGAATGGGGGAAGGGATTCCAGGAAACAGAACCCATCCTCTTTATTATAATGACCGCTTACGTGGTCGGCTATTTTGCCTTCTTCAGCATTGAGCTGATTCTCCTTTCGAGGCTCTTCAAGGAGGAGGGCCCTGAAGACGGGGAAGGCTGGCCCATGGGATTTATGATGGCGCTGTTTTTCGCGCTTCCTTGGCCAATTTTCATGTTCCTCCTGCTGCATATCTACCGCTCTTGGCGGAAACTACCCGAAGAGGAAAAGACTTACCACGTCCTCGTCGGCGGGTTTATAGATAAAGCACTTTGAATGGTCTAAAACAAAAAAGTCGAGAGAAATCTCGACTTTTCTATTGCATAATAAAAAACAGCCGTTAGGCTGCTTTTTTGTAGAACTTCATCGATAGGGCATTGAGTACCACGCTTACAGAGGAGAACGCCATGGCTGCTGCTGCTATTGAAGGATTTAGCATCCAGCCAGTGAAAGGGTAGAGGACTCCAGCGGCTATTGGGATGCCGACTACATTGTAAAAGAAGGCCCAAAATAAGCCCTGCTTAATTTTCCTTAGCGTGTATTTACTTAAGTCTATTGATCTTGCTACATCTCGCAGGTCGTCTTTTATTAAAACAATTTTCCCGGTTTCCATTGCAACGTCAGTCCCAGACCCCAGGGCAATCCCCAAGTCTGCCTGAGCTAGTGCGGGCGCATCATTTATGCCGTCCCCGACCATGGCAACAATATTCCCTTGGCTTTGGAGTTTTTTAATTTCATCCGACTTTCCTTGAGGCATTACCTCGGCTAGAACCTTATCAATCCCGACTTGTTTTGCGATCGCCTCTCCGACTCTTTGGTTGTCGCCAGTTATCATGGCAACGGACTTTCCCATTTTGTGAAGAGTCTCAACTGCTTCTTTGGAATATTCTTTTAAGGTGTCGGCAACTGCTATTATTCCGACAACTTTTTTATCAATCGCAAGTATCATCGCTGTCTTTCCGTCGTTCTCTAACTTAACCATTCTTTCCTCGACGATCGAGATGTCAATCGAGCTCTCTTTCATAAGCCTTCTTGTCCCCAGGAGTATCCGCTTCCCATTTAGGTTCGCAACCACTCCTTGGCCGGGGAGCGCTTCAAATTTTTCAACATCGGAAATTTTGATTCCTTTTTCTTTTGCTTTTGAAACTATGGCTTGGGCCAAAGGGTGCTCGGAGTTATTTTCGATTGAGCCTGCGATCCTAAGAATTTCAGATTCTGTCTCACTGGCCTCAATAATGTCGGTGACGATAGGCTCTCCTCGCGTTAATGTCCCTGTTTTATCAAAGACGACTACGTTTAAATTTTTTGCAATTTCTAGGGCCTCGCCGTTTTTGATAAGGATGCCGCTTTGCGCAGCTAGTCCCGTTCCCATCATAACAGCCGTTGGCGTCGCCAGCCCGAGTGCGCAAGGGCAGGCGATAATTAGAACTGCAACGAAAATTGTTAGGATAAAGCTAAACGGCTGACCGGCAATTAGCCACACAATTGCGGCTAAGATTGCAATAGCAATGACAGTGGGGACAAAGTAGAAAGATACTTTGTCGGCTAACAGTTGGATCGGGGCCTTGGAGCCCATTGCATCTTCAACTATCTTTATAATCTGAGCAAGCATCGTGTTCTTGCCAACCTTAGTTGCTTTGAATTTTAAAACTCCGGTTTTATTTATCGTTGCTCCGATAACCTGGTCTCCGACTTTCTTTTCAACCGGGATGCTCTCTCCAGTTATTGCTTTCTCATCTACTCCGGAGTAGCCCTCTATAACAACACCGTCAACGGGAATTTTCTCCCCGGGCCTTACTAAGATTATATCCCCGACAACTACTTCTAGGATCGGGATATTAAATTCTCTCCCGTCTCTTATTATTGTTGCCTCCTTGGGCTGCAAGCCCATTAATTTCTTAATGGCGCTCGATGTTTTGCCCTTAGTAACAGCCTCCAGATATTTTCCAAGAGAGATAAAAATTAAAATAAAGACCGCGCTTTCAAAATACAAGTTGGCAGGCTCGGTTTTTTCTATGATAGAAATTATCGAAAGGATTAAGCTGTAAAAATAGGCAACGCTAGTTCCAATAAATATCAGAGAGTCCATATCCGGCCCGAGGTGCAGCAATTTTTTAAAGCCTGAGGACCATATGTTAAAGCAGGCAAGAATTACAGCCGTTGATAAAACTAATTGGATGAGGAGCCCATAACTTTCAAAAAAGCTTGGCATTGGCAGCCCAAGCATTTCGCCCATTACCATATATATTATTGGCAGGCCGAAAACTAGAGACAGCAAAAAGCGCCTTTTAAGCCGCGCCATTTCTTTTTCTTTTACGGGTGCGCCGTGCTGGTGTCCTTCCATAACTTCTCCGCCTTCTTCTTCTGCTGCGTAGCCCAGTTTTTTAATAATTCCCTTTATCTTTTCAGCGCTTATGATTTCAGGGTCAAATTCTAAATATGCTTTTTCAACAGCAAAATTTACGTTTGCAGATTTTACCCCTTCTTGTTTTCTGAGCGCAACTTCGATCATGGAAGAACATGACGCGCAGTGCATGCCCGATATTTTAAACGAAAGTCTGTGTAGCATTAGTTTTTCTTATTTAAGTCTTTTAATAAGCCCTTCAAATCGAGGTCATAGCCCTCTGCGACTTGCCCGATTGTAAGGGAAGAAATTTCTTGAGCTGCCATCGGGCAGGACAAGCAGGGAACGTGGTGTTTTGCCAATATCTCATCCGCTCCCTTATTTTTGAGGATATTTTTTAATGTGGTGCTCTTTGTGATAGTTTTAGCCATAAAGAATTATTATTTATTTATACCACAACTTCCTGATCCACCTCCTCCACAGCCGCACCCCGAGGCGCCGGAGGGAACAACGTCATTGTCCGTGGCGGTGGAGGCGATGTTTACGTCCGCAGCACTGGCGGGAGCGCTAGAATCCACAACCTCTATAACTCCCGAGATCATTCCCATCCAGCAGCTGAATTTGTACCTCCCTGCTTTTGTCGGGGTGAATTCCTTAACTGTGAGTTGGTTCGGAGTTAGACTGATTGATCCTTCAAACAAGTTGGTTGAAATTATGCCGTTATTACAGCCGAGGCTACTGCCAGCAGTAATCTCCCATCTTACTGGCACTCCGACCCTGACCTTAAAATAGTCGGGGCTGTCTTTTGAGGCGTAGGCAGTCATTTTAATAACCTGCTTGCCGTCAACGATTGCCGGAAGATCATCGCCACTTATATTTTTAGTTGCCGTGTTGTTTATTTTAATGTCGCTAAAGCTTGTGTAGCCAAGAACATTCATCTGGGAATTAATATTAAATAGTGCAAAGAATAAAATTATTACACCAGCTATTTTGGAGAATTTGTATGCCAAATGAGGCTTTTGAGAAAGCTTAACGCTGGATAAGCCTATCGCCAAAAGCGGAATCGCTGTGCCTAGGGCAAAGAATCCCATAATTAAAGCTCCCTGCAATGGACTACCGGATAGGAGCGCTAGGCCTTGGCTTGTTAGTGTAAAGCCGCAAGGCAAGAAGAATGTTAGGGCCCCCATTAATAGGGGCATGTTCTTCCCCTTAAAGTTTTTTTCATCGGCTATAAATCTTGTCGAAGATTTTGGCAGGCTGAATTGAAACCTTCTTAAGGCCCTTACTCCAAGCATCTGCAAAGCTAAAAAAACCATCATTATGGATACTGCAATAATCAAGTATGCGCTAAACTTTAAGGATAATTGAAATTTGTTCCCGAGCAACCCCAAGAGGGAGCCAAAAAACATATAGGAAAGAACCCTTCCAGTGTTAAACATTAAGTGAGGCTGAAGCTTTTTTGTAACCGACGTTTCGTCGCTATAAAGAGTTAGCCATTGTTTGGACATAGAGAGTATCAATCCTCCGACTAAAGCCGCGCAAGAAGAAACCCCGGCTAGCAAGCCGAGCCCAAAGAAAGCGGGGAGGGAGGATCCTGAAGTAACGTTTATCCAACTTGATAATCCAAGATTGTTTAACGCTAAAAATCCCGCAACTATTACTAGTGCAGTGATTATACTGGAGAACAAACCTCCTTTAACAGTAGATTCGGTCTTTTGGTTGGAAAATGTATAACCCTCGGCCTTAAACATCCTATCGAGGTCATATGTTTTCGGTTCTTGATTTTCGTACTCAATAACTACCTGTCCTTTTGAGGTCGAGGCATCAACTGACTTTACTCCCTGGATTGTAAGAAACTTATTTTCGATTAGAATCTCGCAGGAAGCGCAATGCATTCCCCCTACTGAATACGTCTTCTCTTTTAGTATCTTTTTCATATGCGTAAACTATATTTATTATTTATTAAATAATTTAGTTACCTTAAGTATCTCCTCTGTCATCAGCTTCTTTTTCTTCTCGTTCTTTGAGCTTACGGCAACGGCAAAGCAGGTGTTTAGATGGTTTTCCATCAACATCTCATGAGCCGATCTTAAAAGGCCGATAACAGCTAAATTCTGCTGCATGATGTCTATGCAGTAATGGCCGTCCTGGACCATCTCGATAATCTTGGAAACCGAGCTGTTAGCTTTCTTAAAATTAATTAGAGTCCTCTCTTTTTTGTTTTGCATGTTTGTAGTGTTAATATTTATGAATACCACTACCTGGGGTATAGGTATGACATTAGCAAAATTAAAAAGTACTGTCAATACTTATAACTACTACGCCGCCCTGCCATTTTTTATTTCCCAACTTTTAATTTAAAGCTCCAAGTGTTAAAATACAAGAAAGATAAACATTGCTTTATGGCTTCAGAAATTAAAAAAGCAAGAGAAGAAGAGGCGGGGCTAAGCAAGAACCTATACCTTCTTTGCACCTTTGTAACCTTAGTTACAATGGCTTTGATTGTAATCGAGTTTTTCAGCCGGGGAGTGTTTTTCCCTAATCACATGGATCTTTTCTATATAGGGATCCTTGCTATTTATTCTTTGCACAAGGAATTAATAAGGTGGCTGGGGCAGAGAAAGATTGAAAGGCAGGGTGAGTACTTTGTTTATGCTTGGGTTATACTGACCACCATCTTATATATTGTTAATTTTGCCTCTGAAGATTATTATATAACTCTCCCCCAAGGAGGCCCCAACGGAGTTTTAAGAGATGTGTCGGTCCTGACGCTGGAGGTATTGGTGGTCTTCATATTTACTAGATGCCTAAAGATTGTTAGACTTGCACTAAGAGAGCGCGGGATAAAATAAAGCTCGGGCCTGTAGTATAGTGGCAATACATCGCATTCGCATTGCGGGGACGTGAGTTCGATTCTCACCAGGTCCACATAATTCAAGTTTTAGTGTTGTATGAAAAAACTATCATTACTAATCATTTTCGTAATCGTAATTATCGGCGTTTTTATCTTTACCCGTGCTCCCAAGGGCCCCTCTGGTCCCATCTCGACTGAATTTACAAACGAGCAAAGGGTTAACATCATCGGCTATGCCGGCCATGCCATGGAGCCATTTATCTCCAGGGACGGGGCGTATTTATTTTGGAACAGCCTTAACAGCGGTGACGACACAAGCCTTTTTTATGCAAAAAGGATAGACGATCTAAATTTCCAGTTCATCGGAGAAGTTAACGGCGTTAATGGAGAACCTCCGCACCTTGATGCGGTCGCTAGTATGGATCCAGAAAATAATTTCTATTGGGTTTCGACTCGGGGCTATCCAGGCGTGATTGAGAATTATCACCAGGGGAAATTCAATAACGGAGTTGTGACCAACGTATCTAGAGTAATGGGAGATTTTTATATAAATGAGCCGGGTTGGGTTGTGATGGATGCTGAAGTGAGCCCAGATGGGAAACTTCTTTTTTTTGCGAACGCAAAGTTTTCAGGCAGCGCCCTACCTAAAGAATCTGATATTGGAGTCGCCAACAAAGTGGGCAATAATTTTGTGAAAGATCAGAATTCCGAAGTTCTCCTGAAAAACATTAATACCAAAAATTTCTTGGAATATGCACCTTCTTTATCGGCGGATGGGAAAGAGCTTTTCTTTACTCGCGCTGAAAATGGCACCCATACATTCATCTATTTAAGCAGTAGAGATTCTTTAAGCGAGCCTTTCGGCGAGTCGGAACTTATCAATATCAATGGTGACTTTCCCGAAGCGCCCTCCATTACTCTTAATGGGGAGAATCTTTATTATCACAAAAAAGACGGTCAATATTATTGGATATACAAAATGGATAG
>Ga0172380_10002302_pt1 | contig 29952 bp, 25 predicted proteins | sample Leawe162metaG_FD_119747 | JGI IMG/M metagenome (GOLD analysis project Ga0172380, IMG submission 119747) | Leachate microbial communities from a municipal landfill in Southern Ontario, Canada - Leachate well 162 metaG | ecosystem: Engineered > Solid waste > Landfill > Unclassified | place... | reverse complement strand
GTTCAACCGGGCCGGTGATCTCTACACGGCGGCATTCGAGAGCCTTGGGCAACGGCGCGATCTGCCAGTCGCCCTCGCGGATGTGCCGGGTCTCGGGCAGGAAGTCGGGCATCTCGCCCGCGTCGATGCGCGCCTGGCGGAGACTGCGGGCTTGCAACAACTCCCGCCGGCGCGCTTCGAACGTGCGATGCAATTTGGCGACCAGGGCCAGCGCATCGTGAGAGAGGATTTCGTCGAAGCGAGGATGGATGGGGGCGTCGATTTCCACGCCTGCAGGCGGAGCGGGAATCCTGCCTTGATCCTCGGCAATGGGAACCCGCTCCAGAACGGGACAGGCAGGGTTATTCATCATCGGCCACCAGTTCGAACTTCTCGGTTTCGATGACGATGCCGAACCGCTGTTGCGTCTCCGGATCTGCCACGGCATTGACAAAAGCCCGCGTCGAATCCCATGAGCGGTTGTCGCCGTTGCTGGCGGTCATGTCGTTGATGAGGTGGACGATGGCGTCTGCTTCTTTGTCGGAACGGCCAAGGCTGTAAGCGGCGTAGTAGGTGGTGAGTGTCATGGTATTACTCCTTTGTCATGTCGATGGATAGTGTTTGATGATTTCCGGGCGGTCTTCAGGCAACCAGTCGAGGGCGATCGTCTTGGCTGCGTTCTTTGAATTGCTGTTCCTCGGTCGAACCCGTCAGGGCGGTCACGGAGGAGGCTCCGCCCTGAATGACGGTCGTGACATCGTCGAAGTAGCCGGTACCGACTTCCTGCTGGTGGGAAACGAAGGTATAGCCGCGGTCGCGGGCGGCGAACTCGGGTTCCTGCACCTTTTCAACGTAGGCGGACATGCCGCGCTGGGCATATTCCTGGGCCAGGTCGAACATGTTGAACCACATGGAATGTATGCCGGCGAGCGTGATGAACTGGTACTTGTATCCCATGGCGCCGAGTTCGCGCTGGAACTTGGCTATCGTCGCGTCGTCGAGATTCTTCTTCCAGTTGAAGGATGGCGAGCAGTTGTAGGCGAGAAGCTTGCCGGGGAATTTGGCGTGGATGGCATCGGCGAACTCCTTGGCAAAAACCAGGTCCGGTGTGCCGGTTTCGCACCAGCACAGGTCCGAGTACGGCGCATATGCCAAGCCGCGGCTGATGGATTGTTCCAGTCCCTTGCGGGTCTTGAAAAAGCCTTCCACAGTCCGCTCGCCAGTGACAAAAGGCTGGTCGTTCTCGTCGTAGTCGGAAGTCAGCAGATCCGCCGCTTCGGCATCGGTACGCGACAGGATGAGGGTGGGGACGCCGAGAACATCGGCGGCGAAACGCGCGGCAATGAGTTTTTGCACGGCTTCCCGCGTCGGCACCAGGACCTTGCCGCCCATGTGTCCGCATTTCTTGGCCGAGGCCAGCTGATCTTCGAAATGCACCCCGCTGGCACCGGCACGAATCATCGCCTTCATCAGTTCGAAGGCATTCAGTACGCCGCCGAAGCCTGCCTCGGCATCCGCGACAATCGGTGCGAAGTAATCGATATATCCCGCATCGCCCGGGTTGATCCCTTTGGCCCATTGGACTTCATCGGCGCGTATGAACGAGTTGTTGATGCGTTCGACCACCAGCGGGACCGAGTCCACCGGATATAGCGATTGGTCCGGGTACATCGACGCATAATTGTTGTTGTCGGCGGCAACTTGCCAGCCGGACAGGTAAATCGCCTTCATGCCGGCCTTGATCATTTGCATGGCTTGTCCGCCGGTGAGGGCGCCCAGGCAATTGATGTAAGGTTCGTCATGCAGCAATCCCCAGAGTTTCCCCGCGCCCTGACGTGCCAACGAATATTCGATCGGCAAGGAACCGCGCAGGCGGATAACGTCTTCCGCGCTATAGGGTCGCTCGATGCCTTTCCAACGAGGATTTTCGGCCCAATCTTTGGAGAGCTGGTCTGCTGCTATTTGTCGATTGTTCATCTTGATACCTCGCAATGGTCATTAAGGGAGCTTTCCGGTGATCCTGTTTTCGAGGCCCGCCGTTAGATGAAGTATAGATAAAATATTGCAGTGCAACAGCGTCGATACATAATAGTTGAGTTATTTATTTGGCTATTAAATCAATGATATGAATAATATATTTCGCATCATGAAATGATTGTTGAAATAATGAAACGAAACCAATGCTGCGGTGCACATTTTCGCTGTTGTTAGCGCATGCACATGTTTTGCTTGATATCTGCCAGCCGTCGACGCCCGCAGTGTTGTGGGCACCGGCAATTTGTGAGATCGTCACGGCATGAGAGCGGTAGTCCAACGGGTGAAGGAAGCAGCGGTCAGCGTTGATGACAAAGTCATTAGCCGGATCGGGACGGGGTTGCTGGTATTGGCTGGTTTCGAGGATGCCGACCAGCCGGACGATCTGGATTGGATGGTGCAGAAGTTGGTGCGCCTGCGTATCTTCCCTGATGCCGCGGGTGTCATGAACCGCAGCGTCGCCGATGTCGGCGGACAGATACTGGCGGTGTCTCAATTCACCTTGTATGCCTCGACACGCAAGGGCAATCGGCCTTCCTGGGGGCGCGCCGCCCGTGGAGATATCGCACAGCCGTTATTCGACCGCTTCGTCGCATTGCTTTCAGCAGCCTTGGGGCGTCCTGTGCCGACCGGGATTTTCGGCGCGGACATGCTGGTCAGCCTCGTCAACGACGGTCCTGTCACGATCGCCATCGACTCCAGGGAGGCGGAATAATGCGACCGGCCACCGACCCCGGTTTGCTCAGGAAACTGGTAGCACTCGTGTCGGGGGCGATCCTGCTGATCCTGGGGCTCGTGTTTTCCCTGGCGCTGCTTGTCGTCATCGTGATTCTTGGTTTCGCTGCCGGGTGTTACTTCTGGTGGAGAACCAGGGCCATCCGAAAAGCGATGAGAGAACAGCATCCGAACGGGCAGGTCATTGACGGCGAGGCAACCATCGTTGAGGAATACCAGGTGGTCGAGCGGAATGCCCTGCCACGCGATCCGCCAACAAAATGACGGTCGCGGCATTCAATCGCCGATGATTTTCACGAGCACGCGTTTCTTTCGGCGACCGTCGAATTCTCCGTAGAAGACTTGTTCCCACGGCCCAAAGTCGAGTTGTCCTTCAGTCACCGCAATCACCACTTCGCGTCCCATGATCTGTCGCTTCATGTGCGCGTCGGCATTGTCTTCGCCGGTATCGTTATGGCGATAGGCAGACACGGGTTCATGGGGTGCGAGCCGTTCGAGCCACTGCCCGTAATCCCGATGCAGCCCCGATTCGTCATCATTGACGAACACGCTGGCAGTTATGTGCATGGCATTGACCAGCAACAAGCCTTCCTTTATCCCACTTTCGGCCAGGCAATCCCGGACTTGTCGCGTGATGTTGATAAAGCCGACGCGAGAGGGAACGTCGAACCAAAGTTCCTTGCGATAGTTTTTCATGGCGTCATCCTCGATCGCGAAATGCTTACTGTATAACAGTTCGTCATGACGGAAAACACCGAGCTTGCGATTGTGACCAAGGATATGCAAGGAGCCTATTTGCTAACGCACCCATTTTTATGGCGCCGTATAACTGAGGTATAGTTACGCCAAGCAGCTACAAATCAGAAAAATTCCGCTGGAAAACCAGCGATAACCTTGGGAGGAGGTCAGCATGGCATTACGTGGGGAATCGTTTTCTCAGGCCGGCGCTTGCGCTGTGGGTAGGATTGCCGCGTTGGCGGCAACGCTATTGGCGGTTTCGCTGCAAGCGCATGCCATCGAATGTGATCCTGGCGATTACGAGTCCCCCGTGCCAGGCCATGACCTCGCCTTGATTTACATGCAGCATGCAACCAGGTCAAAGCAGTATGTCAACGGGAGCCAGGCGCTCGACAATGCGAAGCTCTCCAGCGACGTGACACTGCTCCGGTATACCCACCCGATGCAGCTGGACATGGGCGTTTTCAACCCCCAGTTCGTGCTGCCGATTGCCCGAACCGACGCGACTGACAACCTGTCGGCGCTGGGCAGCAGCTCCGGCGTGGGCGACCTCATGTTGGTGTTTCCGGTTTGGCTAGTGGGCGACCGGGTGGCAAGACGGCACTTTGCGGCAGGCCCCTATGTGTTTGTCCCTATCGGTAGCTATGACAAGAACAAACCATCGAACATCGGCGAGAACCGTTGGAAAATGGCTTTTCAGGCGGGGGGCGTGACCGGGATCGGCAAATCCGATTTTACTCTCGACGTGGTGTTTGACGTGACCTATTTCGGCAAGAACGACAAGCTCGGTCCGACCGAGAAAACCCTGCGTCAGGACCCGCTGAGCCAGCTTCAGGGTGCGCTGAGTTATCATATCAGCAGCGCCACCCGGGTCGCTTTGAGCCTGTATCGAACCTGGGGAGGCGAAACCCGGGTGGATGGGGTGGCGCAAAGCGATAGGGTAAAGACGGACAAGTTTTTGCTGACCGCATCGACTTTTGTCGATCCGCAGAATCAGCTGCTCATTTCCTGGGGCAGGGATATTTCCGTGGAAAACGGGCTAAAAGAGAATTCGCGCGTCAACTTCCGCTACCTGCACGTTTACTGATTTTATTGCCGGAGCGGTTCGTGACCTATGTCTTTCCGCCGCCTGCCCTGCCCTCGCTGCCCGTAGCGGGATCGTCGGAACGCTACGCGGTGCGCCGCGTCTACTGCGTCGGACGCAACTACGCCGCCCACGCGCGGGAAATGGGTTTCGATCCGGACCGCGATCCGCCCTTCTTTTTCGCCAAGCCGGCCGATGCCGTGGTAGCGGTATTGCCTGGGGCCACGGCCGAGATTCCCTATCCGAGCGCTACGCAGGATTACCAGCACGAGATCGAACTGGTGGTGGCCATCGGCCGCGCCGGCGCCGATATCGACGTGTCGCGAGCGCTGGATCACGCATGGGGCTATGCCGTGGGACTGGATATGACCCGGCGCGACCTGCAACTGGCCCTGCGCAACAAGGGTTGCCCCTGGGAGCCGGGCAAGGCCTTCGACGCTTCCGCGCCAATCGGACCGATCACGCCGGCGGCACAGGTGCCGGGCGTCGACAAGGCCGCCATATGGCTTGCCGTCAATGGGATCGAGCGCCAACGCGCAACGATTGACCACTTGATCTGGAACATTGCCGAAACCATTGCGCATTTGTCAAAGTACTTCCGGCTGGCGCCGGGCGACCTGATCTTTACCGGCACGCCCGAGGGTGTGGGCAAGGTGGTGCTCGGCGACATGCTGGTAGGCGGCATCGATGGCCTCGGCGAAATTTCCGTGCGCATCGTCTGACAGAACGCGCGGTACAGGGCGGACCGGCAGGGACGCTATTGCCGCTGACGCCGTCTGGTCAGGAGGTACCAGCCATAGCTTGCCGCCTGCAACGCCAGGAGTAGCCCATAGCTGCGTTGGTAGGCAGCGTGGGGCGACAATCCGTTTGCGGTAAGACTATCGACCACTGCACCGAATCCCCATTGGATGACGAAGGCGCCGGCGAAAGTGAGCAAATTGAGCGTGGTGTTCACCCGCCCCGCCAGATGCAGCGGAAATTGTGCCGACAGCAGCGCATAGGAGAGGTTGCCGATACTGAACACGAGTCCCATCGCAAACCAGAGCAGATAAGTCGGTGCGCCGTCGATTACGATCAACAGCGTGACGATCATGCCGCCACCAATGCCGAAGCCCAAGATGCGTTCGGGATGGATGCCGCGCGCAGCAAGGCGGGTGACAAAGGCGGCAATTGAAACAAAACCGCTCAGCATGCCTATGCTCATCAGCAATAAATGAAAGGCGGCGGCATCGCGCGTCATGCCGTTGAAGTTCATGAGCCAGGGCACCGCCCACAATCCCTGCATGGCCATGAAGCCGCCGACGATCATGGCGGTCTGCGGGGCATAACGCCAAAAAGCAAAGCTGTTGAAAACCTGGCCGACGCCGCGCAATTGCTCGGCCAGTGTTTCTTTGCCGGCCGCAGCCGGCTTGTCCGGCGTGGCGAAGATCAGCAGCGAGGCCAACACGGCAAGCAATGCCAGCCCGAGGAAGGCACCGCGCCAGCCGACCAGTGATACCGCCCAGGTCAGCGGCGTGCTGGAAGTCAGCGCGCCCAGGCCGCCTGCGGCCATGATCGCGGCATTTAGAGACGCCAGCCGCTGGATCGGGAACCATAGCGAAAAAATCTTGAAGGCCGCCATCAGACATGCGGATACGCCGAGCCCGATCAACCCGCGCGCCAGGGCCAACTCGGCCAGATTCTGGCCAAGCGCAAACAGTGCCGCGCCGATTGCGGCCAGCATCAGCAGTGCCGATTCGATTCGGCGCGAACCATAGCGGTCGAGCAGGATACCCAGCGGCAGCTGGAAGGCGGCAAAGGCGGCCAGATAGGTGCTGGTCAAGAGCCCGAGGCCGGCGGCGGAAAAATTCAATTCGCGCACCAGTTCCGGCGCGATCACGGCATTGGCGTTGCGCAGCAGATAGGAAAGGAAATAGCCGACCGCGAACGGCAGGAAGATGCGCAGCCAAGGGTGGGAATCCTTCATGCTGCGCCGCCTGCCTGCGTCTCCCACAGCCAGGCGGCGCCGCGTACGCCGGAAGAATCGCCATGACGGTTGCGGACCAGCCGTGTCAGCACCTGATCGGAGAATACATGCTCGCCCCACAGTTTGGGCACATTGTCGTAAAGCCGCGCGATGTTGGATAAACCGCCGCCGAGCACGATGATATCGGGATCGAGAAGGTTGATCACCTGCGCCAGGGCCCGGGCGAGACGCGCTTCGTAGCGCTGCAAAGTGGCTTCGCAAGCGGCATCGCCGGTGCCGGCGCGTGCGACAATCTCGGGCGGGTCGAGGGATTGGCTGTTGATGATGAGGTGGTCCTGCTTCATTCCCGGACCCGACAAGAAGGTTTCGATGCAGCCGGCACGGCCGCAATAACAGGCAGGACGCGGTACGCGACTTTCAGCGCAACTTTGTGCCGGCCAGTCCGGGAGAGGATTATGGCCCCATTCCCCGGCAATCGCGTTGCAGCCGGCCAGCACTCGACCATGCACGACGATGCCGCCCCCCACCCCGGTGCCAAGAATTGCGCCGAACACCACCGTCCCACCGACCGCGGCCCCATCTGTGGCTTCCGACAGGGCAAAGCAGTTGGCGTCGTTCGCCAGGCGGACCTCACGGCGCAGCGCTTGCTGCAGGTCGCGCTGCAAGGGCTTGCCGATCAGGCAGGTGGAATTGGCGTTCTTGACGCAAGCAGTGGCTGCGGACAGCGCACCGGGAATCCCGATACCGATCGTGCCCTGTTGCCCCAACGCCTGTTCCGTTTGTCCGATCAGGGCCGCAATGGCCATCACTGTGGCCGCATAATCGCCTTGGGGCGTCGCGACCCGGCGCCGCAAGCGCTCACTGCCAATGTCGTCGAGTACAACGATCTCGATCTTGCTGCCACCGAGATCGATGCCGATCCGCATGATCAATATCCGCGATTCGCAGAATATGCCGGCGACTTATGCGCTGTCGCCGACAAACGGATTGCAAAGTCGTTCCTCACCGAAGCTGGACATGGGTCCGTGGCCAGAAATGAAGCTGACATCGTCGCCCAGCGGCCAGAGCTTGCCACGGATGGAACCGATCAGCATGGCGTGATTGCCGCCCGGAAAATCGGTGCGGCCGATCGAACCCTGGAACAGGACATCGCCGACAATGGCCAGTTTCTCCTGTGCATTGAAAAACACCACGTGACCCGGCGTATGTCCAGGACAGTGCAGCACGTTCAGCGTGACATTGCCGAAACTGACCGTATCGCCGTCATTGAGCCAATGATCGGGAGTAAATGTGGCGACCTGGTCGAACCCGTACATGTGCCCCTGATGAGGCAACTGGTCGATTAAAAATTTATCTCCCTGGTGCGGACCCTCGATCGGGATGCCAAGGCGCGTTGCGAGTTCTGCCGTGCCCCCGGCATGGTCGATGTGACCATGGGTCAACAGGATTTTTTCGATGCGCACTCCCAACTGCTTTGCAGTGGCAATGATGCGGTCGAGATTGCCGCCGGGGTCGACGACGGCGCCCTGCATGGTTTCCTCGCACCAGAGCAGGGAACAGTTTTGCTGGAACGGCGTCACCGGAATGATCTTGAATTTCATTGTGTCTAAAAAATGCTGAATGGATTTGTGGAATTTGTCGGTGTCAGAGCCCTGTTTCGCTCTTCAATTCTGAGATTGCTTCCAATATCGCAACCGATGCGTACATGTATTCGGTGCTTGCGCCAAGCATGGCTTCGGCTTCTTGATATTTCTTGTCGTTGATCGCTTTGGCGACCTTACCGGCACACTTATGGAAAGTGGCATGTTTTTCGACGCAGTCCGCATAGCTTTTGAGCCGGCCAAATTTTGCCTTCGCTTCACCATGCAGCCATTTCCCCAAACCGCAGCAGTTGTCGGAGGCAATGCTGGTTTCATCCAGGTGCTCCTGATTGAGCAACGCGCTGCGAAGTTTCAACTTCCATTCCCTGTGTATGGCTTCGGCTTCAGTCAAATCCATTTTCGACTCCGGTATTTGGGTGATTATCGGCAAAACAGCCATGATTGATTGCGGCACGCGCGGCGTCTTCAATCGTCTTCGCCCAGCGCACAACCTCAGCGCCGTCTTCGCCTTCGACCATCACCCGCAGCAAAGGCTCGGTGCCGGACGGGCGCAACAACACCCGGCCGCGGCCTGACAGCGCACCCTCGGCCGCAGCCTGTGCGGCGCGGATGCCTGCGTTGGTGCGCCAGTCGAAGTCTGCCGGGATCTGCACGTTGGTCAATTGCTGCGGGTACATGTGGAGGTCGGCACAGGTTTCGGCCAGTGTTTGTTCTTGCTTGCGCAGCACCGCCAGCACTTGCAGCGCGGCGACGATGCCGTCGCCCGTGGTGTGCTTGTCGAGGCAGATGATATGCCCGGAATTTTCGCCGCCCAGCAGCCAGCGGCGCTCCTGCATCATCTCCAGCACGTAACGGTCGCCGACCGGAGCACGCGCAAAGGGGATGTCGAGGCGTCCCAGCGCATGTTCGAAGCCGAGATTGCTCATCAGCGTGCCGACCACGCCCAATTTGCCATTTGCGCCGCTCAGCGCAGCGCGCTGGCGGGCGATGATATAAAGCAGCATGTCCCCGTCGAACAGCTTGCCGGCGGCATCGACCATCAACAGTCGGTCGGCGTCGCCGTCGAGCGCTATGCCCAGGTCGGCATGCCGTTCGAGCACGTTGCGCGACAGATTCTGCGGCGTGGTGGCGCCGACGCCGGCGTTGATGTTGAGGCCGTTCGGCGCCGCGCCGACCGCAATCACGTCGGCGCCCAATTCGTGAAATACGCTCGGCGCGATATGGTAGGCCGCGCCATGAGCGCAATCCACGACGATCTTCAGGCCACGCAGGTCGAGTTCGTTGGGAAAGGTGCTCTTGCAGAATTCGATGTACCGTCCGGCGGCATCGTCGACCCGGCGTGCCTTGCCCAGGTGCAGCGAATCCATGCAGCCCATCGGCTGGTCCAGGCGGGCCTCGATCTCGGCCTCGACCGCATCGGGCAGCTTGGTGCCCTGGGCGGAAAAGAACTTGATGCCGTTGTCCTGATAGGGATTGTGCGAGGCGGAGATCACCACACCGGCTTGCAGGCGCAAGGCGCGGGTCAGGTAGGCGATGGCGGGCGTCGGCATCGGCCCGCACAGCATGACATCCACGCCGGCCGCCGCGAATCCGGATTCCAGCGCCGCCTCCAGCATGTAGCCGGAGATGCGCGTGTCCTTGCCGATGAGCACGGCCGGGCGTTCGGCCTCGTGGCCGGGAGTGCGCACTTGCTCGTGCGCTACCAGCGTGGTGCCGGCGGCATAGCCCAGACGCAGCACGAATTCCGGCGTGATCGGCGGCTTGCCGACCAGCCCGCGCACTCCGTCGGTGCCGAAATACTTGCGTCCCATCAAGTTCCCTCCACTGCATTCCAGACGGCCAGGGCGTCGCGCGTCGCCGCCACGTCATGTACCCGCACGATCCGAACTCCCCGCTGCAAGGCCAGCAGCGCTGCGGCGATGCCGGCAGGCAACCGCTCGCCGGCAGTGCGCCCGGTTAGCAAGCCTAACATGGACTTGCGCGAAACTCCCACCAGCAGCGGCAAGTCCGCCACCCGCAGTTCGGCAAGTCGTCGCAGCAGGGTGAGATTGTGTTCCAGCGTCTTGCCGAAACCGAAACCCGGATCGAGCACGATGCGCTCGGCACCGATGCCCGCGCTTTCGGCAGCTTGTACCCGGGCGGCAAGGAAGTCCCTCACCTCGGCGAGGACATCGACATAATGCGGCGACTGCTGCATGCTGCGCGGTTCGCCCTGCATATGCATCAGGCAGACCGCAGCCCGGCTCGTTGCCACCGTCTCCAGAGCGCCCGGCGCCTGCAATGCGGCGATGTCGTTGATCATGTCGGCGCCAGCCGCCAGCACGGCGCGCATGACTTCGGTTTTCTGGGTATCCACCGACAGCGGCACACCGCAATCGTGCAAACCTTCCAGCACCGGCAGCAGGCGCGCCAGTTCCTGCTGCGCGGAGACCGGCAGCGCGCCGGGGCGCGAGGATTCGCCGCCGAGGTCGAGAATATCGGCGCCTTCCTGCACCAGCCGCAGTCCGTGCGCAATGGCACGCTCGCTGTCGCTGCCCAGACCGTCGCCTGAAAACGAGTCGTCGGTCAGATTGACGATGCCCATGATCAGCGGCCTTGCCAGGCTGAGATTGAAGCGGCCGCAGAGAAGATGCTGGGGCATGTGAAAAGGCCGCGCATGCGCGGCCTTTCAAGCTGGGTTAGGCCGGTGCGGTGGCACTCGGCGCGGCGCCCGGCGTGCTGTCAGGCGTCGGCTTCTGCGGCGGCGTGGCGGGCTTGGGCGCACGCGGCGGGTTGCCGGCCATGATGTCGCTGATCTGCTCGGCATCGAGGGTTTCCCACTCCAGCAGCGTCTTTGCCATGATTTCGATTTTGTCGCTGTTGTCCTCGATGAGCTTGCGCGCGACGGCATATTGCTGATCGATGATGCGGCGGATTTCGGCGTCGACCTGCTGCATGGTGGCCTCCGAGACATTCTTGTGGGTGGTGACGGAACGACCGAGGAATACCTCCCCCTCGTTCTCGCCATACACCATCGGTCCCAAGGCGTCCGTCATGCCCCACTGTGTCACCATGCGCCGGGCGATGCCGGTGGCACGCTCGAAGTCGTTGGAGGCACCGGTGGTCATCTGGTGCATGAAGATTTCTTCGGCGATGCGCCCACCGAACAACACCGCGATAGTCTGCAGCAGGCGTTCCTTGTCCTGGCTGTAGCGATCCTCTTCCGGCAACTGCATGGTCACACCGAGCGCACGGCCACGCGGGATGATGGTCACCTTGTGCACCGGGTCGGTTTTGGTGAGCAGCTTGGCGACGACGACGTGGCCGGACTCGTGATAGGCAGTGTTCTTGCGCTCTTCCTCGGGCATCACCATGGTGCGGCGGGCGGAACCCATGATGATCTTGTCCTTGGCCTGCTCGAAGTCCTCCATGTCTACCAGACGCTTGTTCTGGCGTGCGGCGAACAGCGCGGCCTCATTCACCAAATTGGCCAGGTCGGCACCGGAGAAGCCCGGCGTGCCGCGCGCGATGATGTCGGCCTTGACGTCGGGTGCGATAGGCACCTTGCGCATATGCACCATGAGGATCTGCTCGCGCCCGCGGATATCGGGCAAGGGCACCACTACCTGGCGGTCGAAGCGGCCCGGACGCAGCAGCGCCGGGTCGAGCACGTCGGGGCGGTTGGTGGCGGCGATCACGATCACGCCGGAAGTGCCCTCGAAGCCGTCCATCTCGACCAGCAGCTGGTTCAGTGTCTGCTCACGCTCGTCGTTGCCGCCGCCCAGACCGGCGCCGCGCTGGCGGCCGACCGCGTCGATTTCATCGATGAAGACGATGCACGGCGCTTGCTTCTTGGCGTTCTCGAACATGTCGCGCACGCGCGCCGCGCCGACGCCGACGAACATTTCGACGAAGTCGGAACCGGAGATCGAGAAGAACGGCACTTTCGCTTCGCCGGCGATGGCCTTGGCCAGCAGCGTCTTGCCGGTACCGGGCGAGCCGACCATCAGCACGCCGCGCGGGATGCGCCCACCGAGCTTCTGGAACTTGGTCGGATCGCGCAGGAAATCGACGATCTCGGAGACATCCTCCTTGGCCTCGTCGCAACCGGCCACGTCGGCGAAAGTGATGGTGTTTGTCGATTCATCCATGAGGCGTGCCTTACTCTTGCCGAACGAGAAGGCACCGCCTTTGCCGCCGCCCTGCATCTGGCGCATGAAGAAAATCCAGACGCCGATCAATAGCAGCATCGGGAACCAGGAGATGAACAAATTCATCAGGAACGACTGCTCTTCATCCGCCTTGGCGACCACCTTGACGTTGTACTTGAGCAGGTCGCTGACCATCCACAGGTCGGGCGGGGCGTAGGTGATGATCTTCTTGCCTTCGGTGGTGGTGGCGTCGAGCGTGCGCCCCTGGATCAGCACCTTGGTGATGTGGCCGAGGCGCACCTCATCCAGGAACTGCGAGTAGTCCATGGTGGTCTGCGCGGTCTGGCGCGCGCTGAACTGGTTGAATACGGTCATCAGCACGATACCGATTACCAGCCAGATCGCCAGGTTTTTAAACATATTGTTCAAGCTTGCATCTCCTTCGGCCCGCGGGCCGAAACTTGGGAATGACGATTCTAGAACCGTTTGCACCGAGGCGCAAACGCCCGGAACAGGTTTATCGGACAGTTTGCTGGCGCTTTTTCCGCCCCAGCAGAAAGGTTTCTGCGCTGCGTCCGCGCGAAGCACTCGGCTTGCGTACCAGGATCACCTCGAATATCTGCCGCATCGCTTCGCGCAGCTCCATATAGCCCGCGCCCTGAAACACCTTGACCAGCATGTCGCCGCCCGCTTTCAAGTGTTGCGCGGCAAATGCCAGGGTCAGCTCGGCCAAGTCCATCACTCTGGCCTGATCGGTCATCTGAATGCCTGACATATTGGGGGCCATATCGGACAATACAAGGTCCACCGCCCGGCCGGTTAGCGCGGTTTCGAATTGTTCCAGCACGGCCTGCTCGCGAAAGTCGCCCTGGACGAAAGCGACGCCCTCGATTGGCTGCATGTCGAGGATGTCCAATGCCAGCAGTATGCCGCCCGGTTGGATGCGCTTTATCGCATACTGCGACCAGCTGCCCGGTGCGGCACCGAGATCGACCACCGTCATGCCGGGCTTCAGCAAATGTTCCTTCTCGTCGAGCTCGATGAGCTTGAACGCCGCACGCGACCGCCAGCCTTCCGCCTTTGCCCGCTGCACGTAAGGATCGGTGACATGCTCGTGAATCCAAGCCTTGTTGGTTTTGTGCTTCTTCAAGCGGTTACAATGCCCCCATGAACACTTCCATCCCAGACATCACGCCAACCCAGCGTCGCAGCCTGCGTGCGTTGGCCCATCCGCTCAAGCCCGTCGTCAGCATCAGCCAGAAAGGCTTGACCGAGACCGTGCTGACGGAGATTGATCGCTGCCTTAACGCCCATGAGCTCATCAAGATCCGTGTCTATGGTCACGAACGCGACCAGCGCGAGGCGTTGCTCGTCGGAGTTTGTACCATGCTCAAAGCCGCAGCCGTTCAGCACATCGGCCACCTGCTGGTGGTCTGGCGCGAGAAGGCAGCTGTCCCTGTCCCCGCCGATCCGGTAGCGGCGGTCAGCCGCCGGCGCACCGTCCCGATGCTCACCAAAAAGGCTGCCGCCGCCAAAACCGACAAGGCCGCCCGGTCCCGCAAGATCGTGCTGGGCAAGCCGCGCCGACCGACGCGGAGCTGACTTTTCCGAAAGGCGCTCAGCCGCTTGATGTGCAAGGCTGTCATGCGTTTCCGCTTCTGGGTTTTTTCGGCGTAGCAGCAACTTTATTCTTGGCGGGCAGTGCGGGAACAGCTTTTTCCCGCGGCAAGGTGGTTGAAGGCGGCAACAGATAATTATTCTTGCTCACCACCGGTTTGCCGCTCTTGGCTTCCAGCGCCTTGCGCGCATCGCCGGCAATGGTGCCGCCTTCCTTCGCTGCCTTGCGGTTGTCGACAAAGCCTTGGGCATCCTTGCGCCGAGCGATTTCCGTGGTGCCTGCCTCGCCCAGCATGGTGAAGATCAGTTCCAGATCGGTCATGTGGTCGCGCAGATTGTTGCCGGTCTTGACCTTGTCCAGACCTTTGAGGCGGCTATGCGCGCCGGGCGTCACGCCGAAGGTGGCGCGAGCGATTTCAGCGGTGAGAATGGAGTATTCCTTACCTTCCCGCACGCCGCGCTCTTTCCATTCGTCGGTCAGTTCGCCGCGAATGGCGATGGAGCGCAGTCGCTTTTCGATCCACGCCTGCGGGTAGCCCTTGGCCTGATACAGCTCACGGGCGCGGGCACTGGCCAGTTCCGGGTTCTCGATTTCCTTCACCCGCGCGTACCCCACCTGCGCCAGCCAGCGTTTGAAGGGTTCCGCGCGTGGTGAAGGGATGGACTGGATGATGCGGAATAGGCCCTCGGTGTTGGCGCAGTCAGTGACGCGTTGCCTGCCATCCGGGGCCTGAAGTTTTAACCCGTGACAAAATGTCACGACTTCACTGCCCTCTGCGCCCAAGCGCTGTTTCAGCTTGCGCCAGTATGCCCCGGCATCGGGACTTTCGGTCAGAATGCCGCAGACATCGACTACCGAAAACCACCATTCCTCGTTATGCCAAGTACGCCGGATAGCCTGTTCCTGAAAGACGGCGATATGGTTTGCTGGTTCGGTTACCTGGATTTTCTTGCTCATATTCTCCCCCGCTTCATTTCCTCGCGACCAAATCAAGAAAGGTCGTTACCGCTGCGATGGCATCTGTGACTTCCTGTTTGGGGATGTTCGGCGCGCTCGGGTGGGAGTAAGGATTCATCACCACATTCTTGAGCAACTCCAGGCGATGAATGGCTGCATCCCAGTCGGTTTTCGGTACGTTGGCCGAACCCGGCCAGTCTTTCAACTTGTCGAGGAAGTCTTGCGCTTGGTGTGCCGTGGGGTCCAATCGATATTCCATCTTGATCTTTTTCAGCTCGCAGGTAATTCGCACACCCATCTCAAACGCTTGCCGTGCATAGTTCGCGGCGGCCTCAATGTAGCCCAGCTTCAGCAACTCATCCGCTTTCTGGAGGAGCGCCTTGGCCGGTCTGTTCATGGTTGGCCGAACAATAGGCATCGGCGCCTTGGCGGCAGGGTCGCCTTCATAGACTTCGCAGCAGGCCCAATCGTCCTTGGGCAAACGTTCGCGCGCCAAGTCGAACCAGGTTTTGTCGTGGGTGAGCAGCACCACTTGCCAATCCGCAAAGTGGGTATGCAGCACATCCAGCGCGGGGAGACGATTCGAGTGATCGAGGCCGATCAATACGTCATCCAGCACCAACAACTTCAAGGCATTTGAGGTAGCCGTTGGCGTACAAGCGAGACGCCCGGCCAAATAGATGGATAAGGCCAGTGCCGAAAGGCGCGCTTCATTCAGGAAATGCTGAGGCGTTGTAAGTCTGTGGGCACGAAAGCTTACTTCAAGGGTGAGTGTGCGACCGGCAAACACGCGGGCAGTCTTGTAGTAGGCGGCTGTGTAAGTAATCCCTCCGAACACGAATGGCGCCACGGTGACATCCGCTCCGATCAATTCATCGAGTAGGCTGCCGACAACAGGATGAAGGGCGGCGAGCGCCTGGTTGAAGCCAATGTTGAACTCCGCACACGCCTGATTTACCCGCGCCAGCTTCGGTGTTGTGTGTTTGGTCGGTTTGGCCTGCTCCACGGCGGTCCACAACTCGCCAATAGTACGAGTGACACCAGAAACTACAACGGGGTAGTCAGTCAGTAAGCTATCGAGCGCGATGTCAAACAGATTGACTACTCCATCGTGCTTGTAGTTCGTATCGAGCAGCGCACGGTAGTCGAGGCAGGCCCGGCGTAGCGCCGTCTGAATCACGCGTGCATCGTTGCCCGCAGGGTGTCTCTCGCGAATCGGTCCTGCACCACCAATGGCATGGCTATTAAAAGCCGCCGCGCCAAATGCACCTGAGGTGGTCTGCAAGCACCAGGATGCACTTGGCGCACCATCGTTGAAATCGATATTGACCGAGCAAGCTGTTTCTGGCTCGCCCGAAAACGCGTTCTTGTGGCTTTGAAGATTGCGGTTGCGCTTGACCGAAAAGAACCCGGCCAGCGCGTGGAATATGGACGACTTGCCCGAGCCATTCTCGCCATAGACCAGCAGGTTCTTGTCGTCGAGATCGAAGTGCACCGGGGCTGCACCAGGGAAGGCGCGGAAATCGGTGAGCGTCAGGCGCTTGATGCGCAGCGGTGTACTGGCCGTAGCGGGTTGAGCGGTCACTCCCGCCCCTCGATGATGCGCACCACATCCAGGGCTTGCAGGTCGAACAGCATGGCGTAGATGGGGTGGCTGTTGCTGAAAATGCGTTCGGCCAGTTCCTCGGTCTCAGTGGCTAGGGCTGCGCCTTGCAGCGCGGAGATGTGGGCGATGTTTTCCTGTTCGCAGGCGGCGAACAAGCGGATGCCGGCGGCGTGTAGTTCGTCGGGGAAGAAGAGTTCGTAGACGAGGCCGTTGACGAGTTGCTCGAAGCGCGGTACAGAGGTACTAGCATTCAGGACAGCGAAAACCACACCACAAAATACGCCACGTTGCGCCGAGGTTGCCTCGGGAATTGGCATCGTGTTGACATACATAGGCTTGAACTCAAAAAAACCACCTGCCTTTTCCGAGAAGACCTGCTGAACTATCCACCACGAAACTGACGAGTTCAACACTGCCAGCAGGTACTGCCACTGTTCGCTAACGATGATATTTGTTTTGTCGTTTCCAAAATGACCGCATAAGTCTATGGCGTAGTTAACCTGCTTCTCGATCGCTGGGAAAATTATCTTCGGCGCCTCAAATTTCTTCCAATACTCGCGATAACGTTGCAATGCGTACCACTCATACTTGATGCCAGTTTCGGATTTGTCTCGTGCCTCAAGTTGAGGTTTATAAGGGAGTAAATGTTCGTAAATTGCTGGATATTGGCTCCGAAAAGCCTTCTCGGCCTTGGGTGACGCGGTAGATACGGAGGCTTCCTCATGCAGCGGGAAGTGCCACGGAATGAAAATGAGCCAAAGGTCTTGAGGGATAACTGCCCAACGCTTTACATCCCGCCCACGTAAATATGGTTTGATAACCTCAGCCGACCTTGGGTCTTCAGCGATCAATTGCGCTCGTCGCGTTCCGTCAATTACAAAAGCTTCGTTAAATCCGGTCTTGATGCCATAGTGGAGGCCATCGTTGCAGTACTCGCTTAGTGCTCTCCCGGCCATGCGCAGTCGCTGCAGAAGACGGCGCTTGACCGGCGGTTCCAGTTGCCAGCCCTCCATCTTCAATTCGCCCTGCGGCACCGCAAAGGCCTCCTGCGCAAATATCTGCGGGAACTGATCGACCGGCTGCTCCTTGCTCCAGTTCAATGCCAGCACTTCGTCGGCATCCGGTGGCGGGTTGAGCGGTGTTTCGCGTTTTTGCGCCACCACGATGGTCGGATAGGCGAGCGCGGTGAACACCGCCTCGTCGCCGAAGTCGATGATGGACAGTAATTTCGAATGGCTGCGCAAATAGCCGCGCAGCGCCTTGCCGTAAGCGGCGCGGTACCACTTGTTGCTGGTGATGAAGCTCAACACCCCATGCGGCTTGAGCAATTGCATCGCGCGTTCGTAGAAATACACATACAGGTCGGCGGTGCCGCTGGCGCATTCATAGAGCTTCTTGAAGTGCGGCTTGTAGTCGGCCAATTCTTCATGTCGCACATAGGGCGGGTTGCCGATCAGCACGTCGAACACGCCTTCACCATGCGTGGCGTTGCGGTGCATGCCGAACATCCACTCCACGTCGAAAAAGCCTGCATGGGCATTCTGGTCAAAAGGATCGTAGCTGGCCATGCGCCGGGCATCTTCACGAGTGACCAGGCTGTTTGCTTCGAGCAGGCGGCAAAGCTCGTCGTGCAGTTCCTGAATACGCTCGCGCTTGATGACTTTGGTGCGGCGGGTGCGGGCGCTGAAGTAAGCAGCGCTGGCGTCGCGCAGCGCTTCTTCCACTTCCGCGATGCGCGGATCATCGAGCAGCGAGCCTTGCACGCTATGGCGCGGGATGGGTAACAGGGTGTCGGCGGCGACGATCTTGGTTTCCAGGTTGGGCAGGGTGGTGAGACCGTAATTCTCCTTGCCTTCCTGGCGCTGCTGTTCGACGATCAGGGCGATGAAGAAGCGCAGCTTGGCGATCTGCACCGCGATAGGCTGGATGTCCACGCCGTGGATGCACTTCTCGATGAGAAAAAGCTTGCGCGTGTAGTCGGCGTGGTTGGCGTTGAAGGTGGCGTCGAATTTCCTGAGCGCGGCTTCGCAGTCGTCCACTCCCTGGGCGCGGGCCGACGGGTCGGGCGTGGTCTTGGCGACGGCGAGTTGCAGTTCCAGCGGAGTGCGGTTTTGCTTGCGCCAACGGCGGTTGTCGGGGTCCAGCTTGCGCAGCACATGCACCAGCTTGGCAAGTACCCCCATCGGATAGGCGCCGGAGCCGCAGGCCGGATCGAGTATCTTGAGCTGCTCGATGGCGGTGATCAGCGCATCCACTTCCTTGGGCGAAAAGCCATGAGCTTCGTCGCGGTAGCCGAGGAGGTGACGCAAGCGGCGATCGTTGTCTTTGCCGGCCGCGCCAGAACCCAGGGCGGTGGCAAAGGTGGCGACAAGGGCCTCGTCCACCATGTAGTCCACCACTTCGCGCGGCGTATAGAACGAACCGGACTGTTTGCGCGCGCTGAGTTTGGTGTCCTTGTTAAAGCTGGCGAGCAGGTTCTCGAAGACTTTGCCGAGCAGCTCCGGATCGAGCGCGACTTCTTCTTCCACCGGGGTGTTTTCGTCGACGGTGAATTTGTAGTTGGCAAAGATGTCGAGCAGGCCTTTGACTTCCACGTCGCGGGCGCGCTTGCTGTCGCCCAGCGCGTCGGCGAGGTCGGCATGGGTAGTGCCGAAGAAAATCCGGTTGGGCACCTTGGCCTGGGACTCCGGGCGGCGCGAAAAACCATCCGAACGCAACACCAGGAAAGTTTTCTTGCTGGTCTTTTCTTCGGTTGCCAGCCTGCGCAGACTGGGGTCGCGCTTGAAATCTTTGTCGGTCAGTTCGCGGTCGAGGCATTCGAACAGGCCACCGTTGAGATAAGGCACTTGGCCGAACAGCTCATCAAGCGCCTTGGCGGGGTCGTTGAAGCGTTCGGCGAAGCGGTAGATGTTGGGTACCAGGTAGTGTTGATTGGTGGCGCTGTTGTCGGTCCAGCGGCGGCGCGGGCGGCCTTTCTCGTCGTCGCCAAGCTCGACATTCAGTGTGGCGAAGAACAGGTTCTGCAAGATCGCCTGATAGTAGCCGATGCCATCCGGCGCTTTGTGCGGCGGCTCCTTGAGGTAAGGGCTGAGCGCGTCCGCGTCGAACAGGTTGTCGGGAACCAGCCCCTTTTCCTTGATGAACCAGACGAAGATCAGCCGCGTCAGCAGGCGGATGACGGCAATCGAGGGGTAGCCTTCCTCATCCAATGGTGCGCCGGGCGGGAACTTGACTTGCGTGCGTGCCCAAAAGTACCAGTGCGACAGCTCGGTATAGAACTTCTTGTTGAGCTCCTGGACCGAAAGGGCATTCAGCCAGGCGTCGTACAGCTCGCGAAAATTGCCGGGGCGGCGAGCACCCTCGCCCAGCGCGTCGGTGGCGAGCGCAGCCAGGATGCGTTGATGGGCGGCATGGGGTTTGTCGAGGCGGATATCCTTGATGATCGAGATGCGGTCGGTCAGCACGTCGCGCGTTGCATCCCGCTTGTGCGTGCGCCGGTCGATCACCGCGACCGACAGCCGCGCGCCATGACGAAAAACAAGGATAGCCGGCATCGGAAACTGCCGGTTCAGCTCGCGTGCGATGGTGGCCAGCGCGGTGCGCGACCAGTCATCTCCGGCAAGATCGATGGCGAGAAATACGAAGGACTCGATTTGCTGTCCCAGCACTTCCGCGCCGGTGCTGAAACTGCGCTGGCCCAGCATCAGCGAGGGGATTTCGTCGTTGGTGAGCTGGAAGACAAAATGAGCGGAACGCCACTGCGCCACCTGGGCTTTCTTCTCGTCGAACGCAGCCGGGATCTTGCTTAATTGCTTGAGGTTGGCAACGAATTCGGCGGGCTTGGCACCGAGGTCGACAGTCTTGTCGCTGGTGTAGCCAAGTGAGTTCAACAGGTTAACCGAGGCCTTTGCCAGTGATGTATTGGCAAAACTCTTTAGCGCGGCTTGTACATCCTGCCGACGTGCGGCGGCAGAGTTGACTGGGGGCATGGTCAGTTTTTCTGAAGCCACTGTTCAGGCGTGAGAACTTCCGCCACACCGCGGGCACGTTCGAGCATTTCCGTATCCAACGTGATCAGCGGCTCCTTGCGGGCGACCGCGAGGGCGACATAAACTGCATCGGCACCACGCAGTCTTCGGGAGCTGGCGATTTTCACTGCTTCGTGTGCAAGCGACTGATCCATCGGAACACTCTCGATCCAGCGCAATGCCCGGATGATATCGACCGCATCCTGGCCATCCCTGGCAGTCCCGGTACGTCGGGCGATCGCGCCAGCAACCTCGGGCCACGCCAATACGGGAATGACTAGGCGAGATTCACTTTCCAACAGGGTTGTGATACAGGTTCTGGCAATATCGTGATGCCTGTCGATCTCAAGAAACCTGGCAACCCATACGGATGCGTCGACGATCACGCGCCCAGATCCCGTCGCTGTTCGCGGATCGCCGCAACGGCATCCGGCTCGCCCTGCCAGTGTTGACTCACCAATTTCGTCAGTCGATCAAGTTCGCGGTTGAACGCCTCGATCTCCTGCTGTTTAGTACCGATCGGCTCGGACTGAGCGGACTGAGCAGGGGCGTCAATTTCCCTGCGCAAGAGGTTCGTCAGCCAGTCTTTCATGCTCAGCCCCTGCAGAGCCGCTGCTGCCTTGGCTCGCCGAAATACGTCATCCGGCATTTCAATGGTGGTTTTCATTTGTTGCCATCCTTCCGGGAATATGGGATTACGGCATTTATGGTATTCCCATGCAAACAATATTTCAATCCGGCGCCTTGATCACAAGCCAGGTGATGAGTTCGAAGTCTCCTGCGGATTTCACTTGTTTGCCTGCGTCAGTGAGCTTGCCGCCGCGCCCGGAAAACAGATTGCCCGCATTCTTCCGCTCGAACTGCGTGGCGATGGCGATAACCGCACGATCCAATAGGCTGCTGTATTGGCTCATGTCCTCGCCGTTCTTCGTTTCCGCATCGAAGAGTTCGCACAGCTCGGCATAGGGCTCGGTCTTGCCTTGGCTCACGGCGCGGAAGATTTCGAGTATCTGTTTCGGGCTGGTGAAGTTGTAGCGCACTTCGCCGTCGTCGCGGATATAGACCAGGAAGTACGGCTGTAAGGGGTTCACGGCTTCGTTGCCGCTGGCTTCGATGCGCTGCTTGAGGCAGTAGATGGCACCGGGCTTGATGACCGGATATTCGGCGTGAGGTGGCACGATGGCATACAGACCGAAGGGAGCTTCTTCCAGCTTTTCGCGGTTGGCCTCGATATATGTGGCCAGTTCCATGCGGAAATCGTCGAGGGTGAATTCGTTGATGGCGACGGATTCGTTGAAGTCTTCCAGGTCGAGCACTTCGTCCTTGAGCCTGAGCAGTTGCTTGTCGCGGTAGCGCAGGTCTTCCTGGATCAGTTCGTGCAGGTCTTCCGCCTCCAGGATGTTGTCCTCGGCGGTGGCGGCGATATCCACCAGCGCCATGCGTGCCTCGACCCGGTTCTTGAGGTTGATGTATTTGTTGAGGTCGGGCGTCGGCCAAAAGTTGATGAGCTGAATTTCCTTGTTCTGGCTGCCGATTCGGTCGATCCGGCCGAATCGCTGGATGATGCGCACTGGGTTCCAGTGGATGTCGTAGTTGACCAGCAGGTCGCAGTCCTGGAGATTCTGGCCTTCGGAAATGCAGTCGGTGGCAATGAGGATGTCGACCTCGCCGTCATGCGGCATGGATTTCATCTTCGCCCGCTGTTTGGCGCGGGGTGAAAAGTTGGTCAGGATCTGGGAGAAATCGGCCTGACCGAAGGTGCTGCGGTTGGGCTTGGCGCCGCCGGAAACCAATGCGATATGGACACCTAGCTTCTCTCGCGCCCAGTCTTCAAGCTCCTCGTAAAGATAGGCGGCGGTGTCGGCGAAGGCGCAGAAGACGATGATCTTGCGGTTTTCTTCCCCATGGTTGTTGATGCTTGGGTGCCTGACCTTGTGTTCGATGATCTTTTTCAGTTCGGCGAGTTTGGCGTCGCGCTCCGGGCTAACACCGTCGGCGCTTTCCGCCAGCATCGACAGTTGCTGCTTGTCGCTGGCCAAATCCGCCAGCCAGCGATCCACGTCCATGTGCTCCAGGCGGTATTTGAGCGTACCAACCTCAAATGCCTCACGCAGTTCTTCGTCTTCTTCCGCTTCCATGACAAACAACTCGACCTGCAATTCCTGCGCTTTTGAATCACGCAACTCCTGAAACTTGCCGATGCGCACTTCCAGGTCTTCGATCTTCTTGACGGTGCGATCCATGGTAATGGCGAAAGAACGCACTGAGCTTTCCAGACGCTTGAGGAAGTTGACCTTCATCATGCCGATCAGAAACCCTTCCCGCTTTTCTTGGCTGAAGTTCTTGATTGCGCTTTCTCCGGCATAAAGGTGCTTAAACGGATCTCTAACGTATCCAGAAGGTTTGAACAGAGAGAGCTGATATTTCTCGATCTCCTGATTCAACCGGTCATAGGTCGGAAAACGATGCTTATTGTCGATGTCGGCATATATGGACTGCGGCTTGGCACGTTTTGGGAACTGGCCGATGGCAGCCAGAGAAGTACGGTAGTAGCGCTGAATATGCTTACGCGAGCGGGCAATGGTGAGTTCGTCAAGCAGGGTGAAAAAGCCCGCCGGCAGACGATCCATCAACTCTTTGGAATCCTTTTCGCCGGCGCGTTTGGCCCATTCCATGAAGGTTTTCTGCGCGGTGGAGAGTGTGTCCCCGATGCTGTGGATGCCCAGGTTTTGCGAGAACACGGCGTCGCGTCCTTCGGTTACGAAATAGATCTGGTTGCGCAAATCCTTGAGGTCGTTGTTTACCGGGGTGGCGGAGAGCAGCATCACCTTAGTCTTGACGCCGGACTGAATGATGTCTTCCATCAGCCGCTCATAGCGGCTCTTGCGGATAACTTTGCCGTCCTCGTCGCGCTTACCCTTGACGTTGTTGCGGAAGTTGTGGGATTCGTCAATGACGATGAGGTCGTAATTTCCCCAGTTCAGGGCGGCAAGGTCAATGCCGTCTACTTTCCCGGTTTCGCGGGACAAGTCGGTATGGGAAAGCACCGTGTAGCCGAAGCGATCCTTGAGGAAGGGATTTAGTTCGCTGTTGTTCTGGGCCAGATAGACGGTCCAGTTGTCGCGCAGTTTCTTGGGGCAGAGAACGAGGACGCGAAGGTTTCGGAGCTCGTAGTACTTGATGACTGCCAGAGCCGTATAGGTTTTGCCCAAGCCGACGCTGTCGGCAAGGATGCAACCGTTATGCGCATTGATTTTGTGTATCGCGCCCTTGGCGCCATCTTTCTGAAAATCGAAGAGCGTCTTCCAAATCACAGAATCGACAATGGCGGTTCGGTCAAAAAGTTGGGCATCGTCGGCCTGGCCGGACAGGAAGCGCTCAAAAACGTGAAACAGCGTTTTGAAGTAGATGAACTCGGGAGCATGATTGACGTAAAGCTGCTCCAGGTAGCGCAGTACCTCGTCTTTGACGTTCGCTACCAGTTTGTCATCTGCCCAGATGTCGTCGAACCAGGCCTTAAGATCGGCGCGGTCGCGGTCGCTATCGACGATCAGGTTGAGTTCGATATTGGGCGTCGCAGACAGGCCGAGACCGCGTCGGGTAAAGTTGGAACTGCCCAGAATGGCGTGTTCCCGGTGACCATCATGAATGTGGTATAGCTTGCCGTGCAGCAGGTTGGCCTGCCGGATGGAACGAATCTCGACCTTGTCGCGTATCCATGCGGTGCAACGGCGTGCGATCTCTTTTTGTTGCAGACGGTTGACGAGTTCTAGCCCTTCATCCTCAATTTTGAATCGCTTCTTGTCTGTTTTTTCCGGATCGATGGTGGCGATAAAGCTGGGCTCGCCAAAAAGAAATCGCAGAGTCCCTATTTGGTTAAGCTCGCCAGCCAAGGCTTCATAAGCGTAAATGGTGAAATAAGCAGAGACAATCGAAAGTGCACTGTTTGTTGATATTTTTTCGGCCAGAAAATCGGCGACTTTCCCTTGGGTATGATTGTCTCGGATGCCACTGCTGCTGGTTGCCGATCCTATCGCCACTCGATTCCCTCGCTAAATTACGCTGGTAGAACAAACACTGGCAAGAATACTGCGACAGATATCAGTTTAAGCGATTACCTATTACCGCGCTCCTACCAGAGCGCCCGCCGGAGTCCCGGCGTGCTCAGATATATTTGACGTCGAGCACTTCATATTCGCGCAATCCGCCGGGCGTCTGCACTTCGGCGACGTCGCCTTCGAACTTGCCGATCAGTGCGCGGGCAATCGGGGAACTGATGGAGATCTTGCCGGCCTTGATGTCGGCTTCGTCGTCGCCGACGATCTGGTAAGTGACCGTCTTGCCTTCCTCGAGGTCTTCCAGTTCGACCGTGGCGCCGAACACCACCCGTCCGTCCGCATCGAGCAGTTTCGGGTCGATGATCTGCGCGTTGCCGAGCTTGCCTTCGACCTCCTTGATGCGTCCTTCGATGAAGCCCTGGCGTTCCTTGGCGGCATCATATTCGGCGTTCTCGGACAGGTCGCCGTGCGAGCGTGCCTCGGCGATGGCGGCGATGACGTTGGGCCGCTCGACGGTCTTCAGCCGATGCAGTTCGGTGCGCAGCAACTCGGCGCCGTGGATGGTGATGGGGAACTTGCTCATGGTGTCAATTCGGCGTGCAGCGTCTGCAGCGCATAGGTTTCCAGTTCGGCCAAGTGGCGCATGCCGGCACAGGCGGCGCGCGCACCTTCGACGGTGGTGTACAGCGTTACGCGGGCAGCCAGGGCGCTGGTGCGGATCGAGCGCGAATCAACGATCGCGGAGCGTTTTTCCTCGACGGTGTTCGCAATGAAGCTGATTTCGTTGTTCTTGATCATATCGACGATGTGCGGGCGGCCCTCGCCCACCTTGTTCACCGCCGTCACCGCGATCCCTGCCGCCGCAATCGCCGCCGCCGTGCCGCGCGTGGCTACCAAGGTGAAGCCGATTTCCGCCAGTTCGCGCGCCACCTCGACGGCTTTGTGCTTGTCGGATGGCTTGACGCTGATGAAAGCGCGGCCAGCGCCCGGCAGCTTGGTGCCGGCGGCAAGCTGGCTCTTGACGAAGGCCTCGGCGAAACTGCGGCCGACTCCCATCACTTCGCCGGTGGACTTCATCTCCGGGCCGAGGATGGTATCGACGCCGGGAAACTTGATGAAGGGGAACACGGCTTCCTTCACCGAATAATAGGGCGGGATCACTTCGGCGGCGACACCCTGTTCGGCCAGGCTGCGGCCAGCCATGCACCGTGCGGCGATTTTCGCCAGCGGCAGGCCGGTGGCCTTGGAAACAAAGGGCACGGTGCGCGAAGCGCGAGGATTGACTTCCAGCACATAGACCACTTCGCTGTGCGCATTCTTCTGGATGGCGAACTGCACGTTCATCAGGCCGACCACGTTCAAGCCTTGCGCCATCATCCGGGTCTGGCGACGCATCTCATCCTGGATTTCCTGCGACAGCGAATACGGCGGCAGCGAACAGGCCGAATCGCCCGAATGCACGCCCGCCTGCTCGATGTGTTCCATGATGCCGCCGATGATCACCTGGGTGCCGTCGGACAGCGCATCGACATCGACTTCGGTGGCGTCGTTGAGAAAGCGGTCGAGCAGCACCGGCGAGTCGTTGGAGACCTTGACGGCTTCGCGCATGTAGCGTTCGAGATCCTTCTGCTCGTGCACGATTTCCATGGCCCGGCCACCCAGCACGTAGCTGGGCCTGACCACCAGCGGGTAGCCGATTTCGGCCGCCAGCCGGATCGCTTCTTCCGGCGTGCGCGCGGTGCGGTTCGGGGGCTGCTTCAGGCCGAGATCGTGGATGAGTTGCTGAAAGCGTTCGCGGTCCTCGGCGGCATCGATCATGTCCGGGCTGGTGCCGATGATAGGCACGCCGTTGGCTTCCAGTTCGCGTGCGCGCTTGAGCGGGGTCTGGCCGCCGAACTGGACGATGACGCCGGTCGGCTGTTCGACATGGACGATTTCCAGCACGTCCTCCAGCGTCACCGGCTCGAAGTAGAGGCGGTCGGAGGTATCGTAGTCGGTCGATACCGTCTCCGGATTGCAGTTGACCATGATGGTTTCATAGCCGTCCTCGCGCATCGCCAACGCCGCATGCACGCAGCAGTAGTCGAACTCGATGCCCTGGCCGATGCGGTTGGGGCCGCCGCCGAGCACCATGATTTTCTTGCGCGCGCTCGGTCTGGCTTCGCATTCGTCCTCGTAGGTCGAATACATATAGGCGGTGGAGGTGGCGAACTCGGCGGCACAGGTGTCGACGCGCTTGAACACCGGACGGATGCCGAGCGCATGGCGATGGCGTCGCAGCGCCGTTTCCGTGGTGTCGAGCAGCTTCGCCAGACGCCGGTCGGAAAAACCCTTGCGCTTCAAGGCGCGCATTTCCTCGGCGTCGCAATCCTTGAGGGCGCGGCCGACGAGATTCCGCTCGCTATGGACGAGGTCCTCGATCTGCACCAGGAACCACGGATCGATCTTGGTTAGCTGGTGAATTTCCTCAAAACCGATCCCGCTACGGAAGGCCTGGCCGAGATACCAGATGCGCTCGGGACCGGGGTTGCCCAACTCGTGCTCGATCTCCTCGCGCTCGGCCTCGATTTCATCGAGACCATAGACGCCGACCTCCATGCCCCGCAACGCCTTCTGGAACGACTCCTGGAAGGTGCGGCCGATGGCCATCACCTCACCCACCGATTTCATCTGGGTAGTCAAGCGATCATTGGCCAGCGGAAACTTCTCGAAGGCAAAACGCGGCACCTTGGTGACGACGTAATCGATGGATGGCTCGAAAGAGGCCGGCGTGGCACCGCCGGTGATGTCGTTCTTGAGTTCGTCGAGGGTGTAGCCGACCGCCAGCTTGGCGGCGATCTTGGCGATCGGGAAGCCGGTGGCCTTGGATGCCAGCGCCGAGGAGCGCGATACGCGCGGGTTCATCTCGATCACGATCATGCGGCCATCGGCGGGGTTGATGGCGAACTGCACGTTGGAGCCACCGGTATCCACGCCGATCTCGCGCAGCACCGCGATACTGGCGTTGCGCATGATCTGGTATTCCTTGTCGGTAAGCGTCTGCGCCGGCGCGACGGTGATCGAATCGCCGGTATGCACGCCCATCGGGTCGACGTTCTCGATCGAGCAGACGATGATGCAGTTGTCCTTGCGGTCGCGCACCACTTCCATCTCGAACTCTTTCCAGCCGAGCAGCGATTCCTCGATCAGCAGCTCACTGGTCGGCGAGGCCTCCAGGCCGCGCTTGCAGATTTCGACGAACTCCTCCTGGTTGTAAGCGATGCCGCCGCCGCTGCCGCCCATGGTGAACGAAGGACGGATGATGGTCGGGAAGCCCAGCACTGCCTGCACCTGCCAGGATTCTTCGAGGCTGTGGGCGATGCCGGAGCGCGCCGAACCGAGGCCGATGCGCGTCATCGCCTGCTTGAATTTCTCGCGGTCCTCGGCCATGTCGATGGCTTCGCGCGAGGCCCCGATCATCTCGACGCCGTATTTTTCCAGCACGCCGTGCTTGGCCAGATCGAGCGCGCAGTTGAGCGCCGTCTGCCCGCCCATGGTCGGCAGCAGCGCATCCGGGCGCTCCTTGGCGATGATGTTCTCCACCACCTGCCAGGTGATCGGCTCGATGTAGGTGACATCGGCCATGCCGGGGTCGGTCATGATGGTGGCCGGGTTGGAATTCACCAGGATGACCTTGTAGCCCTCGTCGCGCAGCGCCTTGCAGGCCTGGGCGCCGGAATAGTCGAACTCGCAGGCCTGGCCGATGATGATCGGACCGGCACCGATGATGATGATGCTGTGGATGTCGGTGCGCTTAGGCATTGCTTGCCCTCGTTTGCGTCCTGTCTTGCATCAGCTTGACGAAGCGGTCGAACAGATAGGCCACGTCGTGCGGCCCCGGACTGGCTTCGGGGTGGCCCTGGAAGCAGAAGGCCGGCTTGTCGGTGCGCGCCAGGCCTTGCAGGCTGCCGTCGAACAGCGAAACATGGGTAGGCCGCAGATTGGCCGGCAGCGATTCGGGGTCGACGGCGAAACCGTGATTCTGGCTGGTGATCAATACCTGCCCGGTATCGAGGTCCTTGACGGGATGGTTGGCGCCATGATGGCCGAATTTCATCTTGATGGTTTTCGCGCCCGAGGCCAGCGCCAGCAACTGGTGGCCGAGACAGATGCCGAAGGTCGGCAGGTCGCGGGCGAGAAATTCGCGGATCGCCGCGATCGCGTAATCGCAGGGTTCGGGATCGCCGGGGCCGTTGGACAGGAAAATGCCGTCGGGATTGAGCGCCAGCACCTCGGACGCCGAGGTCTGCGCCGGCACCACGGTCAGCCGGCAGGCGCGGCTCGCCAGCATGCGCAGGATGTTGCGCTTGACGCCGAAATCGTAGGCGACGACATGGAATTTCGTCGGCTGGTCAGCCGCATCGGGAGCGACAAAGCCTTTGCCCAATTGCCACTCCCCCTCGCTCCAGGGATAAGCTTGTGCGGCGCTGACGACCTTTGCCAAGTCCATCCCGGCCAGTCCCGCGAATGCTCTGGCCTTGGAGATTGCGGCGGCTTCGTGGAGCGGGTCGGCCAGGCGGTCGCCGCTCGCCAGACAACCGGATTGCGCCCCGTGTTCGCGCAGGATGCGGGTCAGCTTGCGCGTGTCGATGCCGGCGATGGCGACGATGTTCTCGTCTTGCAGATAAGCGGCCAACGTCTGTTGGCTGCGGAAGTTGGAGACCACCAACGGCAGGTCGCGGATCACCAACCCGGCGGCATGGACCCGGCCGGCTTCGCAGTCTTCGCGGTTGACGCCGGTATTGCCGATATGCGGGTAAGTCAGCGTGACGATCTGGCGGCAATAGGAAGGATCGGTGAGTATCTCCTGATAGCCGGTCATGGCGGTGTTGAACACCACTTCGCCGACGCTCTCCCCGGACGCGCCGATGCCTTGGCCCCGGAATACCGTCCCGTCTGCAAGTGCGAGGATGGCGGGCGGAAACTGGCTCACGGTGGGGCTCCTGAATTGGCGCTGGGTGTTTCCAAGCTAGATGTGCAAAGCGGGGTCGGCCTTGGCCCACCCCGCTTTGTTAAGCGCGCGAATTATAGCGCCGAAGCGGCAGGGCAGGCAAGGCGGCAATCGCTGGCGACTTTGGCGCTCGTCGCAATGGCTTGCCTGTACCGGTAATCCTACGCACCGTCGGCGGCGAAGCCTCCGATGCGACGTGCGACCGCCCCGGTTCGGCATCGATTGATACTAAAAGATATCCGCCTCCGTGTGGACTTCTTTGACCGAGACATTGCCGGCGCTGGCGAGGGATTCGTAGTATTGAAGTTGGTTGCGCCCATGGCTCTTGGCATGATACAACGCTTCGTCTGCGCGGCCGATTAGCGTTGGGGGGTTGTCGAACGGGTAGACATGGGTTATTCCGAGACTGATGGTGACATTGCCCAGCT